>Ga0157375_10000016_pt1 | contig 295002 bp, 238 predicted proteins | sample M35metaG_FD_115311 | JGI IMG/M metagenome (GOLD analysis project Ga0157375, IMG submission 115311) | Miscanthus rhizosphere microbial communities from Kellogg Biological Station, Michigan, USA - M3-5 metaG | ecosystem: Host-associated > Plants > Roots > Rhizosphere > Soil | place: USA...
ACGGACCTTCTCCTTTCCAAATTGATCAAATGAATTAACAAACACCCGGTAACATTTATCTTGAGGCAACGACCTCCTCAATTTAGCCGTCACCCGGTAACATTTTCCCATGAGGCAACACGCGGAACGTAAAGCATGAGTGGCCTAAGACCGCACTTGATCGTCAGGGTTGTCAGCAGAGCATCGAATGCCTTCTCACTACGAATGAGAGAAGGCGGAAGGTGCAATCTGGATATCTACTTGGTGAGTCTAATTTATTCAACCCACCAGCGACGCAAGCGAGTTCGTTCCAAGTTGCCTGATAGCATCGGCGGCTTCCTCCACGCATCGCTTACGGATTACACCAACGCATCGGCTAGCACTTCCGCCATGTGCCGCGGTTTGAGGGGCGCCAGGTGTTCGATTTGGTGACGGCAACTAGCGCCGGAAGCTATGACAACGGTCCCGAAAGGTTGACGGCGTACCTGCTGAGCGAGTGGTTCAGCCACTTTCAGTGAAAGTTCGTACTTGGATTCCAACGCGCCAAAGAAGCCTGCCATGCCGCAGCATCCTGTTTCGAGCATGGAAACAGTGCGCTCTGGCAACCGTTCGGCCAGGCGGAGCATAAAATCGGGCTTCATGAGTGACTTCACATGGCAATGCGCATGGATAACCACCTTGCCTGCTTTCGGTTTAAATTGTAGCGCGGAGGGCTGCCCATCCAACAATTGTTCAATGAAACGATCAAAAAGGGCGCAGCGACTCGCGACCGACTGGAAGTCTGGCAGGTTTAGCTCTGCATAATCCTCCACGAACATCGAATAGCACGATGGTTCAAGAAAAAGGATAGGCGCGTCCGTTTTGTCCATTTGCAAGGCCGCAAGATTATGCCGGCCCAAGCGTTTCGCAGTCTCCAGGTCCCCTTGACTGAAAGCGGGACGTCCGCAACATCGACGGCGGATGGGAAGGACTACCTCGAAACCAGCCGCGCGGAGAACTTTGACAGCCGCGATTCCGACATGTGGCTCGTAGTAGCGGGTAAACGTATCATCCCACAAAATCACGGGGCCGCGGTGAGGAGTCGTTTTGGCCGGCGTTTTCCAAAACCAGGTATCAAAGCGCTGACGCGCATAGCGGGGCAGGGGACGTTGCCAGGCGATGCCCAACATTTTGGACAGGAGACTGCGAAAAAATAGGGAGCCAAGAGTTGCGTTGGCCAACGAAGGGATTCGGCAGCTGATTTTCCCCAGCAGGTCAAGGGAGCTGAACAAGCGATCGCGCAGCGACAATCCATCACGCTGAATCCGTGCGTGAAGCAGTTCGGCTTTCAGCAATGCCATATTGACGTTTGAAGGACATTCCGTGGTGCAGGCTTTGCAAGAAAGACAATTGCTCAGCGCCGTTTCCATTTCCAGGCAGCGAAGGGGATCTTTGTTTTCCAGCCCTCGGAGTTCTAAAGCGGCCCGAATGGCATTGGCTCGTCCGCGCGTTGACATGATCTCCTCGCCGGTCACCAGGAAAGTGGGGCACATCGTGGGAGTCTCTTTGCGGCATCCGCCACAGCCGTTGCACTGTTCGAGGTTCCGCGTGAAAGATCCGTCGCGAGCAGCAAATGCCAGCGTGGGCGTGAACGGAGTGTTCAAGCTGTAGGAGGCGCCCAGGCGCAAGTCCGAGTCGATGCTGAATCGTCCGCTGGGGATTATTTTTCCAGGGTTAAAAAGATCATGAGGATCAAACGCAGATTTGATGTCCCTCATCACGCCCAACAAGCCTTCGCCTATTTGCTCGGCCATGAACTCGGTGCGGGCAATGCCAACGCCATGCTCGCTCGCGAGTGACCCCTTGAACTGACTTACCAGCGCGGAGATTTCGTGGGCAAGCTGCCGGAATTTTTTTAAATCGCTCGCCGAGTGCAAATCCAGAACCGGCCGAACATGGAGCAGCCCTGCAGCGGCGTGGCCATAGTAGCAAGCCTCAAGCTCAAATGACGCCATGATGGATTGCAACCCGGCAACGTACGCGGGCAGTTGTTCCGGCCGCACGGCAGTATCTTCAATACCGGTAATGGGTTTGGCATCTCCCGCCCTGCCGGTCAGCAGCGCCAGTCCAGCCTTTCTCATCGACCAAACAAGATTGGTTTCTTCCGCCGTGCGCAAAATGGTGGTTCGCAGTCCCAGCTTCCGTTTGGCCATGGCCGCCAAACCATCGTCCACATCTTCGAAAAACTCGACCAGGAGAATCGATTCACAAGGCTGCTGATCCAACTTTAACAGATCCCGGGCAGCCTGGAATTGGAGTTGCCCTTTAGTTTGGTCGAACATGACTCGATCCACGTGTTCGATCGCCGCAGGTTTTAAATCCAGCAGCTCGGCAGTGGCTTGCATCGCCTCGGTGATGGATGCGAAAAAGACCAAACCGACTCCCCTTTTCCCGGGCAACGGTGCAATCCTCAATTCGGCGGAGGTGATGACGGCAAGTGTACCCTCGCTGCCGCACAACAGATGATTGAGATTGTTGGGCTCGCGCGAGCATCGGTCGATGCCGTAGCCGGGGCGCCGTTTCAAAAGTCCGGGCGGCAAACGTTCCTCGATCTCGAGCGCATGGAAATAGAGCAAGTCTGAGATCAGTTGTCGTTGCTTGCGTAAAGTGTCGTGACCCGGTCCTACGCAGATGATCCGACCATCCGCCAGCACAACTTCCAACTCATTGATGTGGTCGGCGGTTGTTCCGTAAACAGGTGTATGCGCGCCGCTGGAATTATTCGCAATCATTCCGCCCAGTGTCGCCCGCGAACTGGTCGCCACGTCGGGGCCGAAACAAAAGCCATGCGGCCGCAGGAATTGGTTCAATTGATCCAATACAACCCCGGGACCCACTCGTACGGTGTGACGTTCCAAGTCCAGGTCGCTGATCTCACGATTGTAGCGTGAGAAATCGATGATCAGGCCTTCACCTATCGCGCCGCCTACCAGCCCTGTGCCCGCGCCTCGAGGTGTGACGCTCACACCAGCTTGTGCCGCCGCTGCGACTAGACTGCTGGCCTGTCGCGCGTTTCGAGGAAAGGCGACAGCTACAGGTTCAATTTGGTAGATCGATGCATCTGTGGCGTAAAGCTGTCGCGTCAGGTTATCGAAGGCGATCGGACAGTTCGCTCCAGCGAGTGTTGCGATTTGTTGGGCGGAAGTCATCGCGCCTGCTCCAGGTCAAATCGCCAGGCCGGATTCTGGTTTTTTTGATTGCGCGCGGCTTTGAAACTTTGCGGAAGTATTCTCAAGCAAGCCACGCTCTGCCGATGAGAGACTATCAAGGCCCTGGGTGTTTATTTTTTCGAGAATGGCATCGATCTGGACCGATTCACGTTTATACGCCGGCAGGTCTGTCAGCCGAGTCCTTGCTTTCGAACGCAGATGAAAAGGTATGGCTGGCAGGAAAAGCGGATTGGCCCAAAACCAGATCAGAAGCAGGATCGTTGTGGCCAATACCGCAAGAAGGGTTTTCCAGTTTACCCGGGCAATCCACGGATTCAGCGCGGCAGCAATGAGCAAGCCGAGGATTGCTCCGCCCAAATGTGCGTCGTGTCCTATATTATCTTTAGACGACTTCATCGCCATAAAGGATGCGATCATGAATGCTATCGCGTACAACCACCCGGGAATCGGCACAGGCATCGAGAACGATTGAATGCTCGCTCCCGGGAAGAGCAACAGGTAAGCAAAAAGAATTCCGCAGACACCGCCGGAAGCACCGTAGGCCCTGTATTCATGATGGCGATGAATATACAGAGAAAGCAGGTTTCCACCGACGATTGCTCCAAAATAAATCAGAAGAAAATTACCTGCTCCATAATGCAATTCAATCTGCCCACCAAATAGAAACAGGCTCACCATATTGAGGAACAAATGCCACCAACCGGAGTGCAAGAAACCCGACGAAATCAGTCTGCCATACTCTCTTCCAGCCAGGATAGCCCTGGGTTCAAATATGTACTTCTCCTCCAGGGCCGGGTTCCGGAAAGCAAGCCAAGACACCAGGCAGGTCACTCCGATTACGAGCAAATCAAAAAATTCTATAGGCTCTCTCATCACTACACAGCGGTTGCATTTATTCATCGGCCCATAACGCGCAACCTCCAACGTTTAACACATTACAGGTTTTTAAAACAGCTAAGAACGTTTTTCGGTTATCATGTTTCACTCCCTCGAGCCGTTTTCTCAAGGTTCAATTTCAGAATCTGCATCCAGGTTCGAGGATTACTAGTCATTGATTCATAGTCACTTGTATTTATAAACTCTCTTCAGGAGTGGTTTTAGCCAAATGCTTGATGGCTCTAAACTTTTTTTGAACACTGTGGACCTTTCGATAATCAAAATAACCCGAAACCATCCGCCAAACCCATAAGAGCGGACAACCGGTCTTAGAAACCAGTTTACAATCGAGTCGAAATTGGTTATTTGGACCTTTCGTCTCGATTCAGAAGCGGAGTAATTTTACTATGATTAAGGTCCATAATTTAGCAAAAGCTTTCGGCGCAAAACGCGCCGTCGATGGTATTTCCTTTTCTGTCGAACGCGGCGAGGTCCTTGGCTTTCTTGGTCCTAATGGGGCTGGAAAGTCCACCACGATGCGTATGATCACCGGCTTCATTCCCCCAACTGAAGGAACGGTCACCGTGGGCGGATTTGACGTGGTCGAAAACTCGATTCAAGCTCGCCGTCTTATAGGATATCTGCCGGAAAACGCTCCCGCCTACACCGACATGACTGTGTTTGGGTTTCTAAATTTTGCCGCGGAGATACGTGGGTTGCGTGGCGATGCGAAAAAGAGGGCGGTGCAGCGCGCAGTTGAGATGTGTTTTTTGGAGTCGGTGTTGCACCAAAGCGTTGAGACCCTGTCCAAAGGATATCGTCATAGGACCTGTTTCGCTCAGTCGATTATACATGATCCCGAGGTGCTGGTGCTGGACGAGCCGACTGATGGTCTGGACCCGAATCAAAAACACGAGGTGCGAGGGCTGATTCGCCGCATGGGAGAGAAAAAGGCAATTATTTTCTCCACGCATATCCTGGAGGAAGTGGATGCGGCTTGCTCGAGGGCGATCATCATCGATCGAGGCAAGATTGTTGCGAACGGCACTCCCGCCCAATTACGTCAGAAATCTGAATCCGCCGGCGCGGTCACACTGAGAGTCAGTGGCATCACCGCTGCGGCTCTGAATCAGAAACTGACCCAGTTATCTTCCGTCAAGCGTACTGCGATTCTGAATGAAGAAACCACCAGGGTAACCGTGCGTGTGTTCCCTCGAGCCAATGTGAATGGAATGCTTGCGAGCAGCATAGCAGATGCCGCGCAAGGGTGGCATATCGAGGAGCTTCATACAGAAGAAGGCCGGCTCGACGATGTTTTTCGAAGCATCACAATGCCTGATACTGAGGCGAAACCAATCACGACCGAAAAATCCACGACCGTTAATTGAGCGGGTAAAAGCGTTACCCTAAACGGCTAAAGAATATCCAAATCTAATACGCACATAAATGAATGCTTGGGCTAATATAAAAACCATAACCAAACGCGAGCTGGCTGCTTACTTTTCTTCACCGCTCGCCTATATTTTTATCGTCATCTTTTTGCTGTTGTGTGGATTTTTCACCTTTATGGTCGGTGGATTTTTCGAACGCGGCGAGGCTTCGCTGGTCCGGCCATTTTTCGATTGGCACCCCTGGTTTTATTTATTCCTGGTTCCGGCCGTCGGGATGCGATTGTGGGCGGAAGAGCGTCGCGTCGGCACGCTGGAATTGCTGCTCACGATGCCCATAACGACCTGGCAAGCCATCGTTGGAAAGTTTCTTGCCTCCTGGTTGTTTTTGGCGCTGGCACTCGCGCTTACTTTTCCAGTGGTGATGACAGTCAATTACCTGGGAACGCCGGATAACGGGGTAATTTTCTGCGGCTATATTGGGAGTTGGCTGATGGCTGGCGCTTATTTGGCGATTAGTTGCATCACATCGGCCATGACACGCACGCAAGTTGTGAGCTTCATTGTTTCAGTTGTGGTTTGCTTATTTTTCATTCTGGCGGGTTTTCCACCCGTAATTAATATGCTCGAAAGTTGGGCCAAGCCTTGGATGGTGGACACCATTGCATCGTTTAGCGTTATCACCCACTTCGAGGGTTTTCAGAAGGGAGTGCTGGACTCCCGGGACATCATTTTCTTTTTGTCCCTGATTGGCTTCTCACTTTTCACCACCAGCGTGATCTTACGCACCCATCGAGCCGGCTGAGTTGAAGGAGTACCTCATGAAAAAGAAATCATTCGAGACGATCATTTATTCCACTGTCGGCGTCGCAGCGATGGCTTTGATTCTGATTGCATTCAATGTTCTGAGCAGCGCCGCCAAAACCAGAGTCGATCTGACAAAGGAGAAAGCCTATACGCTATCTCCCGGCACCAAAGCGATCCTGAGGAAGCTCGACACGCCCGTAAAAATCCGGTTTTACTGCACCCAGGCTGAGAGTTCTACCCCGGATACGGTCTATCTCAAAGCCTACGCCAAACGCGTCGAGGATTTGCTGACCGAGTACAAACAAGCTGCCCATGGCAAGCTCGTCATTGAAAAATACGATCCGCAGCCCGATTCGGATGCCGAGGATTCGGCCCGGTTGGATGGTGTCGAAGGAGAAACTCTCCGAAATGGGGATCGATTTTACATGGGGCTGGCTATCAGTTTGATCGATGAAAAGCAGTCTATCCCGTTCCTCGATCCAAACCGCGAACGCCTGTTGGAATACGATTTGTCCCGCGCGATTTCCCGGGTGATCACGCCGGAGAAGCCTGTTGTAGGGATTATGAGTCCCATGCCGGTGTTCGGCATGCCGTCCAATCCGATGATGGCGCGCATGGGCCAGCAAGGCCAGCAACCCTGGGTCATCGTCAATGAATTGAAAAATGATTTCAGCGTGAAGCGTGTGGCGATGGACGTGGACGCAATCGAAGAGGATATAAAAGTATTGATGGTCATTCACCCGCGTGAGATTTCGGATAAGGCCCAGTATGCCATCGATCAGTTCATTATGAGAGGCGGCAAGTTAATTGCGTTTCTTGATCCTTTGCCAATGGTCGATACCAAAGAGCAAAATCAGATGTTCGGGAATGTTCCCAACAGCGGCTCCTCGCTGGATAAGCTTCTCAAATCATGGGGCATTTCTTTCGAAACCACCAAGGTTGTGGCGGACATGAGGTTTAAAATGCAAATTGGAGGACGCAACGGCCAGCCACAGGAAGCTCCGGCCGTTTTGTCGATTACTCCTGAGGGAATCGACAAGGATGATATCATCACCAGCCAAATCGATAATATCTGGCTACCCTATGCCGGGGCGTTTACAGGCACACCGGTTCAGGGTTTGAAGGAAACCGTTTTGCTGAAGAGCACGGGTGAATCGCAATTGGTGGACGGGTTTATGGCCAATCTCGCTGGGGGGAATATAGTGAAAGATTTCAAACCGTCCGGCACTGCTTACGCCCTGGCCATCCGCCTAAGGGGGAAATTCCACACCGCATTTCCGAACGGCAAACCTGAAGAAAAGAAAGACGAGACCAAGGAAGGGGACAAGAAGCCGGAAGACAAAGCTGTGGCCAAGAAATCTGAGGATTCTCTCAAGGAAACTAAGGATGATAATACTGTAATACTTGTTGGCGATGCGGACATGCTTTTCGACAACGTTGCTTTGAGGCAAACTCCTACTCCATTCGGAACGCTTTCCCAGGCAATGAACGGCAACCTGAATTTCGCCCAAAACGCCGTGGAACAGCTCACCGGTGATAATAATTTGATCGGTGTGCGCAGCCGGGCGACACAGAATCGGCCCTTTACACGGATCAAGGATATGGAGCTTGCTGCCAACAAAAAATTTCAAAGCGAAATCAAGCGATTGGAAGAAAGCGCCTCCGAAGCACAACGAAGGATTAATGAGCTTCAGCAGCAAAAAAAGGACAAGGACCAGCGCTTTATTCTTTCCCCAGAGCAGACTGCGGAACTGGGCAAGCTCCGCAAAGAGGAAGCCGAATCCCGCAAGCGCCTTAAGCAGGTGCAGAAGGACTTTAGGAAAGAAGTGGTATCACTTCAAACGTCCGTCAAGTGGATGAACATCCTGGCTGTTCCGGCAGCCGTTAGCTTATCGGGAATCGTAATCGCGGTTGCTAAACGCAGAAAAACCTCCGCCAAATGAATCGGAAACAACTTATTATAATGCTGGTCCTGGTCGCGCTGATAGGCGGCGCGGGAGTGCTTCTCGTCAATAAGCAAAACAACTCGTGGAAGGACAACAACCCCACGATCGGCAAGAAGCTCCTGGGCGACTTTCCCGTAAATGATGTCACTCACATTGTGATTAAGCAGGGAACAAACGAACTGAACCTTGCCCGGAAAGACATTTGGCAGGTGCGCGAACGGAATGGTTACCCTGCTAATTACTCGGAGATTAGCAGCTTCCTTCTTAAGCTCAAAGACCTGAAGATTGTCCAAATCGAAAAAGTTGGGCCTTCCCAATTGGGAAGACTGGCCTTGTCTCTAGGGCCAGGCACCAACACTGCTACTGTGCTGGAACTGAAGGACCAGAATGATAAAACGGTCAAGTCCCTGGTCCTTGGCAAGAAACATATGCGCAAATCGGATCGGCCCTCACCTTTTGGTGATATGGGTGAAGAAGGCTATCCAGATGGGCGTTATGTCCAAACGGGCGGCGATTCAGGCTCAGTGGTTTTGATTTCTGATGCGCTCGCCAATACCGAGCCCAAGGCAGAACAATGGTTGAACAAGGATTTTTTCAAGATCGAGAAAGCCCGAACTGTGGCAGTGACTTTTCCAGTGGCAACGAACTCGTGGAAGCTAACACGCGAAACCGAAACTGGGGAGTGGAAGCTGGCGGATAGCAAACCGGGCGAACAATTGGATTCCTCGAAGGCGTCGTCCGTTGCTAACCCGCTGGGTTCTCCCAGCTTCACAGACGTCGCGGTCAATGCAACCCCTGGGAACCTGGACAAGCCCACGGTTGCCACCATCGAGACGTTCGAAAATCTCACGTATACGCTGAAGATCGGGCAGAAGACCAATGACAATTATCCTTTGGCTTTGACCGTGGCCGCCCAACAGCCAAAAGAGCGAACGCCAGCAAAGGATGAGAAGCCTGAGGATAAAGACAAGCTCGATAAGGAGTTCAAAGAAAAGCAAAAGAAGCTTGAGGAAAAGGTGGCTCAGGAAAAGGGTTTCGAGAAATGGGTTTACCTCGTATCGAGTTGGACAGTTGATCCGTTGCTGAAAGAACGTTCGACCCTTTTGGTCGAAAAGAAAGAGGAGCCTAAAAAGGACGACAAGGCTGCCTCGACCGAAGTTCCTAAAATTTCTGAGACTGCCGAAAAGCTCATTCCTCCTTCCGACGTGTCCAAGCCTCCTGTCCCCGAAGAGCCTAAGGCTGCCAAGTAAATTGTAGTTTGAACTAGGTGGGAAGTAGTTTATCTCTCACCTTGGCGACGAGCGGCTTTGTCGACATTTTTGGGTCGCTTGCGCGTTTGTGACAAGGGACTAGACCCACTCTCTCAAAAGCCGAATAGCCGAATCCTGTTGTGCCTTAAAGGCTTCTTATCCACTCAAGTCAGCCCATAATCCAAGTCGTGGCATGCTTCGTGCGCTGTCGCCGCTTGGCTCCAAAATCGAATGGGCCAGGTTTGCTGTAAAAACATATGAAGCTTGTCAGCGTTCAGACACGGGTGATGGGACTTTTCGTGCTGTTGTGTACATCCTTTTTGCTAAGGCCGGTACCAACTACTGCGGCGGAAGAAACATTTAACGTGCTTCAAATTGGGACACGCTCGTTCACAAATGTGACAGTCACCACAAAGACAATGAGCCAAATCTTCATCGTTCATGCCACTGGAATGCATACGATTAAAGTTGCGGATCTTTCGCCCGATGTGCGGACCAAATTGGGTTATACAGGTACTGAAGAGCCAAAGAAGACGAAAGGTCTAGCAGCGTTTGGAGCCTCCATCAAACACCCGAAGTTCACAGCCCAGATGCCGCAGTTGAAAGAATTTCAGCAACGATGGGGCGCGCACGGTACCGCTAATTTGGCCACGATTAAATGGTCTCCTACGTTTCTACTGATGTTTTGTATCAGTGCGGTCCTGGTTTATTTCCTGTTCGCTTTTTGTGGGATGTTGATTTGTGACAAGGCGGGACATCCACCGGGAATATTGATATGGGTGCCTTTGGTGCAATTGATTCCATTGCTTCGTGCCGCAGGCATGTCGCCGGGGTGGATCGTGGCGTTTCTTATCCCGGGGCTCAATCTGATTGCTCACATCGTCTGGTCTTTTAACATCGCCAACGCGCGTGGCAAGACTGCGTGGACGGGCCTGTTTCTAGTTCTGCCCTTCACGAGTATTTTCGCCTATCTGTATCTCGCTTTCTCTAACGGTGCTCAGAAAAAGGAAAGAAAAGCACCTGGGGTCGAGATAATGACTCTCGAGGCAGCTTAATTTACGAACTCACACTCGGATCGGTTTCAGCAAAGGAAATCCTGGGAACAAGCGCCCGACGCGCCTGTATTTTGATCAACCAGAAGAAAAGCTTGCGCCGCCAGTCCATCGCCCAGCCGCCTTCCAACTCTCCCGCTAAAATTGCCACAATCGCGTCAGGCAGGTTGAATTTAGGGCGAGGTTCCATGAACAACTCCATAAATGGGGTTGTGTAAAAGGCTTCAACCATGTCCCAATAAAACTGCATCGCGCGAAAAACCCGCTTTTCATACACCCTCATGCGGCGGCTGCCATCATTCCCGGCGGCCAGAGATTCGAGAATGACCTGCGCTGCAAGTTTTCCTGAATACATCGCCAGGTAAACACCGGCGGAAAAAATCGGGTCCATAAACCCGGCCGCATCGCCGACGCGAAGCAAACGAGGCCCGACCAGCCGCCGATTATAGTAAGAGAAGTCCCCGGTGGTTTGGATTTGGTTGATTAATCGGGCTTGATTCAGTCGGGCGCGAACCGCAGTGCTGGATTTCCAAATGCGTTCGAAGACTTCTGTGGGCGATTGTTTTGCCTGGGCAAACTCCGTCTGGTCCATCACACAGCCCACACTGGTTTTCTGCTGGGAGATTGGAATGATCCAGAACCACTTATTTTCCAAGCGGATGATGACTGTATCACCTGCGGCTGTTCCCTCATCCAGCGCAACGCCTTCGAAATGACCGAATAACGCCAGTTTTTTCAAATCAGGATGGATGACCCGCAGCCCTTCCTGATTCCCCGTGACATTTCCCCGGCCGCTGGCATCCACCAGAAAAGAACCTCGCAAGGTTTCGGTTTTTCCATTTTCGTCCCGAGCAAGGATTGAAACATGATCCTGTTCGTGCGAAACCTTCGTTACCGTCCAGCCTTCGCGGACTTCCGCCCCCGATGCGCGGGCGTGCTTCAGCAGCAAGTGATCGAAAGTAGATCTTTCCACCTGGAAGGCAGCGGTTTCGCGTGTAAAACGACCATTGCTAAAGACGAGCTTGAGCGATTTGCTTGCATTGCCGATATAGAATTGCGCTCCCAGCTTTCGAGGAAAGCCAGCCGCTTCCAGCGCGGGTAAGACACCTATTTCCTCAAAGAGTTTCCGATTATAAGGCAGAAGCGATTCGCCGATGTGAAATCGGGGAAAATGCTCCTTTTCCAGCACGAGCACTTTTTTTCCTGCGCGCGCGAGCAAGGTGGCCGTTGCGGTGCCGCCAGGTCCGCCACCAATTACCACGCCATCGTATTGCTCTTGCACACCTTTATTGAAACAGATGGTTCATCGAGAGCAAGTCTGTATAGCGATTCGTCCGAATCCAGTCTCCTTTATGCGAGAGTTCCGATGCTTTTCGAGCTGCCAAACGTGGTTGAAAGGGTGATGGAGGATGTTAGATTGCTCCTCCAGTCAAATTAAGTTAAATACGCCCTATGAACGAAAAGATTAAATGGAGTTTCGAGGCCGACTTCTTGCAGGGATGCAATTGTGATTACGGGTGTCCTTGCGAGTTTAGCGCGCCTCCAACGCGCGGTTCGTGCGAGGGAATGGGAGCCTGGCGCATCAACCGGGGAAATTACGGCAAGGTGCCTCTCAGTGGTCTTGCTTTAGGATTCGCAGCTCGGTGGCCAAAAGCTATTCACGAAGGAAATGGCACGGCTTGCATTTTTGTGGACGAAAAGGCCAACCCTGAACAACGAGAGGCATTGCTGACTATCGCCAGCGGTCAGGCAGGGGGAATGCCCTTCGAAATCATTGCTACAACATTTTCGAAGATCCTGGAACCCCGCTTTCTTGCATTTGAATTCGAAATGAATGGCCGCAATAGCAGCGTGAAGATCGGTGACGCGGCGATTGCCTCGTTTGAACCAATTAAAAATCCGGTCACGCGTGAACCTGAATCGGTGAGTGTGAGCCATGGCACCGGGTTCATTTTCAAAGAAGCCGAATGCGTTTCCGCGGAACAGATGCGTGTTGCGGTGGGAGAGCTTGATTTTTCATGGCCCAATAAGGCGGGGTTTATTGCGCAGGTGAAGTACAGCAATTAGAGCCACCTGCTGTAAGAGATCTTGGAAAATATCCTGAAAAGGGATCGATGGGTAGTACTGGCTGGAATCTGCGGCCTAACGATGCTCGCCTGGGGTTACATGATTCACGAGGCGCGGAGCATGACGATTACCGGCGTGTGCTCCTGCGCCGGTATGAAAATGTCCGGCCCGGATACGACCTCCTGGTCCGCCACGACGTTGGTCCCATTATTCCTGATGTGGGCTGAAATGATGGTCGCAATGATGCTGCCTTCAGCCGCGCCGATGATCTTGACTTTCGCGCTGGTCAATCGCAAACGACGCGAACGTCAGGAAATGTTTGTGCCCGTTGGAGTTTTTGTATTCGGCTATCTGGCGGTGTGGACAGGATTCAGCGCGGTAGCGGCGTTGGTGCAGTGGGCGTTGCATGCGACGGCATTGCTATCTCCCGGAATGGTCAGCACCAGTCCGTTTCTTGCCGGTGGTTTGCTCATCGCGGCTGGTTTGTTTCAATGCACACAATTCAAGAGCGCCTGTCTGACGCATTGCCGTTCGCCTTTGAGCTTCCTCCTGGCGGAATGGCGAGAGGGCAGGGCGGGTGCTCTTTGGATGGGGCTCAAGCATGGAGTTTATTGCGCAGGATGCTGCTGGTTTTTAATGGCGCTTTTGTTTGTCGCCGGTGTCATGAATCTGGTGTGGGTTGCGGCAATTTCCTTGTTTGTTTTAGTGGAGAAATTGATCCCTCAGGGATTGTTACTTGGAAAGATTTCAGGTGCAGCTCTGATCGGGTGGGGCACGTGGGTGTTAATTTCGATGCACAGGTTTTAATTTTAATGGAATGATTCAACCCTACAAAAAACTGATTAAACGCGCGCATGAGATTGCCTTATTCGCAAGCGCCGGCGAATTGTTGTCCTGGGATCTGGAAACGTACTTGCCATCTCGCGGGGTGGACTTTCGAGCCGAGCAGCTCGCGGGCTTCAGCGGCCAGACGCATCGACTGTTCATTGCGAAAAAGGTCGGGGACTGGATTTCGGCGTGCGAGCAACACGGTTTCCCGCCGGAGTCCGACGAAGCCGCGAATGTCCGTGAGTGGCGTCGTCGATACGATCGGGCGACCAAACTTCCCACCCGATTGGTTGAGAAATTCCAGCGCGTTGGAACTCACGCGCGCGAGGCATGGCGTCAGGCAAGGCAGCAGCCGAATTTCAATCTGTTCAAACCGCACTTCAAGAAGCTCGTGGGTCTTAACCGCCAAATGGCTGATTGTTGGGGTTTCAGTGAATCTCCTTACGATGCGCTGATGGAGGAGTACGAACCAGGTGGCCGCGCCTCTCAGGTGAGAGCCTTATTTGCGATACTTCGTCCGGCGATTGTTTCCTTGCTCGGCCCTGCCATCGAATACTCGAATGCAGTTCCAGAGGATCTGCTGGATGGAAATTACCCCATTTCAGCACAGCAATCTCTCAATCGCGAGGCCGCCGCGGCTATTGGCTTTGATTTTAACGCTGGCCGCATTGATACCACAACACATCCATTTTGCACCACGCTTGGCCCGGCAGACTGCCGTCTCACCACGCGTTACAACGAGCGAAATTTTACGCAGTCCTTCTTCGGTGTACTTCATGAAGCCGGCCACGGCCTTTATGAGCAGGGCCTTCCCGACGTGCACTATGGCACGCCTTTAGGCAGCGCCGTTTCGCTCGGTATCCACGAATCCCAATCAAGACTCTGGGAAAACCATGTGGGCCGGAGCCCGGCATTCTGGGAACATTGGCATCCGATCGTTTGCCGGCATTTCCCCGAACTTAAGAAACTTTCGCCGGGGCAAATCGCTGCCGCAGTCAATCGGGTCGCACCTTCCTTTATTCGAGTCGAGGCGGACCAGGTGACTTACGACTTGCACATCATTCTGCGGTTCGAAATAGAAACGAAGCTGATCGAAGGACAATTGGCCGTCGCGGATGTGCCTGCCTTCTGGAATGAGCAATTTGAAAAAATGTTCGGATTGAAAGTTACAAAAGATTCAGACGGGTGTTTGCAAGATATTCATTGGAGCTCGGGAACGTTCGGTTATTTTCCGACCTATACGCTTGGCAATCTCAATGCCGCTCAGTTAATGCGACGGGCCGTTCTGGACCAGCCAGGTTTGGAAACCGAGCTGGCTGGAGGCCAATATCAGAATCTCCTTTCCTGGCTCCGGAAAAGCGTGCATCAGCCAGGGCAACGATACAAACCACAAGAACTGATGCAACATGCCACCGGCGAGCCTACCCGGAGCGAATATCATTTGCAGTACCTGCGTGAAAAGTTTGTTCGATAACAAAAAAAGTTCATCGCGTTTTGCTGAGGGCCCGCACCAGCAAAACCGGAATCGACGTGCGATGCCTTACCTCATGAATCGTGCTGCCGAAGAGCAAATCGCCCAAAAGCCTATGCCCATGGCTGGTCATCGCGATCAGATCACACTTCTCCGCTTCAGCGGTTTTTAGAATTTCTGTGGGAGGATCTCCCAGCGCAAGATAGGCGCCTACCGATAATCCTTCGCCCTTAAGTTTTTCCACCGTGGCATTCAAATACGCTCGATCGGTTTTCATTTCCTCTGATTCGGCAAGCTTGAGATGATTGAAATTGCGCGCGACCCAACCATCCGCTACGTGGAGCAGCAGCAGGTGCGATTGAAACCGTTTTGCCAGTTCAATCACATGCGGCAACAGGCTTTCGTCGGCAGAGCTATTTTCCAGAGCTACTAGTATTTTGCGATACATGCCTATTTAATTTGCAGCGCTTTTGTCTTGGTTTCGCTTTTGGGTATAAGGTTTGGTTGGTTTAACAATTTTAGGGGATTGATGCTAATGCATCAGTCGCGTCAGCCAGGGTGTAATACCACAAAAATCGAGCAAATATTTAACGTTGAGCACGACAATAATGCTGGCGGTAGTCCAGGCCAAAATCTTCATCCATACCGGGCTGACAAACTGACCCATTTTCCGACGATCGCTCGTAAACAGGATCAACGGAATAACTGCAAATGAGAGCTGCAAGCTCAAAACCACCTGGCTGAAAATCAACAACTTTGCAACCGCATCCAATTCTTTGGCAGGGTCATGTGCATACAGCGCGGTGCAAATGACCGCGGGAATAATCGCAAGCAGTCGCGTGATCAGCCGCCGCAACCACGGACGCAGCCTAATATTCAGAAATCCTTCCATCACAATTTGTCCGGCGAGCGTCCCGGTGAGGGTCGAGTTCTGGCCCGAGGCCAGTAGTGCCAGCGCAAACACCGCGCTTGCAATCGGCACTCCCAGCATCGGGCTGAGGAGTTTATGCGCTTCTTGTATCTGTTCAACTTCCTGCTGACCATGGGAGTGAAAAGTTGCGGCCGAGACGATTAGGATTGCTGCATTAATAAACAGGGCAAAGGTCAGGGCCAAAGTAGAGTCAAGCGTTGCGAATTTGATCGCCTCGGCTTTGCCGGCGGCATTCTGTTCATACTTGCGCGTTTGAACAATAGATGAGTGCAGGTAAAGATTGTGAGGCATGACCGTGGCTCCAAGAATGCCGATGGCCAGATAAAGCATTTTGGGGTTTCGTAAAATTTCTGAGCTGGGCAAAAAACCAGCGAGCACCTCCGTAAATACGGGTTTCGAAAAAAAGATTTCCGCCAGGAAACAGCCGCCAATCGTTAATATTAATGTGAGCACCAGCGCCTCGATATAACGAAAACCCTTATTTTGCAGGTACATGACTGCCACCACGTCCAATGCGGTGATACATACACCCCAGACCAGCGGGATTTTGAACAGCAGATTCAAGGCAATCGCCGAGCCAAGCACTTCCGCCAAATCACACGCGCAAATCGCAATCTCGCACAAAATCCACAGGCAGAACGTCACCGGTTTCGAATAATGGTCGCGGCAGGCCTGTGCCAGGTCGCGCCCGGTAACAATTCCCAATCGAGCGCAGAGCGACTGGAGCAAAATGGCCATGAGATTCGACAGCAGAATGACACAGAGAAGCGAATAGCCGAACGCCGAGCCGCCCGCCAGGTCTGTTGCCCAGTTGCCCGGGTCCATGTAACCCACTGCTACCAGATAGCCAGGTCCCGAAAACGCAAGCATCTTGCGCCAGAACCCAAGGGTCGTGGGTACCGCCACCGTGCGATGGACCTCTCGCAAACTGGGTGCTTCGGGCGGAAGGCGCCAGCCCTCCGGCGAAGAAACTGGTTCGAGCGGCGGTTTACGCACGGTACATTAGCGTTTGCCGTGAAAAGAGGGCCGCTCCTTGAGGAAAAACGACCGAGGGCGCCAAAGCTGTTCCAGAGAGCTGCTTAACCGAATGGGTGCTTAGCTTGGGCACTGCGGACAAAAAACGAATACAAAAAACCAGCTTCATGCCTCGAATCTACTGATTTTTTAATTTGAGTCAATAAAAATTGTTAGTTGAGTCTATATATTTTTATGGCGCAACCGCAGGACTGTTTATCGCCTAAAAAGCCATATCCTTACTGCAATAATTTTTTTTCTTCGGGTTTGCCCGGCGGTTCGGATTTAGGGAGAACGGTTAGCCAAAGCTGGTCGGTCTCGTTGATGAGAGCTTCGAAACGCGGGTCTTTGCCGCGAAGGTCAAAGCTGGCGGCGCGCACATGGGCAGGTGGAGAATTTGTGGTTTGAACCAGAATTCGGAGCGGTTGATTGGCAGGTTGAGCATTTGTAGCCGCAATAAATGCCACTTTTACTTCCCCATTTTGGAGCGGGACTTCGGTTGTCTCAACTTTAACTCCATCGGGGAGGGCATCGATGTTGACCCTGAGTGCATTGGTATAATTATCGTAACGCGTGAGAGTGAGCTTGATTTCATTCGTTTTGCCAGGCTCAAGTCGAACGACGTTGTCCGGAATTACCACTTTGAAGTCTGGCGTGGGCGCAGCGATGGTGAGGCGGTAAACGAAGTCTGTTCCACCATCTCCGAAACGATCACTGACAACAGCAATGTATGAACCGTCGGAGGGCACTACCCAGACCAGCTTTGCATCCGGCCGTCCATTCCCATCGTCGTCCTCCGCTAACACTTTTCCAGCCGCATCTTCAATCTTTAACACGGCATCCAACGGTAAATCCAGCGCGCCTGAAATAACTCTAAAATCCCAGTTCTCGCCTTTTTTCCCGGTGAATGTGAAACAGTCTTCATCGCCTGGCGGATCGATCCGGCCACTGATCGCGCACGGAAGTGAGACGCGTTGTGCTTCGTTGGTTTTGTTGTTCGGTTCGGCCTCGACTACCTCGGGCGCAGGCGCATCGCCGATGATTACAGGAAACTCATTTTGCACGCCGCGAACGGAAAACGACATTTTAGCGGTTTTGGCAGGAACATTAGAGGCATCGAACCATTCATTAGTTTGCCCTGCCTGTTCCAGATTCCAGCCAAAGAGTTGAAGCTGCGCCTTTTTCCCCCGCTGAACGCCCGTCGGATAAGTATGATGCGCCATAGGTCCGTCACTGATCGTCAAGCGGTAGATTGCCGCCGCCGTGCCGGCGAATTTCACGTTCGCTTCCGGAGGATGTGCAAACCCGGCTACCTGCAAAATGTAGGTGCCGGTTTTTTCGACGTGATACGCTAGCAGCGGGTCAATATTCCTGGGGCTGTCGTGATTGAAAGCCACACGAATATTTTGTTCGTTGACCAAATTAAGAAAGGCATCGAGTGGCGACCCAAGGCAGTACGCTTCGACACTGGCAACCAACCATTTGCCCGCTTCGACCCGGAGGGCAAATGAATCCACATCGCCGCCCTTTTCCAGGCGACCTGCAATTGTGACAGGAAGCTTTTCAATGGGCTGAGCTTCTTTGAGAGAATCGTTCGGCTCCTTTTCCTCAGTGTCCTTTTGCTGAGAGATTAAGAATACGTGTGGGACTGAAGCGCCGTCCTGATTAAACACACGGAGAAGATGCGGACCGAGTGGAGCGTCATGTGCAATTTGCACCGAGAACTTGCCGGTGTTGGTTGACGATTTTTCACTGTTGGTTTGCGCAGTAAAAGTTAACCCGGCACAGTCGGTCCACACTCTAACCGGCCACGGATCTAATTTGCCACCCAGCATCAACTTCACCGTGTCACCTTGCTGCCAGGCGATAGGAAACACGTATTCCAGGACAGGTTCGGCAGCGCAAGCGTTTACCGAAATGAACACGAGCATTGTAAAAATGTAATTTCGATAGGCTTTTGCTGGACCAGCGCCGGAATCCTCCTCGTTCTCGTTCTCGTCCTCGCCCAGGTTCAAGATTCCTTTACACGCGCAAAAGTGAAAGAGGGCTTTCCATGAACCATGAGGGCAGGGTGCGTCACTCCGTGTGCGCCGAGTTTCAAAGCAAAACGAACCAGCGCGTGCGAAGTGACGCGGCCTGCCATACGTAAACCCGCGCGAGGATGAAAGCATCGGCGCTTGAATTACCCGAACAATTCCTTGATCGGTTTGCCGCCGTTGACGAGTTGCACCGGCCGGCCGGTGTTCGTGTGAAGGATCTGGTGTGGGTCAATGCCCATCTTGGAGTAAAGCGTACAAGCAAAATCCTCCGGGGAATGCACATCTTCGGAAGCATAGTAGCCCTTCGCATCGGTCGCGCCTAAAACATAACCGCGCGGCGTCCCTGCCCCCGCCATTAAAACAGACATGGCATGCGGCCAATGGTCGCGCCCGGCGTCCTTGTTCACCTTGGGAGTGCGGCCGAATTCACCCAGCGCAATGACCAATGTCGAATCAAGCAAATTACGCTCGTCGAGGTCCTGGATCAACGTGGCCAGGCCCTGGTCGAACTTCGGCATGTGCTTTTCTTTCAAGCTGCTAAAGATTTTGGTGTGGTGATCCCATCCGCCGTAGTAGCAGGTGACAAACGACACCCCCACCTCGACTAATCGACGTGCAAGCAGTAAGCGCTGCCCAAAATCGGTGCGGCCATACCTGTCGCGCGTCTTCTCGTCCTCTTTGGAAAGGTCGAAGGCCAACTGCGCCTTAGGCGAAGTCACAAGGTCCATTCCCTGGTGATAAAAGCTGTCAAAGCCCATCGCTGGGTCTTCGGCGCACTTTTCACGGATGCGTACCAGGCGATCGAGCGATTCACGTAATTGCTGCCTGGACTGGGCGCGGCCTTCGCTGAGGCCAGCCGGCAGCACCACATCGCGCACTTTGAAATCCTTGTCGTTGGGATTGCCCGCGATGACAAACGGAGCGTGTTGGGCGCCGAGAAAATTAGGGCCGCCAGAGCGGGTCATTTCCGGTACCGACATGTAAGCGGGCAATCCACTCTGAACGCCGCGCTTCCAGGACACCACCGAACCGAATGAAGGATGAAACGTGACGAATGCGCCGCAACCGACTGGCACTGGCGTAGGCGCGCCGGTCATCAGGTAATGATTGCCGCCACCGTGGTTTGGGTCTTTATGACAAATCGAGCGGACGATAGTCAGTTTATTGGCAACCTTGGCCAGGTTCGGAATGACCTCACAGAATTGAATGCCGGGAACAGAAGTGGAAATGGGGCTGAACTCGCCGCGGATTTCTTTGGGCGCATCCGGTTTCGGGTCAAAAGTTTCGTAATGGGTCGGTCCGCCATCCATCCAGATCAAAATGCAATTAACCTGTTTGGGACTGGGCTGGCCAGCAGTTTGGGCAGCGCTAGCGCGATAGCGCAACAGATCGGTAAAGCCTAACCCCATCACTGCTCCCAGGCCGAGTTGGAGAAAATCCCGGCGCGCCATGCCGGTGCAGTTGTAACGAAGGCCATTCATGCTTTAGAGCGCAAACTCAGGGCTGGTGAAAGGTTAACTCAGCCATCCTGAAAAAGCACGAAGAAAAGTGCAGGACAGAATTGACATCGAAAGTGTAACGCTGCATCAGGTTTGGCGACTAGCACGACATTTCGAGGTGGCTTTTCGGTCAATGATTAAAAACAAACTCCGCTGAGTTGATCAGCGCCCACATGATATCCTCTGTCGCGGTCTGGCGCGTCGCATCCTTTGCTGAAAATGCAGCCAAAGCCAATTGCGTCTCTTCTTTGGCCGGAAGGCGGCTCCAGGTTGTCAAATAAAGCTCATTGACGATTTCCTCGTTGGACAGTTTGCTATCGGCGAGTTTCTTCGCCCGGCCTTCAGTGCTGCCAATTTGGGTTTGCAGCCTGGTTGAGTTCATCAGATGGAGAGCCTGCACTACAGTCGGTTGGGTGTCCCGTTCACATGGCGGCGCGGCGCTGGAATTTGGACGGCCAAAAGCGTCAAGAAATACCGACTCGAGTTTGTTATTCCACGTCTCCATGGCGCGCGCGCCGGGGGGCAGTCCGGAAAATGAATCAGTCGTGCCGGTTACGCTGCAAACGGCATCCAGCAACACTTCAGCCGATAAGCGCCGGCGATAAGCGCGGGAAAAGTTCTTCGTGTCCGCAATGTTATACTCGGTTGGAGTCGAGCTTAATTGATACGCCCGCGAGCGCATGATGGTCCGCATCAGGTGTTTCAAATCGTAGCCGTTAGCGACGAGATCATGTGCCAGCCAATCGAGCAATGGCTCATTGGTCGACGGGTTCGAGGCGCGAAAGTCATCCGCCGGATCCACGATGCCGCGGCCAAAGAACTGCGCCCAGACGCGGTTTGCGATGGCTGGCGCGAAAAAAGGATTGTTCGTGTTCGTCATCCAGTCCACTAGCGCTGCCCGAGGATCACTGCCTGGCTCGATTTGCGCTGCTGGGCCGCCCGGAGGTTTTGGCTTCATCAGCTCCCCCGTGATAGGGTGTTTCACTTCGCCCCCGGGCGCGTGCCAGATGAACTCAGCCTCCCCTGAGATAGGCTCTGAAATGCCCTGACCTTTATGCTTCACCTCTGCGAAATAGGCAGCGAGTTGATAATAGTCGGTTTGTGCCCATTTTTCATTCGGATGATGATGACACTTGGCGCATTCCATGCGCACGCCAAGGAAAATCTGGCTGACAAATGAGCCTGCGTCCGCCGGCTCGCGTTTATCACGAAAAATTGCAGTTGGCCCATATCGATGTGTGCTGCCCTGAGCCGTCAGCAATTCCCTCACGAATTGGTCGTAAGGTTTATTCTGCCGAAAACTTTCTCGCAGCCAAAGGTCGAGGAGATAAACCGGTTTCACGCCGATGCGGGACGGATTTCCGCGAATCCAGTCACCCCATTTCACCGCCCAATAATCACCGTAAGCAGGTTGGTCAAGCAATCTATCGACAAGCTTGTTGCGCTTGTCCGAAGACGTATCGGCAAGAAACCCGCGCGCCTGCTCCGCAGTTGGCAATGTTCCGATGGCATCCAGTGAAGCGCGACGGATGAATTCGCTGTCCGTGCAGCCGGCTGATGGGGCCAAACCAAGTTTCTTCAAACGCGCATATACGAGTCGATCAATCTCGTTGTTCACCGGCAAGGTTGCGTAGAGGGAATCAGGTAAAATCTTGTCCGCTGGCACCGTTATCCGCGAAATGTCCACGAGTCCCATGAAACGTGCCAGCACCACCCCTTCACCGCTGAGGCTGCCGACTTTTACGACGCCAAACTCATCCACCTTGGCGATCTCCTTATCATTTGATGCGAACTCGGCGAGTTCAGTCACGTCTTTCACGCTGCCATCGGAGTAATGGGCCGTCACCAGAAGCGGCTGGGTCGCCTCCTTGCGGTAACGGCGTTCGTTGGGAAAGACTTGGATTTGTAGCAGCGTCGGGTCGTTCGTCTGACTGAAGGGCATGCCTTGCTGAAGCCAGGCCAGAATCGTTTTGTAAGATTCCGAGCCGACTTCGAACCTTTGCCCGCCCTCATGTTCGATGCGCAGCGTTGGTTTCTTTAGAATGAGACTTTCCTCAGGGCATGCCGGGAAAATCCGCCGTCCCCGGTCGTCTTTGACGATGTGCTGATAATCGCTCTTTGGATCGTAGGCAAAAACGGAGAGCTTGAAACCGTTTTGACCATCAGGCTTGGCGTGGCAACTTCCGGCATTGCAACCTGCCTTGCTAAAAACAGGCAATACATCGTTGATGAAACTGAGCGGCTTGCTGGCTGGCGACGGTTCAACGGTCACGCGAACAGAGGCCGTCTGCCATCTGAATCGTACCTCGATAATGGCAATGCCGGACTTGAACGCGCGGATGACGCCCGCTTGGGATACATCGGCAATGTCCCGGTGGTTTGACTTAAACGTCGCTTTGCCGGTCACGTCTCTCTCGCCTGCATTCGAATCAACAGCGGAGACCAAAACGCGATGAACACCTGAAGCGCATAACTTGATTTCTTCCGGAAAGACCGACAAAGATTCCGATGTCGCCTGCGAGACGCTGATGAGAAGCAGGCTCGTCGCAACTAGGCCAACCTGCTTCAGGTTATCGGTAAGGCGACGCATAGCTTTGAAGCAAACATACCAAAGCAGAACCGATCCTTAAAGTCGCGAATTGCGTGGGGAATAGCCTGGTCATGGACGGTTGCGTTTCTGAGAGCGCACGCGGTAGAGGCGTTCTGTAAAACCCCCTTGTTCCACAAAGGCTTTTTCCTGTGCAGCGAGCTGGCGGTCCAGGAGAGCGCAGGCTACCGCCAACAAAGTGAGGGCGGCATTCGCAATAATCTCAGGATAGGTGGAGGTTGTGGACCTGATAGGCTCAGTGGACTTCAGTCCACTCTGTCCATTTCGTCCACGTTGTCCATCGTGTAATTGGCGCGCCCAAGCCGCCACATCATCAGCCCTGCTGGGACGCAGCGCAACCAGGTCGGCCCGGCGCGGGTCTTCTCTAGGCCATTGAAACAGCCGCCGTTGCCGCAGGAAATCTTCATAGTCCAATCGCAGTTCTTCCAAGCTGGCACGAGCCACGTTAGTGAGCTTAAGTTCGGTCTTTTTGGACGTGCCGCTGGCCTGGCTGCCCTCGGCAATGTTTTGCACGCCGCTGCGCGCTGCTTGCACCATTTGGTCTCGGGTGCGACTGCGCTTCTCAACATAGCGGTCACAGAAGCGCACAGTCACATCAAAGGCCAATTGCGCCACCTGAAAGCTCTTCAACTTGCGGTAACCTCCGTGAGGAGGAATAAGCCTGTCGTCACTCATCGTGCCAAAGCCTTCCCCGCCTGGGATTCCATTGCCATTTCTTTTTCCGGCGAGGCGAGAGTCGTGATTATTTTTCCTTCGGCATTCCAGACATAAACCAAGCCATCGTGACAACCGGCAAAAACGGTTTTGCCATCCGCAGTTGTGGCAATGCTGTAAAGAATGTCGCGAGCCTTTTCGAAGGCTCGTTCCTGAGCACCTCCGCCGCTCTGTTCACCGCTATGGGTTTTGAACTCAGTGAAACGACGCGGAATGCCGTCTTCGCAGGCAGTGGTGAGACTCTTGCCGTCAGCGGTCCAGCACATCGCTGTCACGGGCGCAGGATGGTTGTTGAGCGTGATCGCCTGGTGCCAATTTGTGGTTTCCCAAAAATTCAGCACCTTGTCGGCGCCAGCACTCACCAACATCGTCCCGTCCGGATTAAACGTGAGCGCCAGGACGTGGCCGCTGTGCGCTTCAAGTTTGCCGGCTTCTTTCTGTGTGGACATGTCCCAAAGGTTGATGACTTTGTCCGCCCCCGCCGTGGCGAGGCGCTTGCCGTCTGGACTTAAGCAAAACGCGTAGATCGAATCTTTGTGAGCGGGCCACGTGGACCCACTTTTTCCGTCGGCTGTGGACAATAGGTGAACCATTCCACTTTTCGTCGGCACGCCATCGGATGCGATAAGAGTTGCACCGTCAGACATGAATTGCAGAGCGGTGATTCGGCCAACCAGGTTGTTGGTGATCTCAAGCTGCTGGCGAAGCGTCGGCCTGTTCCAAAGAACAATATGGCGGAAACTGCCAGAGGCCAACCATTGACTGTCCCGGCTCCACGTCAACGATTGGACCGCGTCGCGATGACCTTCCAATTGGGCGACGACAGGATAGTTAGTCTGACTGCGGTCGTGAATGTAAATACGATTGGCCCTGCCCACCGCGAGGCGCTTTTCATCCGGCGACAATGCGAGAGCCAATACTGGCTTGTACGAGCCTGGCATGACGCCAAGCTGAATCGGCGTAGTGTCAGACACATTTTCTGCCAGAGCCTTCGCGTCCCACTTTGCGCCAGCGTCAATCCATTGGCGCAACGTGGCAATGGCTTTTTCCGAAAGTTGTTTCTTTGGCGGCATGTGCGGATCGGCGTCAGCCAGCAGGACTTTCGTCAGCAAACTCTTGTCTGATTTGCGCGGGACAAGCACCGGGCCGTTATCGCTACCCTTAAGAGCATTTTCGCGAGAGGTCAAACGCAAGCCCCCCTTTTTCTTTTCATCGTTGTGGCAGTTGAGACAATTCGCTCGGAGTACAGACATGGCCTGAACTGTGGAGTCACCTGGTTTTAGCCTGGCAGATGAGTTGTCCACTGCTCGCGAGCGAGGCAACGAATACATTGAGATCCCCAAAACCAGAAGGCAGGCGCTGACAAAACTCTGGGTTCGGAGCGGTATGAGCACGTCTAAATTTGAGTTTTGTTGCGGTGAAAGCTTTTTCTTTTTTTGTGTAGCGCTATGTATAAAAAATCGTTCATTTCGGGGTGAAGTTTCGTTTCTTGCTTTCTCCTTGTCATCCGTGAAATCCGCGGTGATTCTTTCTTTTCTTGCGTTCTCTGCGTTCTTCGGAGTGCAATATTTCAAAACTCATCATTTTCAAAATTATGTTTGCCTCGTTTTCTCTGCGATCTTTGCGTCTCTGTGGTTAAAATTCTTTCTCCTTCTCCGCGGTTTCTTTCATTTTTCTTCGCCGTTCGCTCCGTTTCCTCATGTGAAAGTTTCTGTGTTAACTCTTTGTCTTTGGTTGCGGCTTTGGTGCGTTACGCCTTAAGCTTTCTCTCTAAAATCTCTCCGGCCAATGCGGGATTCGCCTTTCCTTTGCTCAACTTCATCACCTGGCCTTTGAGAAAATTAAGAGCTGCGACTTTTCCGGCGCGATAATCTGCCGCCGGACCGGGATTTGCAGCAATTGCTTCGTCGCACATTTTTTCGATGGCTGCGGAATCACTGACTTGCGCCAGGCCTTTCTCTTGCACGATCAAAGCCGGAGCCTTTCCCGTCTCGAACATTTCACTGAAGACCTGCTGCGCGGCGGGGACGCTGATGGCTTTATTTTCCACCAAACCCAATAGCTCGAGCAGTGCTTGCGGCTGAAACTTTAGCGCGTCCAGGCCCGTATGATGCTCGGTTATTTTTGCGCGCAGATTGTTGATCACCCAATTCGCCAGCATCTTTGGATTCCTGGCCTGTCCGGCGATACTCTCGAAATAGTTTCCCAGAGGCAAATCCCAGACGAATGTTTGGGCGTCGGAAGCAGGCAATTGGTAATCGCGCATCAAGCGTTGTTTGCGGGCCAGCGGCAGTTCTACGATGTCCTTTGCAATGCTCCCGAGCCAGTCTTTGGTTGGTTCAAAGGGCATTAAATCCGGCTCCGGGAGGTAGCGGTAATCGTGCGCGTGCTCTTTCGTGCGCATCTCTTCTGTCGTGCCGCTATCATCATCCCAACGCCGCGTCGATTGAATCAGCTTGCCTCCGGCTTTCAGAACTCCAATTTGACGTGGGATTTCATACTCGAGAGCTTTGCGCGCTCCGCTAAAGCTGTTCATGTTTTTGATTTCGATCTTGGCGCCCAATTCTTTTTGGCCTTTGGGCCGGACGCTGACATTGACATCGCAACGAACCATTCCCTTTTCCATGTCACAATCGCTTACTCCGCCATAGACCAGAATTTCCTTCAACGCGTTGAGATACTCGAACGCCATCAGTGGGCTTGTAATATCTGGTTCGGAAACAATCTCCATCAAAGGCACGCCTGCGCGATTGAAGTCCACACCGCTGTGGCGGTCGAAATGGAAATTCTTGGCGACATCCTCTTCCAGGTGGGCACGGGTGATTCGCACCCGCGCAATTCCTGTCTCGAACTCGAATTCCACGTAGCCGTTGAGTGTGGACGGCTTATCGTATTGGGTAATTTGATAGTTCTTCGGCATATCCGGATAAAAATAATTTTTCCGATCGAACTTGGCGAAGGGTGGGATCGTGCAATTGAGCAAATACCCGGTAAGCGTAGTGAGCCGTAAGGCCGCTTCGTTTGCTACAGGAAGCACACCCGGCAAACCCAGGCACACAGGACACACATTCGTATTAGGGTCCGCCCCAAACTCGTTGGCGCAGCCGCACCACATTTTTGAGTTTGTCTTGAGTTGAACGTGGGTTTCCAGTCCGATGACGGCTTCGTATTCCATGATGGTTCAGTCAACACCGGCTTCCGTTTGGCGAAAGTTCATCCTGCGCATTGATTGAAAATAGTGAACCTTTAAACGCCTATCAAGACAGGGATTTCACCAGCGTGTGACTGAAAGTGCCGGTCCGTTTTGGGCGATCCAGTGTCGAGACCATTGATTGTTGGCCCTGGCGGCCCGGAGCTTAAGCATCGCTTGAGCAGGTCGTAAAATAGTCGCAACTTTTCTCGAAAAGATTTTGACGGTTCTGAAGGCGGCTAGACGATAGGCGTCATGCGCACCATGCCCAGACCACGACAGTTTGCCATTCTCGGCGCTCTCGCCGTGCTGCTCTCTTCGTGTCGGCATCCGAGCGGTGCGAAGCTGGAAGGCACGTGGCTGCTCGACGGCGTTAGTCCAGACGGCGTTACGTTTCACAGCGTCATCAAGGTTTCTCCCGACGGCAGGCATTCTTGTCAGACGAGCGCCTATACGAACTCCGCCCTTGCCTATACCGTCACTACGGAAGGGACATTGCAGATCGAGGATGGATATTTGATAGAGACGATTACGAAGCACAGTGGACATCATGCTTCAGTCCCAAAAACTGACCGTGCGAGAATTATTAGCTTTGACAAGCGAAAGATAGTCGTGCGTGGCGACACGAACTCTGTTGAAGAAGTCTGGAGAAAGGAACAAAAATGAAGCTTAACACATGCGCTGCTGCGAGCGGCGGCGGCCATCACGGTTCGAACCGACGCTTCTCGTGGTCCCCGTCGCGGAGCTTGGTTCGTTGGTGCCGCAGTGGCGAGCGGGAATAGAAAAAAGATTCCTCAACGAACGCAAGCAGAAGGAAGTAATATGTTATGAACTGGTTTGTAGTCTTGCCATTCATCGTAATGGCTTGTTCAACTCAGGTTTTAGCTCAAAATGCCCCCAAGAGGGAATCTTCGACATCAACGGTTGCGGATTTGCCAATGTTGTTTCGTGGGCCGGAACCTGCCATCGAAGTGATGGTTAATGGTCAAGGGCCATTTCTATTTGCGATTGACACCGGTGGAACTGACGAGGCGCGTGTGGATTCGTCGCTAGTCGAGCGTCTTGGGCTTCGAATCACCGGCACTGACACCGGCAACGACGGTTCTGGCAAGAACACTATAAAAGTTGGTACGGTCCAGATGGATTCGCTTACTGTTGGAGGGCTGAAGTTTCGTAACGTAAAGGCGGGCACTCGCGACTATAACAGAGTTAATCTGCCTCACATTGACGGCATCCTGACCTTCGACCTGTTTCACGATTATTTATTAACTCTCGATTACCCGGCCAAGCGCGTTCGTCTGGAGCGCGGTAAGCTGCCAAAAGCGGATGGCGCCGAGATTCTGCGCCTGAAAAGAATCCATAGCCATCCAGCGGTTGGCATCATGATCGGAAGTGAAAGAGTCGCCGCGGAGATTGATTCCGGCAACATTGGCCATGAGTTTCTGTTTCCAGCGTCGCTCGTTGAAAAACTATCGCTGGCAACAAAGCCGGTAAGCATCGGGAAAGCCAGAACCGTCACCCACGAGTTTAAACTCAAGGAGGCGCGGCTAAAAGCGAACATCCACCTGGGCAAATATGAATTCACTCAACCTTTGATTAGCTTCCCGGCCCCCTTTCCCTTCGCTAATATCGGCAGCAAATTATTGAATCAATTTGCCATCACGTTTGACCAGAAAAATGATCGCGTCCGCTTCGTTCGGCACGACATCAATGAAAGAAACTGAATGAACTCAATCTACAGCGGGGAAGGCGCCTAACGAAGATGCGAGGTAAGCAGTGTGCCCTCTGGATCCATTCAAATCGCATAGCCCTCAAATAGGCGCGCTGCCTACCTCGCATCTTTGTTCGCATTCTGGCTGATCGCGGGAGCGACGATGCTCGTGCTTCGCGGTTTCCAAGCTCATCCCATGTTTAGCGGTAAATCGGCGAGGTAAAGGGCTGTAACCTGTTCTGAGTTATTAGCGGGCCTTGAGTCCAAAGGCGCCAAATCATGGAAACGCTTCCTTGATAGCACCGAGGTTTATCGATTTTTCTGTGACAAAAACATTATTACTTGCCACGGTTTTCGAAGTGTCCTCGGTTGGGACGATTTTGAATTGGTTCCAATCTGGTCAACGTGAATTTTCCCTCGCCCGCCGATTGGATTTCGAACACATCTCCAGGTCGCGCAGCAGGAATAATGACGCGCCGTTTGCTGTCTGCTGTGACTGTCATGGTGGGTTATCCCACTAGATGCGTGATTTACAAGCACATTCTGCACTGCCCAACGTGCGTTGTCCCCTTTCGCGGTTGGCGGGGATGAATAAGATAGAAGAGTATGGGCACGATGAGCGATTGGGAATTGATTCAGGAGTATGCGAAAACACGATCGGAGGCGGCTTTCTCCGAGTTGGTCGCGCGCCATCTCTCCTGGGTTTATTCGGTCGCGATGCGAAAGGTGGGTAATTCTCAATTAGCAGAAGAAGTGGCTCAGTCGGTTTTCATTTTGCTGGCGGTTAAAGCGCGCAGCCTTCGTTCGGGCACTGTTCTCAACGGATGGCTTTTTCGAACAACCTGTTTCGTTGGAAGCCGGGCGTTACGGAGTGAGCATCGCCAAAAACATCGTGAACAGATCGCTTCATCTATGACTGAAGAGACAACTTTCCCTGAGGAACAAGAGGCTGCGTGGGAACAACTGGCGCCGAGACTCGACGAAGCGGTTGCGTCGCTTTCGGAGGGGGACCGCGCAGCGATCCTTTTGCGGTTTTACGAGAAGAAGTCTCTCAATGAGGTCGGATGCTATTTGGGGATCAGCGAAGAAGCAGCGAAAAAACGCGTGAGCCGCGCGGTGGATAAAATGAGAAGTTCATTGCTTAATCGCGGAGTTTCGATGGGGGCCACAGCAATGCTGATCCTGTTGACGGCGAAAGTAGTTCAGGCTGCGCCACTGTCCCTGGCCGCAAGCATCATCCAGGCGGGGGCGACAGGGCTGTCAGCTTCGGCCGTGTTGCCAGCGTTGGCGCGCGAGACTTTCAGAGCGTGGCGCTGGGCCAAAATCAAATTGGCAGCGGGATTGGTTACAGCGGCAGTTGTTTTCACCTTCGTGATTATAAATACCAATGGTTTCTTACCGCGTGGTAGCAAGTTTCAAAGAGCTCTGAGTGGTACTGCCCTGGCCAAAGTCAAGACGACCGTGATCAACCAGGTTGGGGCTGGGTCCTCGGCATCGCCAGTGGACGACGTTGTAAAACCTGTCAGAAAGAGCGGAGCACTAACAGGACTGGTGTTGGACAACGTGGGTCGTCCGGTTTCCGATGCAAAAGTGTGGGGTGGCTTTTCCCAACAACCTTATGCGACGGATACCACGGATGCCTCAGGCCAGTTTGCTCTGAATAAGATTGCGGGCCCATGGGTCGTGACTGTGACTGCCGAAGGTTTTGCCGCCGATCAGCAGGAGTTTGATATCGGCAACGCCAGTGGAATGTTTATTTTTCGTCTCACCCCTATCCGACCGTTGCTCATTCGATTGGTGGATGAATCGGGAGCTGGGGTGCCGGGAGTGAGGTGGTCTTTAGCCAACTGGTGGGGAAGGCCTGGCACCCTGGGATGGCGTTTAGACCAACGGACCGACGATGAAGGTCACTGGCGCTGGCTCTCCCCTCCCAGAGGTGAGATTCAGATCGAATTCGGGAAAGTCGGCTATTGCTACTCTCGAACAAACAAAGTTTCGGCTGATGGCGTGGAACACACCATTGTGCTGCATCCTGATGCGACTGTGAGGGGTAGTGTGACCGATGCTGAAAGCGGGGCTGCCGTCTCCAGCTTTACCTACACGGTTGGCCACTCGCAACCGTGGTTTCCTGCAGACCAAACGTCCATGTGGGATTTTCGGGGCAAGCAGGGAAGCAATGGATTTTATAAATTCGTCTTTGACGAAGAACAGGTTCCTTACTTGCGCATCGAAGCCGAAGGGTATGAAACGGTCGAAACCGAACTGCATTTGACGAATGGAGTTGAGTCAATTCAGGATTTTCAGCTCAAGGCCAGGAGTGCAACCAATGCAATTCGGGGGCGCGTCTTGTTGCCGGATGGCAGTCCTGCGGCCGGAGTTGAGGTTGCCCTGTGCACTCAACAAGCAGGAGTGATGCTAAGAGGAGTCGCTTTTGAGCCAGGCGCTTTTGGAAACTTGAATGGGTCGGAAAAGGGTGACTATCGAAGGACGACCGATGAGCACGGCTCGTTTTCTTTCGCTCCTAAACCAGGAGCCCATACGCTGGTGGCGGCCGGGGCGACTGGTCTTGGACAGGTGCGTTGTTTTCATTGGTCAAAGCCTATCGAGATCCGGCTTCAAGCGTGGGGAAGAGTCAATGGAACGGTACGCACGCGGGATGGACCCTATGCGGGCTGCAAGGTAAAATGGATTCGTTCGGGGAATCTGACCAGTTGGATGACGGTCTTTTACAGATCGGAAGGCTTCGCCGCAGAATCAAATGCATCGGGCGAGTTTACACTGGAAAACGTTCCTCCTGGTGCTGGACGGCTTGTGGCTGAGTGTGGTGCAGGAGCGACATCCATCCTCTCCCCATCGATTCAGGTGAATCCAGGCGAAACAGTTCACGTGGACATTGGTGGCATGGGCCGCTCAGTCACTGGCAAATTGGTAGCGCCTGCGGGCCTGGCAATTCGGAGCTGGCAGAACCAGGTCCGATCCGCCGAATTACACAGAGAGTGGGAATCTTACAATCTGCCGAAGGACTTGAAGGGAAATGAAGCTGAGAAATGGAAATTGGAGTTTGAAGATACTGAAGCCGGTCGAACCTGGTTCCGGGAGCAATTGTCTTACAATTTCAAAGTCGAGGCGGACGGATCGTTTACCATTTCTGAAGCGCTGCCCGGAAAATACCTTTTATTTATCGACGTAGCACAGGGTTACCTTGGCTCCGGGCTGGAGTCCAAACCGAGCACGCCGGACGAGCCGCGAATCGCGTCGGCTTCAATGAGGGTAACTGTCCCCGGCATATCTGCTGGAGATGTCGCGCCAGTGGATCTCGGGGAGATCGTGCTCAATGCCTTTTGAATCTCCAAAAGGGACCATTTTGATATTCACTGCGATACATCAGTGTGGTTTATTTCCAGTCACGCTTTGCATTTCTCATCACGAGCTTACTGCTTTTCAAAATTCCAGGTTGTCAGCTTTTTATATGTCTCAATGCGCTCAGTTTGACAACCCAGCCGGGTTACCTATCCTACTGGTCAAGAAGCAAGCCGATGATCACCGCATGAAGACCTTCTTTATTATTTTCAGCTTTTTTGCCTCCTCTGTTCTGTTGCCGGCTCAGCAAAAATCTGTCCAGGACGCACTAAGGTTATATGGGGAACTGAGGAACAGGACAATTTTGAGCCCCTCGGCTATTCCACCCCTGCCAGATGAGGTGCTGTCGCAGGCATTTGCTGAAACGAATCGGGCGGTCGCTTTGGTCGAGGACACCTTAAAGAAGAATCATTTTCAGATTGTGGAGGATGGCAACAAGTTTCTCCGGATCATCCCGGAGGGCTGGCAGGATACTCCTGGCGGGCGATATCTGGATCACATCTCCCCCGTTCCTCAGAGACTGAACACAACAGAGGAGCTAATGCCTAAAGGAGGGCTCAATTTCCCCAGTGTAGAGGTAAACGAGGTTTTGAAAATTTATGCAGAGTATCGAAGACGAATTGTTCTGAGGTCGGCTGTTCTCCCTGGGGTTATTTCATTGAGAACAGAGACACCGCTCACTCTCGAGGAGGCCTCATACGCATTGAACGTTGTCCTGGCGCTCAATGGAATCGCGGCTGTCGATGATGGTGACAAGTTTGTACAGGTCCTGCTCGTGTTCCAGCCCGATCGACTTAAACTCGGTGCGCCTGAACCGGATAGGAATCCCACTTTGATAGCTCCAGAAGCGGTACCGCGCTTTTCTCCTGGAGTTTTTAGGGGGCCGCGCTTACCTGGTTCACTCCACGAACACTCACCCAGTTCTACCGTGGATGGGCTGGTTGAATATTACGCCACGCTGACCGGTTCCAAATACATTCCGGTTCCCATTTATGGGAAACAGCCAGCCATGTTCAGCATTACTGTTCCCGTGACGAAACCAGAGTTGCTTTATGCCATCGAAACGACGCTTCGTCTCCAGGGGCTCACCATCACGAAAACCAGTGACGACACGCTCACCGTTCAATCTATCTACGAAGCAAGCCGAAAGCCTGCGAAATAACAACATAGTCAGGATTAAATGGGGCGGTTTAGTCTTAAAACCGTGAACATTTCACAAAGAAGTTTGGTTCGGCTGGAATCGCGACAGAACTGGCACTTGATCTACTTTGTTGGTCTTGTTGGGATGACCTCGGATCGAACAATCGCTACCTCAGGGAAGTCCACGGCTATGCTACCATCAGATGTGGTGGAAAGAAAACTGGGGGGTATGACCAAACGACGAGCTTCCCAGTCATGCCAGATATGATCCGAGAAAATGGGTGGGCTACTGTAGCCCACCCATTAACAACTACGATTCAGCCAAAGCAAATCAGTGAGGATTTTCGTTTGGGTTGCTGTTGCCCGGAGCGTGCGCCGGGTTACCTGAAGGGAACTGCCCTGGAGGAAAGTTCGCGTTTGACGGAGCAATACGTTCTTCCAGTTCTTCAACTTCCAATTTGATTTCTTGTTCCATACTGTTTCACCTCCTTTCATTCGAGCATTGTAGAGCGTGGGGTTGTGCGGTTGTGGTTGTGGGGAGCGAGGAAAGTGTTTTCAAAGGGCCTTAGGCCATGTTGAATATTGCTGGACGTACTTCATAATATGCAAAACGACAGGCACAGAGATACCCACCCCCACCTGGCGCCTGGACGGTCCGAAATAATCTTGGTTCTGCCGGTACAAACGTTTGGCCTGAAAAAATGGAAGTAACTTTCTGCTATTCCACACCGACCCTTCCTTTCCACAAGTGAGATTCTGAAACGCTGAAAGGGTAACCGAACGGACTTCAGCGCCACCGGCGTTAGCCCCAGTTACTTAGTCTCCAAATATTCGCTGTAAATAGAGCTGAAAGGCCGCACCCCTGTGCGTTTCCAAAGAAATTCTACTCGCCAACGGTTGCGGTCTTTGGGCGCTGGAATGCTGGTCTCAACTGATGCTCCTGCTTGAACAGTGGCATTCGTGTATCCAAAATAACCGCCACTTCTCATTCCAAGATCAACAAATCCGGGAAGCGACACATCCCACGATTCCTTACCCGTGTTGTGTAATTCAAACCTGGCTAGTTTGGATCCAGCAGAGTCGTTGGTCATCCCAAGGAAGCGCACACGAATCGGAGGCTTCCATAATTGCTTCACTTCCGCTTGTGCTGGCTGATTGGTACTGGCACTGGTGAATCCACATTGTGCCGCCAGCAGTCCAAGAATTATCAGTAATCTTTTCATGGTGACATCTTCTCTGATTTCAATCTTGAGTTGTCAGAAAATTGTAAAACATAAGCAAAGGTCTTGGCCGCTGAACGCCGTCAACATTCGTGCTCAGGCAGGTGCTCCTGATATTGGGAACGCCAATATCAAAGCGAAAAGTTCACAAATGGGAGGGGCTCCGAAAGCGCGCCCCTGCTTCATTTGAGCGTTGTGAAGTGCCAGCTGCGGCGCAACCCCCAACGTTCAGGTTGCAGCTGGCTCTGGGAGTTGCAGCTCTCGCAATTGAGGAAGTATTTCGCTGACTGCGTCCTGTTCCAGCTCTGGTCTGCAATCGCCCCTCCAGCCGCCGTTCAGCCATGTTTGCCATCTGCTCCGATGGACGCGGATATCCGTCCCTGATTTTCGTAATATTATGGAAACCTCGTTCACCGCGAACCCGTACTTTACGAACGCGGCAGGCGTTTTCAGGAGTATTTTCCAGTGCCGCATCTCGGTCTGCCCTATCTTTTGGGGTGTGGCCTCAAAATACATGGATGCAAAATGACTTTGATCAGGCCATTTGACGTAGCAGCTCCAATGCATGGCGGCGTCACTGAAGCGATAAAAAGGATGGGATTTATTGGTGATGAAGTGAGTAGTAGAGAAAATGGGTGGGGAAAGCTTTCTCCACAAAGAACGCACTTACTTGCATATGTGCCGTCAGGGTTCTTCAGTATTAGGGCCATAGGTTGTTCGCAGAATGCTCGCCCTATAGAGTGTATAATACAAGTTGAGTGTAGAGTGTTTGAGCATGACGGACGGACACGGAGCAGAAAGCGGAATGAGGATCTGCGCCGACTGACGTCGGCGACTACGTCAAAGGTCGTTTTTACGCTGTTGTTTTTGATGTGAATGAGATAAAATGTGGTACATGATCCAACCTTGGTTTAGGATGGTTTTAGTTTTATTCGCCGCTGCTATTAGTCTGGGGCGCGCGGCAATTACGGCTGAGCAAGCCAAGTCCCTCCCACTTCCGGCCGGACATGCCGTCGATTTCACAAAAGAGATAAAGCCGATTTTTGAGGCAAGCTGCATTAAGTGTCATGGACGGGGCAAAGAAAAAGGTGGCTTGCGCATCGATTCTCGCGAGACGCTGCTCAAGGGGGGTGATTCCGGGCCGGTTGTGATTTCGGGCAAAAGTGCCGAGAGCCTGTTGATAGCACTCGTGCAAGGATTGGATCCCGACAACATCATGCCCAAAAAAGGCTCTCGTCTGACCCCGGAACAGGTGGGCTTGCTCCGGGCCTGGATTGATCAGGGTATGCCATGGGAGCCCTCGGTCAGCTTTGGCCGCCTCGAGCCCGCGAACTTAAAGCCGCGACGGCCCGAGCTCCCCCCGGGTTCCAAGACCGCCAATCCCATCGACCGTTTCATCGAGCCTTATTTTGCTGCCCATAAAATCAAAGCGCCAGCGACAGTCGGAGATCGCCTTTACGCGCGGCGAGTTTACCTGGATGTGATTGGATTGCTACCTCCCACGGAAGAGCTGGAAAGATTTGTTGCCGACCGGCATTCAGACAAACGCGAGCGCCTGGTTCAGCGGTTGCTGACCGACGAACGGAAATACGCAGAGCATTGGCTTACCTTTTGGAATGATCTGTTGCGCAATGATTACAGAGGCACTGGTTTTATCGATGGCGGCCGCAAGCAAATCACCGCCTGGCTATACTCCGCTTTGCTCACGAACATGCCCTACAATCAGTTCGTCTCTGAACTCATCGATCCCACACCTGCATCCGAGGGGTTTACCAAAGGCATTGTTTGGCGCGGTGTAGTAAATGCCAGTCAAACGCCGCAAATGCAGGCGGCTCAAAGCATCTGCCAGGTATTCATGGGAGTGAACCTCAAATGCACTTCCTGCCATGATAGTTTCATCAATGACCTGACCCTGGCAGATGCCTATGGATTGGCTGGCATTTATGCCGATGGTCCGCTGGAAATGGTTCAATGCGACCGGCCGCTGGGTAAGAAAGCCGAGTTGAAATTTATCTATCCGGAACTCGGTCCCATGGACCCAGGCGCTGACAAGCCTGCGCGTCTCAAACGCCTCGCCCAAATCATCACTCAACCGGAGGATGCCCGGCTGACCCGCACCCTGGTGAACCGTTTGTGGCAGCGGTTTTTTGGCCGAGGCCTCGTCGAGCCGGTTGATGACATGGAAAAGCCGGCCTGGAATGCCGACCTGCTGGATTGGCTGGCATCGGATTTTGCACAGCATCACTATGACGTGCGCTATCTCATCCAGCAGATTTTGACTTCGCGCGCGTATCAATTGCCGGCGGTCAATCTTGGGGAACAAACTCAGCAGGAATTTGTTTTTCGTGGCCCGGCGGTTCGCAGGCTTTCCGCCGAGCAGTTTCGCGATGCTCTTACCTCGCTGACAGGGATTGGCTATTCCGCTCCCGCGGCCGAAGTGACTCCAAGTCCAACTGAGCAAAAGCAGTTTGCCCTGCCGGTGTCACCCTCATGGATATGGGATGATGCCCACGCGGCCGATAAGGCCAAGGCAGGCCATGTTTACTTTCGCAAAGTCCTGGAGCTGCCCGCGGTTCCTGCTGATGCCACAGCGGCTGTCATTTGCGACAATAGTTTTACCCTATTCGTTAATGGCCACCAGGTTGGTTCAGGTAACGAGTTTAAGAACGCCTATTTGTTCGATCTCAAACCATGGCTCAAAAAAGGTCAGAATTTATTTGCGGTGGATGCGGTGAATCATCTGACCGATAACACGCTTCCAACTGCCAATCCCCCGCCGGGGTCGGAAAATCCCGCTGGCCTTCTGTTTTACGCTCGGTTGCGGCATTTCGATAAAGGCTCACAGCAAACCAATGACTTTGTATCGGATGCATCCTGGATTTGCAGCAATGCAAAACATGAAAGCTGGGAGTTGCCGGAATTTGTTCCGAAAGAGTGGACGCCTGCGATCAAGTTGGGAGATATCGGAATGCTTCCATGGCGATCGAGCAAGGATTACATCGCGGGAAAACTCGCTGCTGCTTATCCCGGCAAGGTCCGAGCTTCGATGGTTGGCGCTGATGCCTTGATGACGGCACTCGGCCGTCCCAACCGTGAACAAATCGTTACAACACGGCCGACCGCAGCCACCACTCTCGAAGCCCTGGAAATGACGAACGGGGAAACTTTGGACGATATTCTCAAGCGCGGGGCGCAAAATCTTCTTGGGGCTCACGGACAGGAACCCGCAAAAGGCAATCTTGTAAAGTCTCTATTCACCGAGGCATTTGGCCGCGACCCAACCCGGGCCGAGTTGCAATCGGCGATCGAGGTGGTCGGCAGGCCGGTTCAATCGACCGGCCTGGAAGATCTGCTCTGGTCCATCACCATGTCACCCGAGTTTCAACTCATTTATTGATCCCATGAAAGCATCATCCCCTCGTTCAACTCGTTCAACGGTTACAGAATCTGTAAGCCGGCGCGATTTCCTTAAAACCGCCAGTGCCGCGACACTCGGCGCTTTGGCTGCCGGGTTCCCGCGCCAATTACTCGCCGAGCCGGAGGAGAAGATCACCCCTACTGCCGACACGGTCATCGTACTCTGGATGGCAGGAGGCATGGCCCATACAGAAACATTCGACCCCAAAAAGTACACCGCCTTTGAGAAGGGGCTTAAGCCGGAACAGGTGCTGAGCACATTTCCCCAAATCGATACCGTGGTGGACGACATCAAGCTCACCCAAGGGCTTGAAAACATCGCCCGTGTCATGGACAAGGCCACGCTGATACGCTCTTACACCGCCGGCGACCTTGGCTTTATTTTGCATTCACGGCACCAGTATCAATGGCACACTGGTTATGCGCCGCCGCAAACTGTGGCCGCGCCGCATATAGGCTCAGTTGTGGCGCGGACGCTCGGCCCCAAAAACCCCGCGGTTCCGGCATTCATCGATATCGGCCAGCGTTACGACCTCGGCGAAGGCGAGGAGTTGAAGGCCTTCCATACGGCAGGATTTCTCGGAAGCGAGTACGGGCCTTTCATCATCGCCAACCCGGAAGAAGCCGTAAAAAGCGTTCGTCCACCTGCGGGCATGAGTCCTTCGCGTTTCGAACGGCGGGATCAGTTTTATCACAAACTCGTTTCGCAAAGCCCAATTGGGCAGCTTGGCAGTGATTACCAGAAGGAATCCCTCCTGCGCTCGTTGGACAATGCGCATCGGTTGCTCAGTTCGCCCGCAGCAAAGGCATTCGACTTAGCGCTCGAACCCAAGCCGAGCTACGATCGGTATAACACCGGCAAGTTTGGACTTGGCTGCTTGCTTGCCCGGCGTTTAACCGAGGCAGGCGCGCGTTTTATCGAAGTCACTTCCGAATATATCCCATTTCAATATTGGGACACTCACGAAAATGGCCATACCCGCCTGACGGATTTGAAAAAAACCATCGACGCCCCCATTGCGCAATTGGTGTTGGATCTCGAAGAGCGCGGCTTGCTGAATCGGACCTTGATTGTGTTGGCCAGTGAATTCAGCCGCGACATGATTGTGGAAGGGAAACCGGACAACAAAGTGAAGGATCAGGTCACCGTTCCGGAAGTGATCAATGAATTGAAATATTACGGAATGCACCGCCATTTTACTGATGCCGGATCTGTGCTGATGTTCGGGGGCGGTACCAAACGTGGTTACCTGCATGGTAAAACCGCGCTGGAGCGGCCTTGCAAAACGCTTGAAAAGCGCGTCGTTATAGAGGATCTCCATGCTTCAATTTATCGAGCCTTGGGCATCTCACCCCGCCTGAGCTATGAGATTGAAAAGCGTCCCTTCTACGTCACCCGCGACGGCCTCGGTAAACCAATCCTCGACCTGTTCGCATAACTCCCGCTATCTGCACGGTGCAACGGCCTAGCCGTAACGATGGAATTGAAAATAGACTCGCCCTCACCCCAACCCTCCCCATGAACCGCCCACTTCGAAGACAAACGGGCGACGATTCCCCCTCTCCCATTAGATGGGAGAGGGCCGGGGTGAGGGCGGTCTCGTTTTTCTTTTCCCACCAAATCGTCCCAGTTCAGGGCGCAACAATATGCGATAAAAATTCTGGAATTTTCTCCCCAAAGGAGAGGGAGACGATTCGTTGGCACTTGGGCAATCACGGATCAATGATTTTTTCGAGCGCCGCCAAATAAGGCTCCCTCTCCTGGGGGAGGCGAGTCTTTCTCCAAACTGAAATGTTACGGCTAAGGCGCCTTTAACCGGAAGAACGTGTCCGCGTTGGTAGCGGGAAGCGTCACCATCCATTGATTGTTCGAATAAATCTGCGCATTTGTCACTGTCACCCAGGGCGACAGGAACGACGAGTCGGCATTTTGAAATAATCCGAAATAACCGATGTTCCCGGGCCACGCCAGCGTCCGCAAGACGCCTGAGTTGTTTTGGCTCGCTACCAATCGGGGTGGAGTTAGCTCATTGGGAGTCGTCGCACTTAGGTTAAGCAATGGAAAATTAATCCAGCTCTGCACAACATTTGCCGGATTAGCATTGATGTATTGCACTCCGCTGGAGGCCGAGCAGCCGATGATTTCAGAAACTTTTCCCGCTGTTCCGGCATTGGTCCCAAAAGCGATCTGATAGACAGGAAAGGTTTGATCATACGCAATCCAGGAACTTTTGTTGACCAAATGAAGAGTGCCGCCATCGACGCGCGCGCCATTGATGCTGTGGTCGAACATGTGTAAAAGCTCAAAACCGATGTCTCCTCCGCCAACGATGATGTCCCAAGTGGGTTGGGCGAAAAGCGATGTATTGAAAAAGCGCGCTTGTCCAAGGAAGTTGCTCGTGCTGCTGATTCCGATCGGGGTCAAATCCCCGTAATGCCCAAAAACTGCCATGAAAGGGTTGATGAGGTTGATGCTGGACGGCGCGTTCGCTTCGAAACGAAATCCCTCGACGGCCACATCGCACATGTGCGCGAAGCATGTGGCAAATGGGCCACGGCCATTCTGGGCGATGAAGCGAGAAAAGGCCCGCGTGAAGATCCAAAAATTCTTCACGAGCAGTTCCGAGCAATCGCCAAGGATGTAAGCCTCGTTATTATGTTCGATGTAGGATTGAACGGCGTCTATCTGTGCGGCGCTGGCATACCCGAGGCAGCTTTGTGAATCATAGTTGTCGATCCAATAAGTCCAATTGGCGTGACAATCCACAATGGTGCCCGATGAACCGTTTCCCACGACAAAGCCCTTCCTCATCGCAAAGCCATCCGCCATATAAATAAAATGATTGGTGCAGGTAAATGTGTCGAGATCCACATAGTACCATGAATTGGGCGAGACCACTCCAATGACATAAACGTTGCCCCCTCGGCCTTGAATGGTGGGCGGGTAAGGTGTGAGATTGGCAGGGGATTGGGCCTCGTAGCTGAAGGTGATGCCAACCAATCCGCTGTGAGCTTCCAGCGCAACCGCGGGAGGCCCGTTGCTTTGTCCCTGGTTCGCGTACGGCTGCAGAATCGCGCCTTTGGCTTTTCCGTCCTGACCGGGCCAGGTTCGATGTCGCATTTCATAGGTCCCACGCAGTTCTACGCCACTGGGCACATCGAGTGAGCCAAGTAGCTTATATTTGCCACCGGGCAGAAAGACGATTCCACCTCCACTTCCACCAGCGGTATTCAATGCGCTCTGAATGGCTGCAGTGTCGTCCGCGGTACCGTCCCCTTTGGCGTTCCATGGCGAGTCAGTCGCCACATACAAATTGGTCCTGGCCGGCTGGCGTGAGAGATAATCCTGTTTCACTTTTGTCCAGCTAACATCCGGCATGACGTTGGGGATTGCCCTGCGGCCATCCAGCAGTACTCGGTAAGAACTGCCCGGATTGTAAATCGCGCGAGTTGGATTGAAGTTACAGCCGACTAATGCGGCGCGAGGTTGCGGATCCGATGCAGCGCTTAAAAGCACATGGTACTGCCCCGGACTGACGTTCAGAGTCGAGTTTACTACAGAATAAACCCCTTTATTAAGCTGCAACCGTCCATTGATGATGCAGTTTTGGAATTGCATCCGTGATGGCCAATCACCACCCAGAATTGCCGCATACCCGCTCCCAGCCGTGAATTGGCAGGTATGGAATTGGATATAGGAGGCATCATTTATTGGCTGAGAGTTTACACAAGTGTCCCCTTGGAAATTGAACTTGGTGAACATCAACCCGGTTTGCCCCGCCATTGAAGGCGCCAGCAAAGCTGTCCCACAGTTGCTGATGGAGCCTGAATAAAACGTTGCCCCACTGGGCCCATTCGTGCTGCGATTGGCTTCCAGGCCAACCTTGTAGCCGCTGATGAATGTGTCGATGCCGATCTCGCCATCGATTCTCAGCATTCGGATTGCCGTGCCGTTTGCCCGCATCCACGCGGCATGCGGCCCGCCGGAAGGGGGAGCCCCCGGTAGTTTTGAAGCCGGCCACACGTCAGGGTTGAGCCGAACATCCTCGAGATGGCTGATGTCGGCAATCATATCCAGGTCGATGCCTTTGAAGAGAGGCGTTCCGATCAGTGTCGAGAAAATGTGTTTCGCGCCTCCGGTCGGTGGTGTGACCTGAATGCCCTGGTAAGGATTCACCAGGATCACATTCTGCACCGCATTGTCGCCATATTCCCCCAGGCAGAACGGATAGGGGACAATGTTGCCGGGGTCTTGTTCTGGATACCAAATCGTTACACCTTTGAGCGCCGTAGAACCGTTCAGAAAAATAAACGGGGTGCCATTGCTTTGGCCGCGGCCGGCAAACACTTTGAAAATGGTTCCAAGCGCCCCAGCGGAATTCGTCGACCAATCCTGCCAATCGCCATGCAAGGTCACACCGTCCGGGACATTGAGGGTCCCTTGAAAAGCATAAGCCGCTGCTGGCACAAAGATTACCCCACCGCCTAATGTGGCGACGGTTCCGAGCGCATCCTGGAAGGCAGAGGTATCGTCCGTTACGCCGTCGCCTTTAGCGCCATAATCCTGCGGCGTGCAGGCGGCGACGATCAATTCATTGGGAGCAAATTGCGGCCGGACCACGCGCCAGCGAATTGCACTGAGGGGTATATTGGTTTGGATGACGAATTTTTCCCAATCGCTGCCTACCGCGCTTTGGTTTGCGATCAAATCCCCCTGAGAGGCCGTTACGTATAGATTATTGACACGTGCTCTCAAACCATAGGAACCATCCCCCTGGTCCAAAAGGTCAAACTGTTCCCAGGGACCAATCGCGGTGCGATTCGCAACCAGCGGATTAGCCCCCGCGCTTTCGGCTGCCACGTACCGACCATTGACTTGCGCCTGAAGCGCGTAGCTGCCGCTGCCTCCATCTCGAACTTTGAATTCCTGCAAAACACCCGCAGCAATGCGATTGGCTGCCAGATTCAATCCGCTGCTGGTTTGGACTGTGGCGTAAGAGCTGTTCGCTTTGCATTTCAGCGTAATAACGTCATTGACAGAAAAGGTTTGGGCAGGCGCGCGGAGAGTTCCGATTGGTGCGAGGCAGGAAATAACTAGAATACACGCGAAGGCCTTGGAAAACGACCAGTCGCAGGCTTGCATACCACTTTAGTAAACTTTGTTTAGCGTGGAATATCAAGCTTCCGCGCTTTCGGAATTGTTATTTTATTTAACCGAACCGGGTTTTTCTGAGGTGTTCTCTAGGTTTGCAAGCCACTGGTGCCGTTCTTTCTTTGGCATAGCGGACAGACGTTCGGCCGCCGCGTAGAATTTTTCCAAATCGCCGCCTTTCAGTTCCAACAAATGTTCGAAGCCGGGAACGAGATCGTAATAAGCCGCCACTGAATTGAGCTGGGCATTGTTGACCTCTCGAGCAAACCACGCGTCGTAATTGCTATCACCGGACCATTCTTTTTTCAGGTCGCGATAATCCTGCTGCAAAAGAGCCAGGATTTCTTTCTTTTTTTGGCGCAATTGCTCGGCAGACAGCGCGCGCTTTTTTGTCGTAGCTTTCAATTTTCCATCTTCCGTTCGCTCATCGCCATAAAGGGCTTCCAGTTCCACTCGGGTCTTGGTGATCAAATGAACAAACTGGCGCGTTCGTTTGAGCTCTCGTAAATATTTTTCGTACGCTGGAACGTTCCCCTGGGCGCGCATCCAGCGACGCGCGCCTTCCTCACCCACTGTTGTTGCGAAAGCTTCATTGAAATCCGTGTCGCTCCGCGCAAAAACACGCTGATGACCGAGTTCATGGAAAAGGGTTTCGGCTAGATCGGGTTCCGGGTTGAAGATGAAAGTGTTCAGCACCGGGTCCTTGAACCAGCCCAGAGTGGAATAGGCTTCCACCCCGCCCACAAATACATCAAAGCCCCGCGATCGGAGCGAACCGCCATAATTCGTGGCGCGTCGTTCCGAAAAATACCCACGATAATCCAAACTGCCCACGAGAGGATACCACCAGGTTTTTGGCTGCATGGAAAACTCCGGGGCGGCCTCGACATTCCAAACCACATAAGGCCGATGCACATCGACGTATTTCAAGTAATGGCCATCGACTGGGAGTTTAAGTTCCTGCTGCGCGAAGGTTCGAAGTTTTTTCACTAATTCCAACTGTCTCTTCAGTCGGGCCGGAGTTTTGGGGTCAGCAGTTAATTTTTCAATCGATTCACGATTCGCCAGCAACTGGTACTGGCCCTTGGCCGCCTGTCCATAAAAGGTGAGTGTGTGGCAGCCGGAAACTGCAATAATAACTAAAAGGAGGCATATCGTAATCCACCATTTTCGCGCGGGTCGCTGTTTCTTGAAAAACCTTACAATAATACTCATCAACCACCCTTCACTAAACTGATTGAGGCGTTTTGGCAAACATGAGAAGCGGGCGAAAAAAGCAAAGTTAGTCTGCAGGCTTGCTTGCGTTTAAGTCCGCAAGCATACTCCGGCCCGAATTTTAAACGGAACAATGTTTGATCTTGATCCGTTGCCTCTGGTTGAACAACTAAAACTATGATGAAATCACCCATTCGTGTCGCGGTGACTGGCGCTGCCGGTCAAATTGGTTACTCCCTTATTTTTCGCATCGCTTCTGGCGCCATGTTCGGCCCGGACCAACCAGTCATCCTGCACCTGATTGAAATCGAACCGGTGCTCCCGGCGCTCTCGGGCGTGGTCATGGAATTGGACGATTGCGCCTTTCCATTACTGAAGGGTGTGGTAGCCACGGCCAGCCTGGACGAAGGGTTCCGTGACGTGAACTGGGCGCTGCTTGTGGGCAGCGTGCCGCGCAAGGCGGGCATGGAACGCAAGGACCTGCTTGGAATCAATGGCAAGATCTTTATCGGTCAGGGGCAGGCAATTCAAAAAAATGCCTCCAAAGATGTGCGAATTCACGTGGTCGGTAATCCCTGCAACACAAACTGTTTCATCGCCATGAACAACGCGCCGCAAATCCCTCGGGACCGCTTCTTTGCGATGACAAGGCTGGACGAGAATCGCGCCAAAACGCAGCTTGCAAAAAAATCGGGCGTGGATGTAACCGCAGTCACAAACATGGCCATCTGGGGCAATCATTCAGCTACTCAATATCCGGATTTCCATAATGCGAAAATCAACGGGCGTCCCGCGACGGATGCTATCAAGGATGAAGCCTGGTTGAAGGGGGAATTCATTGCTTCTGTTCAACAGCGAGGGGCGGCGGTGATTAAGGCGCGCGGTGCCTCCAGCGCTGCCAGCGCTGCTAATGCTATTGTAGATAGCGTCCGTTCGATCATCGAATCAACACCTGCCGGTGATTGGCACAGCGTTTGTCTCTGCTCAGATGGCAGTTATGGCATCGAAAAAGGGCTCATCTGCTCGTTCCCGGTCCGTTCTGATGGTAAAAAGCTGGAAATTGTCCAGGGGGTAGCAGTGAACGAGTTTAGTCGAGGACGAATTGATGCGACGGTCAATGAATTGAAAGAAGAGAAGGCTATGGTTGGAGAATTGTTGCCGAAGTGAGGCTGGTTTTCCGCCACCTTTTCGGAGGTCAGAGCTTAGTCGCACTGACTGAGTAGTGATGTCTGCTATTACTCGGTACAGGCCTGCAGCTAGTTTTTAGACCTCGTTTTGTTCGGGATAAGGAATCGAGGCGGGTATGGCGGACAAATTTGCTTATGATGCCGTGGTGGTCGGCGCCGGGCCGAATGGCCTTTCAGCGGCCATACGAATGGCTCAGGCAAAGTTATCGGTGCTTGTCCTGGAGGCGAAAGATGCCATTGGCGGTGGCACGCGTTCTGCCGAAATCACTTTGCCGGGCTTTCTCCATGATCTGTGTTCCGCCATTCATCCAATGGGAATTGCTTCTCCGTTCTTCAGACAGTTGCCTCTGGAAAGATATGGACTGAATTGGATTCAGCCTGAATTTCCTCTTGCTCACCCTTTCGACGATGGAACGGCTGCCATTCTGAGGCGCTCGCTCATCGACACAGCCAATGGACTTGGGCCTGATCAATCCAATTATAGCAGATGGATGGCTCCGTTATTGCCGCACTGGGAAAACCTCGCGGACGAATTTCTGCAACCCATATTACATTTTCCGCACCATCCGTTCCAACTTGCCCGCTTCGGACTCCGTGCCTTGCGGTCCGCCACTGGCTGTGCAAAAAGTTGGTTTGAGGCAGAACCGGCCAGGGCGCTATTTGGCGGATTGGCGGCGCACTCCTTTTTGCCACTAGAACAAATTCCATCGGCATCATTCGGTTTGGTCCTGGGCCTGATGGCGCATGCCGTTGGCTGGCCCCTGGCGCGAGGCGGATCTCAACAAATTGCGAACGCGCTTGCTGCACATCTCCGGAGCTTGGGCGGCGAGATTCGTACCGACTCTCCCGTTGAAAGTTTGTCATCGCTTCCGCAGGCCCGCGCCATCCTGCTGGATGTTACACCTCGACAATTGCTGCGAATGGCAGGTGATACTTTGCCGGCATCATATCGAAATCGTCTTGAGAAATTTCGTTATAGCCCGGGCGTTTTCAAGGTGGACTATGCTCTGGCAAGGCCGATCCCATGGAAAGCCAGGGAATGCAGCGGGGCAGGGACGGTGCACCTGGGGGGTACGCTCGCTGAAGTGGCGGCTTCGGAACGTGAGGTCGCCAATGGGCGCCCTCCTGAAAAGCCTTTTGTTCTTCTGGCGCAACCCACTCTGTTCGACAAACGCCGCGCTCCGGAAGGAAAACACATCGCCTGGGCTTACTGTCATGTGCCGAACGGTTCGAGTTTCGACATGACCTCGCGGATAGAAGGCCAGATCGAGCGCTTTGCCCCTGGTTTTCGCGATACCATTCTTGCCCGGCACACACTTAACTGCGTGGATATGGAGCAAAGAAACGCGAATCTGGTGGGCGGGGATATTAATGGAGGGTCAGCGCATTTGTGGCAATTACTCGCGCGGCCAATACTTAGTCTTACTCCTTATCGCACCGCTCTACCGGGGGTTTACCTCTGCTCTTCATCCACCCCTCCGGGGGGCGGTGTTCATGGCATGTGCGGCTTTCATGCTGCCGAAGCCGCCCTTCGGGATTGTTTTTCGTAGAAAGAGCAACCTTGACCGGGCGTTCTCGTCCACTACAAGTACGTATCGATGAAAGAGACGTTTCGGCTCGCCATGCAACCATCCGTTGTCAAACGCGCCCTCAAATACGCATTTGTGGTTGGCCTGATCCTGATCACCATCAATCACAGCGACGCGATTCTTCACGGAGACGTCAACAGCGCCCGACTTTTCAAAATGGCGTTGACCGTCATGGTGCCGTATATCGTCTCAACCCTCTCAAGCGTAGGAGCGCTTCGTGACCGCAATGCCAATGGCGCAAGGGAAGGATGTTCCGGGTCAAAAGGCAACCGCGATATCCACGTGAGCCCTTAGCCGAGACGATGATTAAAAGTGGGTGTTCCCATTGTCACGCCTGCGTTGTAAGGCGTCTCATTAACACCCCCATTTATGGGGGTGCACTGCGGCATCGAGGATGTTCAACCCTTTCAAGGGTTTCCCAGGGTTAACCGTCACGGCGGGTAGGGCGCGTCACTCCGTGCCAGCCGCATCGGTTCGGTTTGAGTTTGACAGACGGCGCGAACGGAGCGACGCGTCCACCCGTTATCACGGAGGCATTACACCAGGCGGACAATTCTTCTTGCGAAGCTTCCTCAGTGCTGCTTCATTTGCTGAAGTGTTCCGCGCATATGGTGGAATTGGCAGACACGCTACTTTGAGGTGGTAGTGGGGCAACCCGTGCAGGTTCAAGTCCTGCTATGCGCACCAAATAAAATAGGGGGGTTTTGCAATACTTGCTTGCGTTTCTGACAGATTTCTGACCGCGCACGCGTGGACGTGGACCAACAACTGGCCTGAGATGATTTCAGGTCTCGGCCATTTCGTTTCCACCAAAAGCCGACCGGACGAATGTAAAAACCCATGGCCAGCATGCTTGTACATCTTAGATTGAATTATAGTCGAGACAGATCAAAGACAGGGACTTTTACCATGCGAATGATAACCCACCAGCAGCCATTTGCCTGTATTTTACCGGTTTTGAAACTGTGATAGGACAAACTCCAGAAGCTCCCAAATGAAACTTTTCTGCCAGTTATTTGAAGTTTGTTTTTGCATAATTTTGTCTTTCAGCCTTTTAACGATCATGAGAGGTTTGTCATATTAGTTCGGTTGGCTGCGGCATTTATGAATAACCGCGTGCAAGAAATGACTATAACGCGAAGTACGGTTGCAGGGATTGTTTGGTGTTTAGCGCCGCTCCTTGTACTGGCGATTTTCATTATCTTCCAGACGCTGTTCTGGGCTGTGCAGTGCTCGGGGTATAGGGAGGATGGAGCTAACATTTCATTACACTCGGCGCCGCGATGACGATCTTATTTCATCCTGAAAGCCAGTGGCTCGGCACGAGTGAGTTCTTTTCTTCGGCTTCAATGACTCGTCCCGGCACAACATTCTGACATGGCCTTCCCAAGAAAAAACACACGTCGCCTGTCCGTGGATGGAATCCCATACACGTGGCATTTGAACGATGACTGGGACATTCGCACGCGCTGGATCGTGGTCCGGCGCGAGGTGAGCGGTGCTGGGCAGTTGCTCATGGTCGATCCTTACCATCATGATTTGCTGCCGACTCGCGGTAGCGTCAGCAGGGCCGTGCGTTTTGCGTTGAGTCATGGCTGGCACCCAGAGCGCAAGTGTTCCCCCTTGCGTCTCACCTTTGGGGGACGCGACAAGGGTTTCCAGGTGAACCCCGGTGCCGAACCAGACTGGTACACGCAACGGCGCGATTGCGACCTCGTTGCAGGTCGGGCGCCCCGGTCGCGCCCGTGCCTGACCAGCGGCATTAACTGCGCATGATACCTTTACAAGACATCACCCGATGGCAGGAATTGAGGCGCAGCTTCGCGAAAGTGTTTCGCGCACGCTGGTTTTGGATCTTGATTCTGGTCGCCTCGGCTCTTGGCCTCATACTCGGATTGTTATTGCCGATCACTAGTGGCTCGCCAATGTAAAATGAGTGCCGAAAGGATTTGAGAATCTATGAAGAGGGAAGCTAACAAGCAGCCTGGAGTGGGTGCGGGATGGCGCGTCCTGTTTTCATTTCAACGCCATCAGCCCCGCACCACTCAGGCCGAATGTTCGCTGAATCCATGAGCATCGCAGTTCCAGAAGGATTACAGGCACGGAATAGGCGAATCTCGGCTGCCTTACAGAAGCCATTTCCGCCTATTGATGCACATGATCGCAAGGAGACACCCCAGTGGGACAAATTATCGACCTGGTCCTTAGTGTGTGAGGAGGTTCTCGATACGGAGCCCGATCCGGGACTGCTCAGCAGTATCATGGGGAACTCCTCCGCCGAGGTTACTCCGACCCGGACATTCAAGACATGCGCCATTTCGCCTGGCTCACAGCCGGATGGCTGAATTTTGAAAAAGCGCTTTGGGAATGGTGTAACCTTGACGAAGGGGACATTCGGAGAGCCATTGAGTGGCAACGAAAGGACGGACTTATTGATGAAAAAGCCGCGGCCAGCATGCTGGAATATGTGAATGAGAGGACGCGCAGCAGCGCTCCACAGAATGGCGGCCCCTCTACCGGCATGGAAATTCGAGCGTCCCGAAGGGGCCGCCATCGGTGAGCTGATGCGTTCGCCATGAGTGCCGATGCGCTATCCCGTCAAGCCATCCGGCTCGCCCAGCGGGAGAGCCGAAAAACTGGTCGTCCATTGACACGAGAAGAGATCCTGGTGCTGCGTGTCCAGATTTTGGAGCCCTGGAAGCGCGGCGTCGTCATCGCCATCGGCCTCTTGGCGGCTGCTTTCGCAGTCGTTTGCTACCATGGGGGGGCGCCGCTCTGGTTTTGGGCAATTGCCGCAGGATGTGCCTTGGCCATTATCCTCGCTGGAGCATTGGGCCGAAAAGCGTATCTTGAGCGAGAACTTCGCAAGCTGACCGAGGACGCACCACGAAGGGTTCTGGATGCAATCAGCAATGCACTCTGACAAGAAGGCGAACCAACGCGCCAGCCAATGAGGAAAAGCTGGGTGGCAACAAAACTGCTTAGCATCATCTGGTGAAAATGGGTCCTTTGCATCCGCGCGGAAGCTCTGTCCGTCGTTTGCGCTATTGCCATTATTTTTGCAGACCGCTCTTTTCCTGCTTTGTTGCCGTCCTCGCGTTGTTGCTCTTTGCTCCCGCCCTTCGAGCTCAGGTTCAGCTCGTTTGGCGAATTGGGCTGGAAGACGACCCTTTCGAAAGCGGTTACGAGCCAACCCACGAGTTTTCGCAGGAGAATTTCATTAATGACCCGCGTCCGGGCAAAGTAACGCGGCTTTCCGGTGATCCTCTTTACAATCCAGCTAACAACCCAGCCGCAGATGATGATTTTTACTGCGCAGGGACTTATCCCATCGGTTTTAACGGACTTACGACCAATTTACCGGTTGCATTCAACGAGCCTGACATTGCATGGGAACGAGCGCTCACCGATGGCGATAAAACCAATCGAGTTCACTTCTTTCTGTCCAGCGCTCAAGCCGGAAGCCTCTCGAGGTTGCGCCTGAGCTTTAAACTGGTTTGGGGTGGAGTTTGGTTTGGCGCGCCGCTCAATCAAAGCGGTGAAGGCTTCGGCACACACGATGTGGTTGTTCGCTTTAAGAATGCCAGTTCTCTTGCCACACAACTTTACACGAACCGCCTGGATCGTGACACGCGCATCGTCGTGGATTTTCCGGCTTCCGCCGTCTCCGCCTCCGCTGGGCCCAATAGCATTGAATTTGTTCGCACAGGTCCCAACGCTGCGAACACTTCGTTGTGGATCCAGTTCGACTTCCTCCAACTGGAAGCCGATCCGACTGCGCTTGCCGATGCTGATGGCGATGGTTTGCCGCGTTGGTGGGAAGAAGAAAACCATTTGAGCGACTCCGACCCAACCGACGCCGCTTCCGATCGGGACGGCGACGGCCTGACTGCGCTCCAGGAATATAATGGCGGGATTAATTCAACGGATCCAAATAATCCCGATACGGATGGTGATGGCCTCAGCGACGGCATGGAACGCACGTTGGGGACCAACCCGCTGGTTGCCGACACGGACGGTGATTCCATCAGCGACGGTGACGAGGTCAACGGCAGCTCGCCTTCAAACCCTCTCCTCGTGGACAGCGATGGGGATGGAGCGCCCGATTCGCTGGAACGGCGAGTCGGCACAAATCCCATGAGCGCGGCGAGCGTGCCCACGGTATTCAGAGGCGCCATCGGGATTCATTTTGTTTCGCAAAGCGATTTGAATGGAACGCTCGGGACCAACGAAACGACCGGGATTGTGCCGCAGACACGCTGGAATGATACCCTGGCTATTCGCCCATGGACTCGTCCTTCCGGCAGCAAGGCGGATCTGATCTCACCCATTGCCGGGCAAGTGGTGCGAAGCGATGGCGTTGTGTTGAGCAACTTAACGTTTAACTGGACAGGTGATGCCAGCGACGCGAGCCACAATATCGGCTCATCGGATCGGAAACTGATGGATGGTTTCATACGCGGATATCAGTCCACCCCGCTCACGCTGACACTTAGCAATATTCCGTTCGCGCATTACGATATTTATGTGCACGTCGGCGGCTCCTATGACGGCCAGCATGGAAGCCTTCGGCTGGGAACTGACGCTTCATCGGAGCGGCATTTCGAGACCATAACGACCGCGCCTCAGACTAATTTCGTTGAAATAAAGCCGGGCCTGACAAACTACCAGAAAGGGAATTTCGTTCGTTTCACCAATCAGACTTCCGGTGTCGCGACATTAACCCTGACCAATATCGACGGCTGGTCTGTGGGCATCCACGCTGTTCAGATAATTGATTTGGATCTGGATGCCGATAGCTCAGGCATTCCTGACTGGTATGAAATGAAATATGCGCTCGAGCCGGGTTCGGCAGTGCTGGCCGCCACGGATAGTGACGGTGACGGCCTGACCAACCTCCAGGAGTACCAGCATGGCACCGACCCGCACAAAGCCGACACGGATGGCGACGGATTGAGTGACGGCCAGGAGGTCGCTCTTGGCACCGATCCCCTGAACGCCGACACCGATGGCGATGGGCTGAGCGATGGCGCTGAAGTGAACGGAACCTCCAATCCGAAGCTGGCTGATACGGATGGGGATGGAGTCGGTGACCGTGACGAAATCACCCGCGGCACCGATCCTACTTACAATCCCACCAACAGTGCCACATTCGTGGGTTATGTTCCGTTTTTCCGCAGCTCACCATCACGATGGGAATGGAACCTTGAGAACGTGCAATTAGTCTGGGATCACGGCGCAGGCGCTCTGGCTCCCAACATCTGGAACGAGGATCAGCTCATCAGCTTCGAGGTGCGAAATCCAGCCGGCAGTTCCTGGAGCACCCTTGGCATGCAGCTTCGGTATTATCTGGGCTCGTTAAGCTACCTTTTTTACTCGGACAATACCACGGGGTTCAGTGCTCCGGGAAGTCCTGGGAATTGGATCTGGGACGCCCTTTACAGCGCGGTTCCTGATCTTAAATCACCGCTTGGGTTTAGCGGGTATGGCCCGGTGGATATTTCCGACCGGTTGCGGTTCCGAGTGTTCGCTCAGCGCGGCTCGGGTAATTCATGGGCCATCACCTTCGAAATTCGCAACCAGACCAGCAACACCGTCGTTGTGACCAGGTCATTTGCAAATTGTACCGCCGCAGCGTCGGTGGATAATGGGAGTGCCGCCTGGACTGATCTGAATGGTATCACCAATTTGTGCAGCATGACGGTTCATCAAGGCGTGCATCTCTTTATCTCACCCACGCCGCTTGCATCCTTGCCCGCTTTCGCGAATGCGAAGGATTCAGACAAGGACGGAATGCCTGATGTCTGGGAAGACACTTACGGCTTCAACAAGTTTTCGGCGGCTGATGCAACACAGGACGCCGATGGCGACGGCTTAAACAACCGGGACGAATATCTTGCCGGGACCAATCCTCGGCTGGCTGATACCGATAATGACGGCATTAAGGACTCAATCGAGCGCACGAATTCATCGAACCCTCTTGTTGCCTCAAGCAAACCATTGTTTGCGGGCATAAGCTGGCCGTTTGGGCAGGATCTCGATGGGAACGGTTTGCCTGATGCGTGGGAAATTCGTTTTCGGGCGTTTAATTTGCCGCCCAATGGAGATGCTGACGGCGACGGCGCGTCCAACTTACAGGAGGCGATTTGGGGAACGGACCCATTTGATCCGAACTCGAAGATGACCGTCACTATCGTGCGACAAACCAATGATGCTGTCGTTTCATGGCCGGTCGTGGCCGGCAAGGATCAACGACTATACACCAGCACTAATCTCAATGACTGGACGCCATACCTCGGAACTCCATTGTCAAGCTACTCCCAAGCCAGCGTTCATTTCACGAATCATCTGCAGACAACGCCCAGGGAATCTTACCGGGTCACCACCGATGATCGCGATAGTGACGGCGATGGAATCCCTGATTGGGCGGAAAATGTTCTCGGCAGCGATCCGCTTCGAGCCAATAGCGTTCATGCCGCTGTGCCGATCATCAATAGCAACGGTGTGATAACGGGATCCATCTCCGGGGATTATGCAGCTTTCGTCCAGCAGATGATGGGCGGGCCTGGTGGTGGAACCGGGCAGGTCAGCAGAGCGCAGGCCGCGCGTTTTCTGCAGCAAGCCACTTTCGGACCGACGCCTGGAGAGCTGGATCGTGTTCAGCAACTCGGCTTCGCTTCGTGGATTTACGATCAGATCACAAACCAGCCTCCCACACTCCATCGTCGCTACATCGAGCAGATTTATGCGGATTTCGAGGGCCCGCGCACCGACCTGACCTATAGCTTCAACTCGATGGATCAATTTATTAACGGCAATAACTGCACGACGCCATTTGCCCGCGCTGCCATTGGGGGTCCAGATCAGTTGCGGCAGCGTGTTGCTTTCGCTTTAAGTCAGATCCTCGTGGCCTCGCGGCGCGATCCAAACCTTGAGAACAAACCGCTGGCGATGAGCGACTTTTACGACATCTTCGTCCGAAACGCCTTCGGGAACTACTACGATGTACTCCGCGCAATTTCTTTGCATCCGGTGATGGGCCGTTATTTAAGTCATGTCGGGAACCAAAAGGCGCGGCCGGAAGTAAACCAGTATCCAGACGAAAACTTCGCGCGCGAAATCCAGCAGCTCTTCAGCATTGGCTTGTGGCGGCTAAACACGGACGGCACCCGGCAACTCGACGCGTTTGGTCAGCCGATTCCAAATTATGGAAATCAGGAGATTACTGAATTTGCCCGCGTATTCACCGGTCTGTGGTTTGGTGGACAGAATTGGGGTGAGGGAGGCTGGAATGATACTGGCAGCACCGTTCCCATGCAGATGTGGGCGCAGAAGCACGACTTCGGAAGCAAGACGCTTCATAATGGCTTTGTGATTCCTGCTCGAACCCCAACCGTCGAGAATGGAATGCATGACATCGAGGACGCCGTGCACAACTTGTTCGATCACCCGAGCACACCTCCCTTCATCACGCGCCAACTGATTCAATTTCTCGTCACCAGCAATCCGTCTTCAAATTATGTGGCTCGGGTCACCGCAAAGTTCATCAACAACGGCGCAGGAAAACGGGGCGACCTCGGCGCTGTGATTCAATCAATTTTGCTCGATCCAGAGGCTCGGGATGCCCGCTGGTTTGCCGGAGCGCCTGAATATGGCCGCTTGAAAGAACCAGTGCATCGCGCCATGGCCATTGCGCGTTTGGGCCGAATGAATCAATACACGAATCTTCTTTGGTGGACCTGGGGCGAGTTTAACTCTGCTGCATTTCAAGAGCCCGGTTATTCGCCAAGCGTCTTCAATTTTTTCCGCCCCGGCTACCAGCCGCCTGGATTACTCACCCAATTCGGGCTTGTCGGGCCGGCGTTTCAAATTGCCGACAGTTACTCGACTATTGCATTCCCAAACAAGCTCTGGGAAATCGTGCAACAAGGCTTCATACAATGGGATGCTTACAATTTTCCCCCGGATTATGCGGATTTGCTGCCGGTCGCGGATAATACCGCAGCCCTTGCCGATCAAGTTAATCTGCTCTTCTGCTCCGGCTCCATGACTGCCGGCACGCGCGATTTGATCATTACGGCCCTCCAACAAATTCCTTCGTACGATCTGCTCATGCGGATCAGGCTGGCAATGTATCTTGCTGCAACCTGTCCCGAAGGAGCTGTCCAAAGATGAAATCTCAACCTATGAATCGCCGCAAGTTCCTGCGCCAGTTCAATTGCGCCGCAATCGGCTCGTCCGCGATCCTGAACACCCTTTTAAACCTGCGGCTGGCGAATTCTGTGGCTGGGCAGACCGGGCCGCTCGATAACAAAGCGCTGGTTTGTATTTTTTTGAGTGGCGGCATTGATTCTTTCAACGTTCTGGTTCCCTGGGAGCAGTCGCGTTACAATGCCTATTCCGCCACTCGTGGTCCTTCTGGCAGCGAGGGAGGACTCGCGCTCGACCGAACCGCTCTGCGTCAGTTGCCCGCGCCGGCCAACGATTTCGCTTTGCATCCGTCGTGCGCTAATATGCAGGCGATGGCCAGCGGTACCGGCGCGTTCGCTGGCAAGAAGCGCCTTGCCTTTGTGGCCAACGCCGGAACCCTCGTCCAGCCGATCACCAAGGCACAATTTAATGCGTGGGAAAACGGGGACAACGCCGCTTTGCCCGTTCCCAAGGCGCTTTTTTCGCATAGCGACCAGGTCGAGCAATGGCAGACCGCAGTCCCGCAGGGAATGTCTCAACTTAGCGGCTGGGCAGGGCGTGCTGCGGATATTCTGCAAAGCTATTACAATACCGGTAACACCTCGATGAGCATTTCACTTGGAGGCAACAACATTCTCCAGGTGGGCAATAACACGCAACAATTTGTCATTACGGAATCAGGCGCTGCCCTCTCCTTTGAAGGCAATACCGGTGGCGCGGATGTAAACCCGCTTCAACTGAAAAATTCCGCCCTTCGTGGGACTCTCGAACAACATTACACCAATCTCCTGACCGAAAGTTTTTCGCAACTCACCAGGCAGAGTGATGACGCGCAGCTTTTTTTCCAGACCCAATTCGATTCGCCGACCGCTCAGCTCGGCTCCGCTGTCGAGGCGCTATTCCCACAGGATAATTACCTCGCTATGACACTCAAGGCAGTTGTCCAAACCATCAAAATCCGATCGTTGCTTGGCCTGCGGCGCCAGACTTTCTTTGTGAATTATGGCGGCTGGGATCACCACGCCGAATTGCTCAACACCGAAGCGGGAATGCTTTCGACGCTGGATACCGCCATTGGCGCTTACCAGCAAGCTCTCGAGCTGCTCGGCTTGCAAAACGACGTCATTACTTTCAGCTCCTCCGATTTTGGGCGCACCTTGCGCTCCAACGGACATGGCACCGACCATGCGTGGGGTGGCAACGCCATGGTCTTCGGTGGAAAAGTGGATGGCGGAAAAATCTTCGGCACCTATCCTGATCTGACCCTCGACGGTCCTGATGATGTGGGCCGCGGCGGCCGGCTGCTTCCCAGCACTCCGGTGGATTTGTACTTCGCAGAATTGCTTCGCTGGTTTGGTGTTTCTCCAGGCAACATGCCTTACGTTCTTCCTAATATCGCTAACTTCTGGAACCCAACCTCTCCGTCGCCTCCTTTAGGCTTCGTGCTGGCGTGAAGCGTGCGTTTATAATCGTCCTCCTTCTCGCACTTGCGCTCGGAATCTGGACGCTCAGGCCGGGAACGAAATCTCTGGAAACACAGCAACCTGTCCCGACTCCCGGTTCGATCAGAGTCACGGAAACATCTGCCGGCACAAGGCCAAAGGAAAACCAAACACCTCAACTCCTCGGGGAGGTCATTTTGAGGGATTATGCCAACACCAATTTGCCTTCCCAAAACGATCTCACACTTATGTCGCATCTGATGGAGAATTCACTGCTCCTCCTGAAATCCGCGGCGAATCGTCCATTGAGCGCCAACGAAGACTGGGCCGATTTCTTAAGAGGTAAAAATGCCGCACACGAACGTTTCCTGCCCGACCGCCACATTGCTCTGAACTCCGCCGGCCAATTGATCGATCGCTTGGGCACTCCGCTATTTTTTCACGCGATCGGCGGCGGCCGCTACGAAATCCGTTCCGCCGGCCCTGACAAGGTCCTTTGGACGAATGATGACATCCACCGCAACTCCAATGGCGCATTCCGAGTCGGCCCCGATCTCACTCCCACCGCGCTTTTCCAATCAAACGGCAAAACGGCCGCTTCAACCAAAAGATAGCCTGAGGTAGCGACTGATAAAACTCACGCGGATCGCGTGAAACTCACGCATTGAAAGGCCCGGCTTTGGATGGCTTGAGGCTTTTCTCACGGGAAACATGATGGCATCAGGTGTGCTCCCTTTATTTGAGAATCCAAATCCACGAGGCACTTATGAATCTTCCCTCACGTCGCGCCTTTACACTGATTGAATTGCTGATTGTTGTCGCCATCATCGCCAGCCTGGCAGCAATGCTTTTGCCTGCGCTTTCCTCTGCCAAAAAAAGGGCGTTGCGGCTTAGTGTGAAAAATAGCTCCGCCACGTTGCCAAACCAGGGAGCGGAAGTTCTCAGCCATGCGTCGCTTCCACCAGTCAATCGAATCATCGCTACGGTAAAAACCTTTGCGGCCACCGTTTCACTCAAGCCAAGCCTTAGCATTGGGACTGCTCAACCCGAATCCATTTACACCGCTCAGCTCACAGCCAAATTCGACGCATTCAATCCGTTAAAATCTGGTGAATGCGAAGTGCGTTTGCCGCTTCCACCGCAGATTATTTCCCTGGCGGACCTTGCTGTCACAATCAATGGCCAGCGGAGCGAATCGTTAGAGATCCAGGGGGACAAGCTGGTTTGGTTCGGGATCCTGCCAACAAATCCCACTCCGATGTCCATTACCTACTCGGCCGTGGGGAAGGGGCTTTACAATCTCCAAACTCCGCCCAGTGGAATTCTCGATATATTCCATATCGACCTGACAGCCATCGGTTCGGACGTGCGCATGCTCGAACTTTCGCTTCAACCAACCACATACGCGCGTTCTTCGAGCCAAACTGTCTACACCTGGGATTACAAACATCTGCTATTTGGGCGGCCGATTGCTCTGGACGTGCTCGGCATTGCGCCGATTGATCGCTTGGGTGAACTCACCTGGCTTGGGCCAGCGAGTGTTATTATCTTCGGACTCGTTCTGGGATTGGTCGCCAACGCTTATAACCTCCGGAACTTTGACCGTTGGATGCTGCTTCTTGTAATCGGCACGTTTACCGGCGCTTACCCGTTGATGTACTTTGCGCAGGAATTTATTCCCTTGAACGTCGCGATCATCATCTCCGCCGCCTTGGTGTTACTCGTGATTGCCATTCGGTCCATCACTTTTATGGGACTGCGCCTGGGAATGTTTGGCATCGTTTTCCCCGCGACAGCACTGCTCGCCGTCACACTGCTGGCTGCCATTCACACACGCCTTCAGGGTATCCTGATTACCTGCACGGGCATCACCTTGTTCATCGGGGCCATGGTGTTGATCCCCCGTTTCAAGCTCTATCGCTCTGATGGCCTGTCTGGCGCGCTCCCAATGGAATCTTAAATGGAGCGTTATTTCTGGTTCTCACGGCGTGCGGATGCGGAAGTAGCGTTGCGGTTCGCCGGTCGGGATTCCGTTGGTGAATGAGAAACCACCACCCGAATCGAACTGGTTCGTCACAATGCTCAGCCAGTTGCTTAAGGGCGTCGTCACGTTGGTTGCGGTCAACACGGCATACGGCGCGTTGGGCGTGCCCCCGGTGCCGGAGAGGATCACGTTCGTGCCCGACAGCTTGATGCTCGAAAATTTTGGCAGTGACACGCCGACCACTTCAATCGAGCCGTCCACAGAAAGTTTGTTGGTCCACTCGAGAGCCGGCTCGAGCGGCGGCAAGGTGATTGCCGAGAACGACCCCGCATGCGATCCGGCGGGAAAGAGTTGGAAGCTGTCGCCTCTGGCCAGCGCGGTTGGGCCGAGGTTGGTCACGATGAGCGCGCCGCCATAAGTGAGCGCGCCCGTCACCTGAAGCTGATCGCTCGTCAACGCTGTGCCGTTCTTGCTAAGTTCCATGACGACCGTGCCTTGCAGCAGGGGCGAGCTGGCACTGAAAAGAGTGATTCCACCGATGGAAGTCCCGGGGCTGAGCAGGCCGCCAGGTTGCACCGTGAGCGGGCCTACCAGCAACCCGTTGCCGGTAACGGCGGCGTTCGAGGAAATGATCAAGCCGCCGAGGTACGAGTGGTTGCCGTTGACCAGGGTGAGCGTGGCCGGGCTGACTCCGTTGCCGACGCGAAACAGTTGGCCGTTGTTGACCGAGCTGCCCTTGACGGATAGCGTGCCGCCGTTGAACTCGAAAAATCCGAGCGTGTTGGTCAATCGCAGCACATCCACGTCCACCAATCCAGCGTTGAGGACGTTGGTGCCGCGACGCACATCGAGGACGCCCGTCACAGTCGCGTTCGTCACCCGTAACGTGCCGCCATCCACTGTCAGGCGATTCCTCAAAGCGGTTGGATAGAAACCGACGGACACGGCGGTCACGGCTGAGACCACCGCGTTGTTGCTCACGACCAGTTGGTTTCCAGCGCCAGAATCGCCGACGCGCAACTGGTCGTTGCTGCTCCACGACGATCCCAAACCGGTGACGAGGGCGAGATTATTGGTGGCAGTGGAGACTCCGCCAATGCTGGCATAAGCACTCGTGAGCAGGGCGCCGTCATCCACCCGCAGCCGATGGTCCCGTCCATCGTAGCCCACAAACAATTGACTGAGGTTCATCCAGCTTGTTCCGGGGCCGGTGATCACCGCCTCATTGCTGCTGCAACTAGAGTCGTAGCCCAACACGCTCGAACTGCTCGTGAGGACCGTCGCGCCGTTGCTCACCACGAGGCGGTTGCCAGAGCCGAACACGCCGACGAACACACCGCTTAGCGACCACCGCGAGCCGGCGCCCGCGAGTGTCGCGGTGTTGGAATTGGCGCCGGAATTCAGGCCCAGGTAGCCGTAACCGTTGTTCGTCAAGAGCGCACCGTTGGTGAGGACGAGCTGATTGAGCGACGAGTTGCTGCCGACGTAGAGTTCGCCGGAGAAAAAATAGTTGCTCACCCCGGCGCGGACGTCCCAGATGGCGGGAATACTTCCCGGACCGCCCACGACAAACGGGGCGCCGTTGGTGATGAACGCCCCTCGCGTCGTCAGCAGGCCGCCGTTGAATTCGAAGAAAGCCTGGGTGCTGGTCATCAGCAACCGGTCGGCCTCGATCGCGCCTGCGTTGAACTGATTGGTTCCGCGGCGGAGGTCCAAGGTCGCGGTGCCGGCGGCGTTGGTGGCCCGCAGCGTGCCCCCGGCCACTACGATGCTGTTGTTGGTCGAGGTGACGTTCTCGCCGAGCCGCACGTCGCCGAGCGAGAAAACCGAGCCGCCGTTGGTCACCACCAACCGCGCGGACCTGGCGGACTTGCCGACGGTCAAACTGGTCCGGTTGCTCCAGACGGATCCAGAGCCGGTGACCACCACTTCGCAGTCGCTGCTGCCGCTGTCGAATTCGCCAATCGAGCCGGCGCCATTGTCCACGAACGCCGAATTGCTGACGACCATCCGACAACCCGGAGCAATGTTGCCGACGATGAGGCTAGAAGAGTTGTTCCAAGCGGACCCCGCACCCGCGACCAGAACCGTGCTGTTGGTGCCGAAAAAGCTTACGCCGAGAGCGCCCGACCCCGAACTCACGCGCCCGCCGTTATCAATCACGAGCCGATTCCCCGCGCCGTTCCAGCCGACAAACAGCGAACTTGAATTGCTCCACACCGACCCGGGGCCGGTGACCAGTGCCGTGTTGTTGCTGCTGTCGATGCTGGTGCCGGTCATAGAACCCAGAAGGCCAACGATGTCCTTCACCAGCGCGCCATTGCTGATCGTCAGCCGATTGAACGCGCCGTTGCTGCCCACGTAAAGGTTCGAAGCCATCAGCCAGCTTGTTCCCGGGCCCGTCACCGTGGCCAAGTTCGAATTCGCTCCGGTGTTGACGCCGATCACGCTGTCGCCTCCGACAGTGACCACGGCGCCGTTGCTGGCGATCAAGGCGTTGCCGCTCGACCTGTTGCCCACGATCAGGTTCGTCAGATTGTTCCAGGTCGAACCGCTGTCCGTCACGAGCACGGTGTTGGTCCGGCTGGTCGCGTTGAAGCCAATGAAACCGTCGTTGTTCACCACCTGCCCGACGTTGCTGATCACCAGCCGGTTCCCGCTGGCTTCGTAGCCCACGTCCACCTCGCCGCGGTTGCTCCAGATTGAACCCGCCCCGGTCACCACCGCTTCGTTGTTGCTGCTGGACACGAAGTATCCCATGAAACCGCGGCGGCTTTCCACCAGTCCACCGTTCGTGATCACCAGCCGGTTGCCCCTGCCAAGGTAGCCCACATGCAGGTCGAGGCGGTTGCTCCAGAACGAACCCGCGCCCGTTACCACCGCCTCGTTGTTGCTGCTGAATGAGGCGGCAAGGAAGCCGTCATCATTGCCCACGAGCCCGCCGTTGCTCACGACGAGCCGGCTGAACGCGCCGTCGCTGCCGACATACATCTCGCCGGCCATGAGCCAGCGGGCGCTGGGGCTGACGAGGTGGACGGCGTTGGACTTGGCGTTGGCATTGAGCCCGATCACGCCATTGGCCGAATTGTTCAGCAGCGCATTGTCGGACAGAATGAGCAGCGTGAACGAGCCGTTGGCGCCCACGGTCACGTCGCCTGTGATATTGGTGCTGACGTTGCTCAACGTGTTGGTCGTGCCGTCGGCGACGATTTGGCCGTGCAAAGTCGGGGCGGCGAGCAGCGTCGCCGCGAGGATAATTTGTAATGTTTTCATGGTAGCCTTTCGAGTTTCAGTCATAAATGAAAATCCCGTAGAATCGCCGCGGAATTCCGGGAGCGATGCCGTTGGTGAACGAAAACTCGCCGTTTGGACCGAACTGATTGGTGGCGATGCTTACCCAATTGCTCAAGGGCAGGGCCACGTTGGTCGAGGTCACCACGGTGTAGGGCGCATCGGCCAGACCGTTGGTGCCGGTGATAATCACGTTCGTGCCCGACACTGTGATGCTTGCAAACTTCGGCAGCGGCGTGCCGATCACATCAATCGAACCGTCCACCGTCAATTTGTTCGTCCAGTTGAGCCCGGGCGCGAGCGGTGGCAACGAAATCGCGCCGAACGAGCCGGTATAAGCCGTGGCACTGAATAGTTGGAAATGATTTCCCGACGCCAGCGCGGTCGGGCCGATGTTGGTGACAGTGAGCGTGCCGCCGTAGGTGAGCATGCCATCCACAGCGAGCTGATCATTGGTGACGGTCAGGCCGCTCCGGCTGATTTCCATGAAGGTCGAGCCTTGCAACAAGGGTGAGCTAAGCGAAGAGATTCTGCCGATGGAGGAACCTGGGCTTAACAATCCGCCGGCTTGCACCGTCAGCGCAAACACAAGCCCTCCGTTGCCGGTGATCACTCCGTTGGAAGAGATGATCAGACCGCCGACGAAATTGTGCGTGCCATTGCTTACGAGGGTGAGCGGGGCTGGACTGACGCCGTTGCCGACGCGGAACGGTTGTCCATTGTTGACCGTGCTACCTTTGACGGACAGCGTGCCGCCGTTGAATTCAAAGAAGCCCTGCGTGTTGGTCAGTCGCAGCAAGTCCACTTCCACCAGTCCCGCGTTAAGAACATTGGTGCCGCGGCGCACGTCGAGAACTCCCGCCGCCGTCATATTCGTTGTGCGTAACGTGCCGCCATCCACTGTCAGCCGGTTGTTGGTGGAAGTGGCGGTCAAGCCGACATAAACAGCGTTGCTGGCGAACACCACGCCAGCATTGCTTACAACCAGCCGGTTGGCCGCGCCTACGTTGCCCACGCGCAGCTCGATGGTGTTGCTCCACGACGACCCCGGCCCCGTTACCACCGCCAAGTTGTTACTCGTACCCGCAAAGGCGTGTCCGACGGTACCGACGGAACTGACGACGGTCGCGCCGTCGCTCACCAGCAACCGATTCTCGCGTCCTCCCCCTCCAACAAACAGTTGGCCAAGCGCGGTCGTCCAGGTGGTACCCGGACCGGTTATCACCGCCTCATTGTTTGTCGAATCCAATTCGTCGCCGATGGAACTGGCACTGCTGGTGACCAGCATCGCGCCGTTGCTTACGACCAGGCGATTGCCGGAGCCAAAGTCCCCGACGGTTATGCCGGCGCCCAGGAACCAACGTGAGCCGACGCCCGCGAGCGTGGCGCTGTTGGAATTCGCGCCTGACTGCCCACCGAGAATGCCGACGCCGGAACTCCCGGAATTGGTCAGCAGGGCGCCGTTGGTGAGCACCAACTGGCAGAACGGCGCATTACTACCGATATAGAGTGCGCCGCCGATGAATGTGTTGGTCAAGCCCGCCCGCACATCCCAGACGGCGGGCGTAGCGCCGCTCCTGCCCACACCAAAGGGCACGCCGTTGCTGATGACCGCGCCACGCGTGATAAGCGTGCCGCCGTTGAATTCGAAGAAGCCGAGAGTGTTCGTCACCAGCAACAGGTCCACGTTCATCAGCCCGGCGTTGAGGACGTTGGTGCCGTGACGCATGTCGAATACGGCCGTGCCGGTCGCATTGGTGACCAGCAACGTGCCGCCGTCCACGACCACCCGGTTGCTGCGCGAGAAGGAATCCACGCCGACAATGACGTCTTCGCTGTCCACCACCCCCGCGTTGCTGACGACCAGACTGTTGCGGCTGCCAAAATATCCGACGAAGAACGAGCCCGCGTTGGTCCAGGAAGAACCGCTTCCGGTCACCAGCGCGAGGTTGTTGCTGCTGAAGTTGGCGTTGCCGATGATGGCAAAGGGGCTGCGTAACCGTCCGCCTCCGCTGACTTGAAGCCGGTTGCCCGCCCCGCCAAGGCCCACTTCAAACTCGCTCGAGTCGTTCCAACTCGAGCCCGCTCCAGTCAGGATCGCCTCATTGTTGCTGCTCGCGCCGACCTCGCCCAGGGTCACGCCAGCGCTTTCCAGTCGCCCGCCGTTCGTCACCACCACGCGGCTGCCGGAACCGGCGTCGCCGATATTCAGGGCACCAGCATTGCTCCACACCGAACCAGAACCTGTCACCGTGACCGAATTCGAATTCGCGCCCAGGTTCGCGCCGATCGAACTGTTGACGCCGTTAACAACGATTGCACCGTCGGTTACGACCAACTGGTTGGAAGCGCTGAGCTTTCCCACCACGAGGGAATTCCGGTTGCTCCACAACGTGCCCGCGCCGGTGAGCACCACAAAATTCTTCCCCAGGCTCGTGCTCGCGCCAATGGTCGCGTTGCTGCTCAGCACTGTCGCGCCGTTAGCCGCCATCAACACGTTGCCGCTCCCGCCGTCGCCCACAAACAGGTTGCCCAGATTGTTCCAGCCCGAACCGCTTCCATTCAGCACGACCGTGTTATTGTGCGCGCTGAAACCCGAACCAATAGTGCCATCATTGCACGCCAGCCAGCCTCCGTCGTTCACGTCCGCGCGATTACCCGCGCTTCCCCCGCCCAGATACAGCAAAGTTTGATTGCTCCACACCGAACCCGCGCCGGTAACAACCACGCGATTATTGGAGACGGAGCCGCCCATCACCCCGGAGCCGCTTCGCACCGCCGCGCCGTTGCTCACGACAAGGCGGTTGAAACCGCTTTGGCTCCCGATCGTCAGGAAGGAGCGGTTGGTCCAGAGCGAACCTGGGCCCGTCACCAGCGCTTCGTTGTTGCTGGCGCGGCCGAAGTCGCCGACGTAGCCGTTGTCGCAATGCACCAACCCGCCGGCTTCGATCACCAGCCGGTTGCCCTGCTCGTTAAAGCCCACGTACATATCGAATTGGTTGCTCCACACCGAGCCGCTGCCGGTCACGAGTGTGAAGTTGTTGCTACTGCCCGACTGCCGGCCCAGATAGCCGTAATGGTTGGCGACCCAGCCGCCGTTGCTTACGATCAACTGGTTGTTAGGACTGAAGGAGCCCACCGTCAGATCCGAGCCGTTGCTCCAGAGCGAGCCGCCACCGGTCACGAGCGCCAGGTTGTTGCTGCTGGTCAGGCTTCTGCCCAGGAAGCCGTTATTGTCCACCACCAGTGCGCCGTTGCTCACCACCAACTGATTTTCCCGGGCACCGCTGCCCACAGACAGATCACCGCGGTTGCTCCACGTTGAGCCCACGTCCGTCACCAGGGCCAGGTTCCAAGCGCTCTGTCCGCCGACAGACGCGTTGCTGTTCACCAGCCATCCACCGTTGCTGACCACCAGCAAATTCCCGTTACCCGACCCGCCCAGACTCAGGTCAGCTCGATTGCTCCAAAGCGAGCCTGTTCCTGTCACCACGACCGTGTTGCTCGGGCTGAAGAGGGACCTGCCGACAAGGGCGTTGCTGTTCAGCACCCGTCCGCCGTTGTTCACCTCCAACCCGTTCGCGGAGCCCAACTCGCCCACGATCAACTCCAGGCTGTTGCTCCACAACGAACCCGAACCGCTAACCGTCGCCGAGTTGCTGCTCCCGGAGTACCCGATAGTGCTGGAGCTGCCAGCCAGGACCGTCGCGCCGTTGCTCACCACGAGCCGGTTGGCCGTCGTGCCATTGGTACCGACATAGAGCGAGCCTCCCATGGACCAGCGCGCGCTGGCGCTGAGCAGGCGAACTTCGTTCGAGTTGGCCCCGGCGTTGCGTCCGATCAGCCCGTTGCCTGAGTTCGTCAGCAAGGCGTTATCCGACAGAATGAGTAAGGTGAACGAGCCGTTTGTGCCCACGGTCACGTCGCCGGTGATGTTGGTGGTGACGTTGATGAGCGTGTTGGTCGCGCCGTCGGCGACGATTTGCGCGTGAAGCGAGGGAACGGCGAGCAGCGTCGCAACGAGGATGATTCGATGGACTTTCATGAGTTGGGCCTCATGGTTTTCGTTTTCATGGCGTGCGGATGCGGAAGTAGCGTTGCGGTTCTCCGGGGAGCACGGCGTTGGTGAACGAAAAATTGCCGCTCGAATCGAACTGGTTGGTCAGGAGGCTAAGCCAATTGCTCAAAGGTAAGGCCACGTTGGTTGCAGTCAGGACAGTGTACGGCGCGTTGTGTGGGCCGTTGGTGCCGCTGAAGATGGCGTTCGTCCCTGACAAAGTAATGCTCGTGAATTGTGGTCCGGCGACGACTTCGATCGAACCGTCCACCAGCAGTTTGTTCGTCCAGCCGAGTCCGGTGGGGAGCGCAGGCAACGAGACAACGGAGAACGCGCCTGCGTAACTGTTCGCGCTGAACAAAGGAAAGCGGTCGCCGATGGCCAGCGCGGTCGGCCCAACATTGCTTACATTGAGCAAGCCGCCGTAAGTCAGCGGGGCGATGACTTGGATTTGATCGTTGGTCAGGGCCGCACCGTTCTTGCTGATTTCCATGATGACCGCGCCTTGAAACACGGGCGAATTGCTCAACACGATTTTGCCGACCGACGCTCCGGGAACGAATTTCCCGCCGCTCGACACAGTGACGGTTCCGGTGAGGGTGCCGTTGCCGTCGAGCGTGGCGTTGGAGGAAATCGTCAGGCCGTTGGCAAAGCTGTGCGTGCCGTTGCCTGCCAAATGCAACGTGGCGGCGCTGGTGCCGGTGCCGACCAGGAACGTTTGCGCGTTGTCAACAATGCTTGTCTTGACCGAGAGCGTGCCGTCGTTGAACTCGAACCGACCCAGCGTGTTGGTCATCAGCACGATGTCCGCTTCGATCAATCCAGCGTTGAGAACAGCGGTGCCGCGTCGGACTTCGAGGAGTCCCGTCGCCGTGCCATTCGTGACGCGCAGCGTGCCGCCGTCCACGACCACGCGGTTGTTGAACGAGGTTGTAAACGTGCCGAGAGACACGAGGTCGGAGGCCACGACGAAAGCGCCGTTGCTTACGACCAGCCTGTTTGTCCCCAAGAGAAAGCCGATGTGAAGCTCAATATGGTTGCTCCACAGTGAGCCTGGCCCGGTGACAACCGCCTCACAGTCGCTGGCTGAGAAGCCGATTTTGCCAGTGGCGTCGAGAACGCTCCCGCCGTCGCTGATCACCAGCCGGTTTCCGGTATTGGCTCCGAGGCCGATGGGGAGAGGGCCAAACATGCGCCAGCTCGAGCCTGGCCCGGTGACGATCACCTCATTGTTGGTGCCGCCGGGATTGGGGTCGCCGATCTGCCCGGCCAGGCTTTGCACCAGCCCGCCGTTGCTGATGATCAATTGATTCGCTGCCGTAAAAGAGCCGACGACGAGGTTACCGGAATTGGCCCAAACCGTGTTGCTGCCAGTGACCGTAACGGTGCAGCGCGCCCCGTTGGAGGATCCCAGGTACGTGTACCGGGTAACGTCGTTCGCGATCCGGTTCGTTCCGCCCGGCATCGTCCAAGTGGCGGTCTGGTTGGACACGCTGCCGATGATGACGTCGTTGCTCTGCGAAATCGTCGAACCGTGAAGCGTCGTCAGGTTGCCGAAGTTGAAATTAAAAATGGAGTTGGTGACGGCCGGGCTGTTGTTGGTCACGAAAAGGTAATCGGCCACAACGTCGCCGCCGTTCAGGTTGTAAGTTCCCCGACCGCTCTGACCGACGACCAACCGCGCCGAGCCTGCGGAATTCGTGACGAACAAAGCTCCAAAGAGGTGCGTCACGGCGGCGGTCGCCACCGAATCCCTGCCCACGATGTAGCTGTTGGTCAGCGACCACGCGTAAGTGTTGGCTTGCGTGACGGTCCCGCTCTGAGCGTTAAAGAACGCGTTGGCGGCGAGCGCGTCGGCGGACCAATTCACCTGGTAGCCGGCGTTGTTGGTGAAGTTGGCGTTGTCCTGCGGTCGCGGGACGAGATTGCCGAGCCAGTTGCCCGGAAATTGGTAGTTTCCCCCCAAGGCGTTGGTCCAAAAACGGTCGGCGGGCTCACTCGGGATGACTTCGATGGAACCGTCCAGTAGAAGCTTGTTCGCCCAGTCCAGTCCGGGGGAAAGCGGCGGCAACGTGAGAACCGAAAACGCTCCGGAGTAGCTACCGGCGCTGAACAACGGGAAGCGGTCCCCGAGGACCAGCGCGTCCGGCCCGAGATCTGTGACGGTGAGCGAACCGCCATAAGTGAGAGTGCTGGCCACCTGAATCTGGTCGTTGGTCAGCGCCGTTCCATTCTTGCTGATTTCCATGATGACCGCACCGCTCAACGAAACGTAACTGCTGAAAACCATGGTGCCGATGGACGCACCGGGGATAAGTTGGCTGCCGCCCAATGTGCTAAACGCGCCCATCAAAGTGCCGTTGCCGGTGAGCACGGCGTTGGGGGAAACCGTCACGAACGGGATTCCGGTGAAGTCGTGGACACCGTTGCCGGCGAGCACCAGGGTGGCCGGACTGAGGCCATTGCCGATGCGGAAGTTGGATGGGTTGGCGATCCGGCTGCTCCTTGCCGAGAGGGTGCCGCCGTTGAACTCCAGGATTCCCTGCGGACCAACGGTCCCGGCGCGCACGCTGTCCGCTTCGATCAATCCAGCGTTCAGCACGTTGGTGCCGCGGCGAACCTCCAGTGCGCCGTTGCCGGCGATATTGGTAACGCGCAGCGTGCCGCCGTCCACCACGACGCGATTGTTCGTCGAGGAGGACTGGAACCCGACAATCAAATTGCTCGCCGCAACGGTCGCGCCATTGTTCACGTCCAGCCGGTTTCCTCGACCTGACTGTCCGACATACAGGTCCAACTGGTTGTTCCAAAGCGAACCGGAGCCCTCAACCACCGCAATGTTGTTGCTGGCACTAACGGAGTTCCCCATGGCTCCCTGGCTGTTGGCCACCTGCGCCCCGCCGCTCACCTCCAGTCGGTTTCCACCACCCAACTGACCGACATACAGGTCCGACTGGTTATTCCAAAACGAACCGGCGCCGCTGACTACCGCCGTGTTGTTGCTGGCACTGATGGAGTTCCCAATGGTTCCTAAGCTGTTGGTCACCTGCGCCCCGTTGTTCACCGCCAGGCGGTTGAACGAACCGCTGTTGCCCACGAAGAGCTGCCCGCCCATGAGCCAACGGGCGGTGGCGCTCACCAGCCGGACTTCGTTGGACTTGGCCGTGGTGTTCTGGCCAATCGCGCCGACGCCCGAATTGGTGACCAGGCAATTGTTGGAGAGCACGAGCAGCGTGAACGAGCCGTTGGCGCCGACTGTCACACTGCCGGGGATGTTGGTGGTGACGTTGCTCAACGTGTTGGTCGCGCCGTCCGCGACCAGTTGGGCGTTGAGGGCCGGCACTCCGAGGAGTGTTGCAGCGAGAATGATTCGTAATGTTTTCATGGTTTGCCTTTCGGGTTTTCAGTTTCACGGCGTGCGAATGCGGAAATAGCGCTGGAGTTCGCCGGGGGCGATGGGGTTAGTGAAAGAAAAATTGCCGTTCGAATCGAACTGGTTCGTGACAAGGCTCACCCAATTGCTCACCGGCGTCGTCACGTTCGTTGCGGTCAGTACGGCGTAGGGCGCGTTCGCCGGGCCGCCAGTGCCGGAGATGATCACGTTCGTGCCTGACCGCGAGGCGCTCGTAAACTTCGGCAGCGCCACGACGACGACTTCCAATGAACCGTCCACCAGCAACTTGTTCGTCCAACCAAGTCCGGGGCTGAGCGGCGGCAGCGTGACGACCGAGAACGCTCCAGTGTAACTGTTGGCGCTGAACAACGGAAAGCGGTCGCCGAGGGCCAGCGCGGTCGGTCCAAGATTACTGACGGTTAGCTCACCGCCGTAGGTCAACGCGGCGGTCACCTGGATTTGATCATTCGTGAGAGGTGCGCCGCTCTTGCTGATTTCCATGCGGGTGTGGCCTTGCAGCGAGGGCGAGTTGCTCAAGACGATTTTGCCGACGGAGGCGCCGGGCGCGAAAGTGCCACCGGCTTCCACCGTGAGAGCGCCGGCAATCGTGCCGTTGCCGACCAGCGAGCCGTAGGTGGAAATGGCCAGTCCGTTGCTGAAGGAATGCGTGCCGTTGCCGGCCATCGCGAACGTAGCCGGGCTGTCGCCGTTGCCAACGCGGAACACTTGGCCATTATTGACGGTGCTGCTCTTGACCGACAAGGTTCCGCCGTTGAACTCGAAGAAGCCGAGCGCGTTGGTCAACAACAACCGAGTGACGTCAATCAAGCCTGCGTTGAGGACATTGGTGCCGCGACGCACGTTCAGCAATCCCTCGGCGGGGTCGAGCGACCGCAGTGCGCCACCGTCCACCACGATGCGGTTGTCGGTGGCTCCCGGATCGAAGCCGATGGTGACGCCGAAGGGTTCACTGACAACCTCGCCCCCGTTGGTGAGCACCAGCCGATTGCGGCTGCCGAAGACGCCCACCGCGAGGCCGTTGAGGTTGGTCCAGGAGGAGCCCGCGCCGGTCACCACAACTTCGTTATTCGTGCTGGAGGGGTTCGTGCCGATATCCCCGCCGCCGCGCACCCAGGCGCCGTTGGTGATCACCAGCCGGTTGCCGCCGCCGCGAAAGCCGACCGTCAGGTTCCCATCCTCCTCCGTACTCCAGAACGAGCCTGGGTCGGTGACGACGACCACGTTGTTACTGGCCGAATCAAAATCGCCAAGTGTTGCCTCCAGGCTCGCCACTCGCGCCCCATCCCTTACCTCAAGCCGGTTGCCACTGCCTCTTTGTCCGATGAAAATTTCATTTCGATTGCTCCAGACCGAGCCCGACCCGGTAACCACCGCGAGGTTGCTGACACTCATTGAGCCGCCGCCAACGATCCCGTTGCTGTTCGCCACGAGCGCGCCGCCAATCAGGAACAAGACACTCGATGGGCCATCGCTGCCCACGTATAAATCCCCCTGCATCAGCCAGCGCGAATCGGGTCCAAACATCGCTACCCCGTTGCCGCCGGCTGATTCAAGAGCGCCAATGGTCCCGTTACTGGAAACCACGCATGCGCCATCGAATACTCCCAATGAGTTTCCCGAACCTGCGGCGCCGATCTCCAAGGATGATAAATTTGTCCAGGTTGTTCCTGGACCCGACGCCGTAGCCTGGTTGTTGCGGCTACCGGAGAGATCACCAATGGTCGTTCTCCCACCGACGACCAGGGACGCCCCCTCTTCAACCAACAGTTCATTCGCAGCACCGCTGTGCCCGAGTTCGAAGGACCGATTGACCACCCAGCGCGAGCCCAAGCCCGAAAGCGTCGCCTTATTGAAGCCACCGTCGTTGAAACCGATCAGGACGTCCAGGCCGTTTATGACAAAACCGCCATTGCTGATGACCAACTGATTGTCGGTACCATCAAAGCCCAAGTAGGTGAAGGCACTGTTGTTCCAAATCGTCCCTGGGCCGGTCACCACGCCGAGATTGTTTCTGGCCGCAGCGTTTTTCCCGACGAAAACGGAATTATTGTGAACCTGGGCGCTGTTGCTCACGACCAGTTGATTGCCACGACCATCCAAGCCCACGTACAATGCACCCAGATTCGTCCACGCCGAACCCGCGCCCGTCACCAACGCCAGGTTGTTGCTGGCTAAAGTGCCGGTACCAACGTAGCCGTCACCGTTCTGCATCGTCCCGCCGCCGCTCACGACCAACCGGTTGCCCGCACCGCCTTGACCGATGTAAAGGTCGGTCGCATTGGTCCAAAGTGAATTTGCACCTGTCACCAACGCCAGGTTGTTGCTCGCGGTAGCCTGGGTGCCTACAGATCCGACGCTACTCCGCACGACGCCGCCGTTGCTGATCACCAACTGATTGCCAGCCCCGTTGTAACCGAACTGAAGTCCCAACGCATTGGTCCAAAGCGATCCCGAACCCGTCACCACGGTTACGTTATTGCTGCTGGTGCCGCTGAGCCCCACGGTCCCTGTATTGTTTCGCAGAACACCGCCGTTGCTGACGACTAATTGATTGCCAGGACCATTGAAACCGAGTGTGAGACTCGCGTTGCTCCACACCGAGCCGGGACCGGTCACCAGGGCCACATTGTTGCTGGCGGTGGCATTAAGGCCCAGTAGACCGGTGAGGGATCGGACAGTCGCGCCATTGCTCACGACTAATCGGTTGAACGAACCATTGCTCCCGACGAAAAGCTGGTTCCCCACGAGCCAGCGGGCAGTTGGACTAAGCAACCGAACTTCGTTGGACCTGGCGGAAGTGTTGAGACCGATGGTGCCGTTGCCGGAATTAGTCAGCAGGGCGTTGTTGGACAAGACCAGTAACGTGAACGAGCCGTTGGTGCCGACGGTCACGTCGCCGGGGAAGGTGTTGGTTTCGTTGAGGAGGGTGCGGCTTGCGCTGTCGGCAACGATTTGCGCGCCCGCTGTGGGGACAACGAGCAGGTTTGCGGTGAGGATGATTCTAGGCAGCACGATTCCTTTATTCATAGTCAGGCTCTTCGCATCGGTGGAACCCGCCATCGGGCACTCCCGATGTACAATGCATGGCCATCAGAAATCTTTGCGGGCATCCATATTCTGCATTCGCTCGCAATTGGGGGATCTTTCAGACAGTTCGCGGGAAGGATGATTGGGAGCGGATGCGGACCCGCTGCGGTGGTTAGAGCGCTTCAAGAAAGCGCGTAGCCGCTCAGCTTGCAGGCGCCGAGGGCTTTCCCCTCTCCTCCTCTGGAGGAGAGGGCCGGGGAGAGGAGGCCAGTTGACCGTCCGTGGCTACAGTTTTTCGGAAAATGCTCTAGCGCTCGACCATCAGCGAATCAGGAATCAGCGGACGTGGCTCGCGCGTCCGACTACCTGATCACTCATTTCTCTGATTACTGATTTACGGCCCAATCCAGCCCCAATTCTCGCAGCCGCAGTCGGACTTGCGCGAGGTCCCACAACTGCAAACGCTGCGCATCCACGCTCATGGCCAGACGCTGGCCGTCGGGGCTGAGGGCCAGCGGGAGCATTCCGGTGGGCAACAACAGCAGCGGCCCCAGCGTGTGCGCATCGTAGAGGCCCGCGTTGCGCTGGTCTTTGGTGAGCCAGAGCGCGCGAGCGTCCGGCGTGTAAAGGACGCGGATGAAATTCGTCAGCGCGCGGGTGCGCTCCCAGGTTGTCGTGTTCCAGAATGCCGTTCCCCCGCGGGCAGAAGTGATCGCCACCTCATCCCCCAGAGGGGAATACTGAAAATCGCCTATTGGTTGCGTCAGTTTGGCGACCTGCTTCATGTCCGGCAGCCGGTACACGTAGAGCGACGTGCCGAAGGGGCGGAAAATTCCCAACCAGCGTCCGTCCGGTGAAACTCCGTTGACGCCGGGGATCGTGGGCGCCCACCGTCCGCTGCCGGTTTCGATCTCCTCCGGCGCCAGAATTTGCGAGCCTTTGGCACCAGTCATTACCACGGAGTTGGAAACCAGCCCAAGAAACGTGAAGCCTTTCGGCATGGACAGAGGAAGCTGCGTCAATTCGGGCGGCGCCGCGGGATTCGCTGCGGGCGTCAACCGCCAGCGGAAGCCAGCGGCGTCACCTTGATTGCCGCGGCTGCCGAACAGCTCCCGGCCATCCGGCGTGAACTGGAAATGCGCGTCATAGGCATTGGTCTCGATCGTCCCCGGCCCATTGCTGGCCAAGTCCCACACGGCGGCGCGTTTCGCATCTGACGCGGCCAGCCATCGTCCATCCGGAGAAAACCTCGCCTGAAGCAAGCGCACGCCCAGGTCTTCCGCAAACTCGCGATGCGCCACCGGCCGCTCGAAGGCGTGCAGTTGCACGCTGGTTTGGGTGCTCACCGCGCAGCGCCGGCCATCCGCGCTGAACTGGATGAGATGACTGTTCAAACTGGCTGTGAAGGCGCGGCGCTTCGTCCGCACCTCCCAACAAATAAGGTCCTTTTCAAATCCGCCAGTGAACAGATATGCGCCGTCCGGACTGAAGACGGCCCGCACCGCCTGAAACTTGTGCCGGCCCAGCAGTTCGATTTCGCCAGTCTGCGCGTCCATCCAATGGACGACGCCACCGTGGTCCGGCACGACCAGCGCGCGACCGTCCGGACGCCATGCCATCGTATTCACGTCTTCTTTGAAAGTGTGGGACGCCAGTGCCACTGCCTCCGGATTCGTCGCATCATACACCGAGAGCCGCCTGCCTTCGTCCAGAGGTGACACGGCGGCGAATCGTTCGCCCTCCGGTGAAAAGCTCATGATGACGGGCCTGCCCGCCAGCGGAAACCGGACGAGTTCCCGGCCATCCTCCAAATTCCAGATGGCTACGCCTTCAGTCTGGTTTCGAGCGATGACGCGGGACAGGCGCGGATGAAACGAGAGGGCTTTATACGCAACCTGCCGCAGCAGCAGGACACGTTTCTGTTCCTCCACATTCCACACCTCCCAATCCCCATATCGACCGCTGGAATCCAAATCCCGCTTCACCGCCAGGAAGCGCCCATCGGCGCTCCATTCCTTGTAAAACGCCGGCAGGTTGGTGCTGGCGGGTAGTGTGGCCAGAAGCCGGTTGTCCGAGACGGCGCGAATCTCGACCGGCTCCCGTCGGCGGCTGACCGCGAGACGTTCAAATGATGGATCGAGGAACGCGATGTTGGCATCGGCGAACAATAGTTCCCGCTCGAAGCGCAAGTCGGGCAGCGCGAGCGCGACGAGCACTTCGCGCCGCAACTCGGCCGAGTTCGAGATTGCCGCCGCTCGACGGATGGCGTCGAGAGCTCGCACACGATGACCCATCTCGCCGCTGACCATGGTGGCGCGGGCCTGTTCGAGCAGTGCCGTGTAGAGTTGCTGTTGCGCTTGGCGTTCGGCCGCTTCGGCGCGGGCCAAAGACTTCTGCGCCTGTTCGCGCAACGTTGCCTCTCGCTGGGCGTGGGTATCAGCGATTTGCCTTTGCCGGCGTTGAAGCCAGTTGGAAAGAATCGCCGCGAAGACCAGTACCAGCGCCGCGACCGCCACGAACGTCGCCCGGCGAAGGTGATGTTCAACCCGGTAGGCACGGCGCACCGAGCGGCCAGCCAGGATCAGATTCAGGTCACCGGCAAGCTCGGCGGCGTTGCCGTGACGGTCCTTAGCCTTTGGAGCGCAGGCGCGAGCGAGCACCTCGTTCAACTCAATCAACCCTTCTCGCTCGCTCTTGGGCCAGCGGTCCAGATCGTCCGGCAGCCCGGGAAAATCCCAGCGGTTCTTGCCTGTGGCCGCTTCGTACAGCAACCGCCCCAAAGCGAATAGATCGGCGCGTTCACTGCCCGGACCTTCAGGCGGGATGAATCCCTCCGTGCCAACGAATGAGCGCTCTGCGTGAACTCCCGTCACCAGCCCAATGTCCGCCAGCTTGGGTTGGCCGTGTACGAAGATGACATTCGAGGGCTTGACGTCGCGATGCACCAGGCCGTGCCGATGGAGGTGCCCGATCGCGCCGGCGAGATGGACACCGAGCGATACGGCATCAGTCACCGGGAGCCGAGTCTGGGCTTTGAGCTCGGAAGCCAGAGTGCGGGGACTGTAAGAAGTGGACTGTTGCAATGTTGGAGTATTGGAGGATTGAGAGGCGAGGTTTTCTTCATTTTTCCGGCTCTCCACCACTCCATCACTCCTTTGCCCCGCATTGTCCGCAAGCTCCATCACATAAAAGAAGCAACCGGCGGCGTCGTCCCGTCCGACGTGCAGCACATTCACGACTCCCGGGTGAGAGCGTGAGATAGGCTCGAACTGAACGATTCCGTGGAACTCACGCTCATAGGGGCGCTCGCTGGCAAAGTGGCAACGCCAGACCACTTTGACCGCGCGCAATGCTCCCGTGATGCTTCGCGCCAGCCAGACTTCGCCATAACTGCCCCCGCCAATGCGGGCGATGATTTCATGATCCGGAATGGGCGGAGGAGCTCTCGACGGGATACTCTCGGTGCTGCTCGATGGCGAAGAGCCGAGCAGGTTCCCAATCCGTGCCGCCAGCGCGTGGGGTTTCATGGAAATTCAGGCACATCCTATTCGTTTTTTTCGACCGGAGCGAGAATCAAATCCCCTTTCCCTGGGAACGCTCATCGTTGATGCGGCGAACAGCGTGCTTCATGGCCTGGGCCACGCGATGCTTGGCCAGATAAACCTGCGCCGCATTCAAGCCCAGTGTCGCTGCCACTTTTGAAGCTGGCCAATCCTTGAGCACGCAATAATCGAAGATCTGAAAGTGCCGGGGATTGATTTCGGCCCGAACGCGCGCCAAGGCCGCGTCGAACGTGGATTTCTCCCATTCCTCGTTCCACACTGCGTCAATCGCGCTGGCACTCTGATCAATGATGGCTGCGGCGTGTGCTTCATCATCGTCGAGCGATTCAGGCGGAATCACCGCTTTGGGCGGCTGCCGATAAATACGGCGTAGATGATCGATGATCCGCCTGCGCGTAATCCGCAGGAGCCACTGCCTGAAAGTGCCTCGCGCGGGATCGTAACGAAACTCCGGCATTTTTCTCGCCACCGCAATGACTGTGTCCTGCACGATCTCTTGCGCGCCGCCATCATCAACTCCGGACTTCCGGGCCACGTTGTAGATCAGCCGCCAGTATAGATTGAAGAACGTCCGCCAACTCTCCTGGTCATCCAGGTTGCGAAGCCGGCTCAACAACGTCCGTCGTGTCAACAAAGAATCCTCAGCAGGATCGCTCATGAAAAATCATTCAACACTCTACTGGTTGCATTCGCTCACGCAGCCACGTTCTTTCACGCGAAAGAGGCGATACGATCTTGCCGCGCCATGCTGGTCGGTGATGAAACCGAAATTCTTGCCCTTGTCAATCGCCGGGCTGTTGCAGTCGCAAGATTCTGAGAGTGTGCTGGAGGCGCGGGGCGGAATCTGTTGCCTCCAGCTTCATTTCTGCGCTAAAGAAGCGATCGAGTTGCCGATATTTCGAGGACTGCACCACTACTACCTGGCCAGATTTTCCCACAGCTTTGCCTACGTCCTTGTCGACAGCGACAGGGCGTGTTTGTTGCAAGTGGTGCCTTGGATAAAACCTCAAGTCTTTTGTGCTGTCCGCAACCTCTTCAATGAGGCAGACTTGAAACACACAAACACCCGGATCTGCCGTTATGAGCGATAACGCACTCAGAGCAGATGCCGCAGCAGGCGGCGATGTGACGCGTGTTCTCGAACGCGCCCTCAATACCGGTCCAACCTCGGCCCCGCCACCGAAACGCCGCCTGGCTCCGGCCAGTTCCAGTTCACTGACCACCAGGCGACGAATTACCCGCAGCGATTCTATCGCGTAATCTCGCCATGACGAATCAAAGCCTGGAAACCTTTTCACTTTTATGTCACAAAAACGACAACACAACGGTCTTAGAGAGAAAGCAGAAGAATACCAAACCCTTACTAGCGGTATGCGCATGGAAATTGTCACTGAGCTACGGCCCGGCTTGCTGAAGCTGGCCACTCGGATGTTAGGCAGCGACAAGGAGGCCGAGGACATGGTTCAGGAGGCGTGTTTGCGCTGGGAGCGGGCCGCAACCACCGAAGTCCGGTCGCCGAAGGCATTCCTGACGACGATTGTCACACGGCTTTGCTTGAACCATCTGGATCTGGCCCGAGTGCGTCTGGAGCATGAGGATGCGCCTTTGTTGCTGGAAAGTTTGTCCGCCGAAGTGCGCAGCCCTGCCGAGCAGGCCGAGTTCACTGATGCACTGTCCGAGGCGCTTAGGACGCTGCTTTGCAATCTTTCCCCCACGGAACGGGTGGTCTTTCTCTTGCGGGAGGCGTTCGAATTCGATTACGCGGAAATCGCTTTGGTGGTGGACCGCAGCGAAGAGAACTGCCGCCAGATTTTGCGACGTGCTCGGGAGCGGATCGCTCACAGAGAAACTTCCGCCCCGCCAACTCAATTACAAAACCACCGCGTGGTTTCGGAATTCCTCAACGCTGCTGAAACCGGCCACTTCGAGCAATTGCTGCAACTGCTCTCGGATGGCGCTACCCTTGCCCCGGCCCCCAGAGACCTATCGGAACCCGCGCCGCCATTGGTTTACGACCGGAAGGTTCTTCTCGAAACGCTCGGCAGTACTCTTTCGGACATGCGCGACAGCAGCGCTCGATTTGTCGTTTTTTCCGTCGGTCAGGATTACACCTGTGTCGCCCCCAGCGGCAGGACTGCCAAAGCGGCAATACTGCTGCGTGTCCTCGACCAAAAGGTCGCTGCTATCCGGCTGGTGGGTTGCCCGGTGCTGCTGCACAAACTGCAGATACTGATGGCCGCGAGCTTCGACGATGAACAGCCGGACAGTACTCTCAGAGGAATTGAACACTGAACTGAAAACACAAAACAAATCATTCAAACAAAGGCTAGTCTATGAATCTCATTCAAAAAAACACCTTCACTGACTTCGCTTGTATCGTCGTGGTTGGCTCCGTTCTCACCACCCCGCTTTACGCCGAATCATCGGGCGAGAATGAGAAACGGCCGCTGGTGACCAAAGACAGCATAATCAAGAACGCAGCCGTCAATATCCAGCACGGGCGGAACATCTTCCGCTACGATACGTATGGCGACGAGGCTTTCTGGGGCGATGCCTTGCAGCTTCACCAGGCAATCCAGGGCTCTCGGTTCGGCGGGGTCGGCCCGGGTGTCAGTCCGAAAACTGCCTTGGCTCTTGGTCTGAAAGTTGATTCCGATGCCTTGCCGGCTTCGGTGCTCAAGTCCCTGCGCCATGGGCAAGTTGATCTGGATGATGTCGCCGTCACCTTGTCGTTACTAAAGAATGACGCCGTCGTGGGGGTGAAGGGCTTCTTCAATTCCGACGGCTCTCTCAAGTCCTTGGGATTGACCTGCGCCGTCTGTCATTCAACGGTCAACGATTCAATTGCTCCCGGAGTCGGCCGCCGTCTCGATGGCTGGGCTAATCACGACTTAAACACTGGCGCGATTATCAGCGCTGCGCCTAACCTCACCCCGATCAGAAATCTGCTGCAGATCGTCTATCCAACGATCACGGACGACACGATCCGCACAGTGCTCAACAGTTGGGGACCGGGCAAGTTCGACGCGCAACTACTGTTCGATGGCAAAGCGTTCAGACCCGATGGTGGCCCCGCCGCGACACTCATCCCGAATGCTTTCGGCCTCCTGGGCTATAACCTCCACACCTGGACTGGCGGTTGGGGCACAGTGACCTATTGGAATGCGCTCGTGGCCGTGCTTGAAATGCGTGGCAAGGGAAACTTTTTCGACGAGCGCCTGGACAATACCAATCGCTGGCCGATCGCAGCCACCGCCCGGTTTGGCCACACTTCGGTTGATCCGGCGGACGATCAGGTCACTTCCAAACTGCCGGCCCTGCAATATTACCAGTTGTCGCTGCCTGCGCCAAAGCCAACTGCCGGGGTGGACTTCGACCAAACAGCAGCGGAACGTGGCAAGACTGTTTTCAGCGGCAAGGCGAACTGCGCCAGTTGCCATGTGGCGCCGCTCTGGACTGAGCCGGGTTGGAACGACCATTTGCCTTCTGAGCTGAAGATCGACAGCTTCCAGGCAGATCGCTCGCCCGATGGCGCTTACAAAACGCAGGGTCTTGCGGGGCTATACATCCGCGAGCGCGGACTGTTCATGAAGCCCGAGAACAAAGGCAGGTTTTACCATGATGGCCGTTTTCAAACTCTGCTGGACGTGGTGAACAGTTACAACTCGCGTTTCAACTTGGGGCTCACGTCCCAGGAGAGCCAGGACCTGGTAGAATATTTAAAATCACTCTGACGAATGATGTCTCCGGGGTTTTCAGTGTAGTGATAATGAAGTGTCCGGTTGAATTTCTCTGCACCGAACTCGCCCAGCCATCATCAGGACGAACGCAGCCATCAGAGCTCGCAGGAGCAACGGACTGGTAACGCCGGTTTTCGCGTCTGCTGGTAATTTCGAGCAGATGACGACCGCGGAGATCCAGCAGCAGTTCGCACCGAACTTTTACGGCGTTGTGCATGTGATGCACGCCGCGTTGCCCGTCATGAGACGGCAGCGTTCGGGTCACATTATTAATATAAGTTCCGTCGCAGGCGTTGTCGGTCTGAAACACTGCGCGGCCTATGCCGCGACAAAGTTTGCCGTCGAAGGGCTTTCGCTGTCGGTCGCGACCGAAGTCGAAAAATTCGGAATCAAAGTTACCGTGGTCGAACCTGGATTCTTCCGAACGGATCTGCTCGACCCTCATAATGTCCGATGGGTCACCAAAGTGATCGAGGACTATGCGTCAGAAGGCACAGCCGAGTCCATGTGGTCCCAATATCACGGCACACAGCCCAATGATCCAGCGAAGCTGGGTGACGCTCTCGTCAAAATAGCCGCGATGCAGAATCCTCCGAAGGTTTTCATCGCCGGGGATGATGCCTTTGATGTGATTACGCCCGCGATCGAGGAACGGCTGCGGGAGGCACGCGCTCACGAGACGCTGTCCAAGTCCACGGCCGGTTCGTTTTGAGAAAAGAGAAAAGGTAAAATTATCGCGGTTGACCTAACACTCGCTAAATGGGGGCGGAAATTGAATTCCCGAAAATTGGCGCCCCCTACGGTGTCAGTGGTGTAATGAGCAAGTAACGACAGGGTAAAGATAGGTTTTTAAGAGCGTAACGGGGGCGTAATCAACCTTTATCTATTTGCGTGCGTTCGCTCGGCTCAATATTACCATGCGTCCCATGCCGGATGCTTATACAAAACTTCTCGATGCGGTGATTCAGCATCTGGAGGACCAGCGAGCGCAGGGCACTCAATTCGTATCCGTTTCACCGGAGGCCTTGCATGTCTTACTGGCCTCCCAACCCAAGCATGCGGTGAAGAAAACTGTTCCCGCAAGTGCTGCGCAACCTGTTCCCGCATCCATTGCCTCCAACAGTCCCAGTTCCAACACCCTGCAGAAACCCAGCGGCGTGACTCCTGAAACGCCAGAACCTATCGCGCGTTCGCAATCTCGAGATCCGATTGTTAAAGCGACGGCTTTCGCAGATCTGCGGCAACGGGCTATGGCCTGCGTCAAATGCCCGCACCTGGCGACGTCGCGAAAAAATGTGGTGTTCGGCGTGGGGAACATTGACGCCGAATTGATGTTCGTTGGAGAAGCGCCCGGAGCCGATGAAGATGCTCAGGGCGAGCCTTTCGTCGGAAGAGCAGGGCAGTTACTCACTAAGATAATCGAGACGATGGGCCTGAGTCGTGGCTCGGTGTACATTGCCAACATCCTGAAATGCCGGCCCGATACTCCCGGTCAGCCGACAGGAAACCGCAAGCCTGTTCCGGAGGAGATGCAAACTTGCATTCCCTATTTGCATGAACAGATCGATTTGATTCAGCCCAAAGTGATTGTCGCGCTCGGGGGAACGGCCATCGAAGGTTTGCTCGGAAAAACCGCGGGCATCACCCGGTTACGCGGCAATTGGCAAAGCTATCGCAACGTTCCACTCATGCCGACGTACCACCCTGCCTATTTGCTGCGCAATCAGGCCCCAATGGAAAAACGCCGTGTCTGGGAAGACATGCTGCAAGTCATGGAGAAGCTTCAGATGGAGATCAGCGAGAAGCAGCGGAATTTTTTCTTAAAGGGTACCTGAAACCGCACCAAAAAAACACCCCTCTCCCATCGGATGCATCGGATGGGAGAGGGATCAAGGATGAGGGGTCCCGCCAGCTCCTGCCCGACGAAGATTCAATTTCAGTTTTCAGTTTTCAGAATTTCAGCTTTTACCTGCTGGGGTATCGGATGGGAGAGGGATCAAGGGTGAGGGCTCCTTCCCTCCCAAAAATGAACACACTGCGACGAAGGAGCGGGGTCAGTTTTCAGTTTTCAGAATTTCAGCTTTTGCCTTCTCGTGTGCCCCGTTTCACCGCGACTCAAATTCCTCCCAGGCTCGCAGATCAATTTTTCGAAGCGTGCTGGCGGCTGCCTTTCGAACCTGTGGTGTCGGATCGTTCAAGGCCTTCCACAGCGAAGCAACAATAGCCCGCTCAACATGAGTGGCATAATGATTAATTGCACGCACCGCCTCCAACCGAACGTAAGCATTCGAGTTTTGTAGACAATCCCCGAGACACCTCACAAAATAATCAGGGTTGCGGGCCATCTCTGGCAACGCATCTGCCAGGTCCTCAAAGGGTGCGGCTCGGCGATGCTTCCGCGTCTCGCGATCCAGGAGAAGGAGCGCGGGCATTGCAGGGCTGATGTCAACTCCCGACATGAAAATCCCTTCAATGCACTTAGCGGCTGTCCAGCTTTCCGCTCGCCCCTTTTCCACCACTTTGATAAGCGCGAGAAGGGTCACCCGACGCGTTGCTGCATTTGTATCGGACCCCAGAACTGGCAGTGCCCACAGTGCAACATTCAGCAATCTGTCACGCTCCCACAATTTGCGTGGGATAGCGATAAGCGGAATTTTTATCAGAATGCTCTCGAATGGCTTTCGCCATCTTGGCGGCTCGTATTCGATCCATCGCAGGAGACAGGGAAGAGCATTCGTCCCCAGATGGCTAATTGCGTTAGCAGCTATCTCATTTCCTATCGACCCAGTAAACCTGGCTTCGCCCCACTCGCTCAGGGTCTTCCCTTGGTACACAGGCTGAGACGCTCGTGGCCAGAGCAGTATCGCCGCCAGCCAGACTACACAGACAGCGACGATACATGAAATGCCCCAGCCTCGCTTCACTCCGAAATCCTATCACAACCCTCGCAAAATCTAGAATGAAAACAACCACTACCAATCGCGCTCTACCCTGGTTGGTCAGGGTTCTGAGGTCTGGATATGGAAAGAGCGATGGTCCCGGATTGGCCTAACAGCCGCTGACCGAATGGCGGCCCCGTAACGCCACCATCAGAAGCTGATCATTACTGCGCTAAACAGGCATGAACTTTTTTCCATTCATGATTCTACGTTTCATGCTTTTCTACTCTCTCATGGCGTCGCCGCTCCTTGGGGCCATATACCTCCCGCCAATTTTCTTAGATTCCCATGAATCTCTACATGGACTGAAGTGGATTATGGCATTTCCGGGATTAGGCTGGATCTTCGGAGTGGGCTGGATGGCTAATGATACAGCCAGCCACCTGATTTTTGAAAAGCAATCGCTCCACAATCTATTGATCTCTCCTTTTACGCGGCACGCTTTCATCTTTCGTTCCTCCTCGTCGTGGGTCATTGGTTCACGCCATCTGATCGCAATGACAAAGGCGCAAACGATGAAAGCTGACGCGTGCCGGATTGCGTGCCGGATGAAAAATTCCGCACGCATCCGAACTGGTCGCGCCTGCACCACTCATTGGGCGCTAACGCGCCGGCCGCCGTCTCCACCCCAAAATCCTGAAAGGATAAGATCATACCAGCCCAGGGTGCGAGGAACGAGCAACCCTGGGAAAATCGCACCCAAAAAACACCCTCTCCCATCGGATGGGAGAGGGATCAAGGGTGAGGGCTCCCACAAGCTCCCGCCCGAGGAAGATTGAATCCCCACCCGCGCGAACGTGCTGGCGCGTCTCCACCCAAAATCCTGAAAGGATGAGATCATACCAGCCCAGGGTTGCGAGGAACGAGCCACCCTGGGAAATCGCACCCAAAAAAAACACCCTCTCCCATCGGATGGGAGAGGGATCAAGGGTGAGGGTTGCCAGCTCCTCCTCGTTTGCCCCGTTTCACCGCGACTCAAATTCCTCCCAGCGTGGCGCAGGCTGTTGACTTTCCATCTCCACCTCTTAGGGTTCTATGATGACAACCCAGCAGCCATTTGGTTGTGTTTGTCTTTGCACCGGTTTTGAAACTGTGATAGGTCAAATTCCAAAGCTCCCAAATGACACTTTTCTGGCAAGCATTTGAGGTTTGTTTTGGCATAATTTTGTCTTTCAGCTTTTAACGATTATGAGAGGTTTGTCCTATCAATACTGTTAGACGACATGACCCCCCGTGGTGCACGATTGACTGGTTTGGTTATAGCGCTGGCGCTCAGCCAGTTTCTCTTCCTCCGCGCACGATCAGCGTGGACCAACCACTGGCTATTGAGAGATGCTCAGCAGGGCAGTGCGCTCGTGACAAAGGAACACTGGGGTGGCCATGATGTTGTCTGCTACAATTATAAGGTTGGCCAGAAGGAATACAGTGGGCACAGCGGTAGAAACTGGAAGGATGAGAAAAGGGTTCAAGTTGGTCAGCGGACCGTGGTGTTTTTTTCGGCATCTCATCCTTGGCTCTCACTTTTGTATGTCCCGCGGGGGGTGCTGGAGGGGCTTCCGGTCATAATCATTGTCTTGGTTTTAGAGGCCTTTGCGGTGGTCACGATTATCGCGCCAGAGAGTGGTTGGGCATTTAGTCTGATGGAGAAAGACAAAGAGAATGCCGTCTGACCCGCAGATGCAGGCGACGCCGGATGGCGCCTCGTCCTTATTCCTGGATCGGCGGCCCGGCGCGCCTGATCTGAAACGTTCGACAACATTTCGGTCAAAATGAGAACACGGATCGCGAGGGTATGTTTAGCCGTAGGCTTGATACTTTTCGCTTCCGGATTCTTTGTTCTCGGCGATTGTCCGGAGTGGTATGCACTGGCCTCTGCGTTCACAGGTATCAGCGTTTGGTTCGGCAGTGGACTTACCCGCCGGTACGCTATAGTTTGTTTGGTTGCGTCGATTGCCCTCACGGGACTTGAGGCTTACTCAAAGGGGAAGCATGCGGAGAAAAAACGTGAGTGGCGGAAACAGTTGGAAGAAAAACACAACAGCGCAGAGTCGAACCATCCGGCTGTAGGCAAGGCGGGGATCGCGTCTCGGTTCGCTGAGCCGGTTCGTGGGGAACTGCAATCGTATGAAGTGTTGCTCTTATTGTGGTCGTGACAACGAAGACGATGCCATACGCTGCCCAGAGTGTGGCACAGCGGAGTTTGTCGTTGCGATTCCTTATGCAGATAGTGCAGCCAGTCCTTCGGTTGAGTTCATCCGGCTGTTTTTCAAGTCGCCGAAAGAAGAGGAGTTTGCCGTCCGGTGTGCTCAGTTCCTTGCCAAGACTGTCGGTGAGCCCATCAAGTTGCTCCGATCCGACACAAAATGGTCAGAGATTAGCCAGTGGGTTGGTTCGAGCCTCTCCCGTGAGTCTCTATTATTGACCTTCGCCCTAAAGAAAGAGTTCGGCGCATATCCGGACGATCTCATGACTTTCCGCGACTTCGTGGAGTATATCTGCTGCCGCGAACACAATGCCCCTTAACCCACTTCCTTATACATGCTGTTAGCGATGATTTTCCCACCACCATGAAACAGCCGCAAATTATCATTATTGCCCTTCTCGAGTGTATGAGTCTGGTGCTAATCATTCGGCTTTGGCGGCGCAAGCGGAAAATTTCTCCGTGGCGGCGATGCGCCTGGTCGATCGTGCTGCTGGTTCCAATTGTTGGTTGGCTGCTCTACGCCTTCTTGGCGATCAATCCGGAGGCACATTCGGACAGTCTTCCCGAGCGCTGGGGTAGTCAACCTCCACCTGGTTCGTGATCAGCCTAGCACCCCTCCTGGGAGGTGAGATTCCGTCCTATAATTGTGACATTCCTGAACCTGCCCAGCCAGTAAGCCCGATCCCCCGCCAACGCAGCCGCAATCTGAAAACCACCAAGCCCAGGGGAGACGCCCGCCCCGCGCTAACGCACGGCGCGGCTGTCTCCCCTCCGCCAGAAGCCACAGCACCGCTGCTCATCTCGTTGTTAATGCTGGTTCCGCTGGCCGTTTCAGCTTGAGACACGCGCCGATGTCGTCATCATAACCAACCACAAGTGACGCTTCATCACCCAGGCCGAGCCAACTCCTTCATCCGGGCCGTTGGACTTGTCGGCCTTTGGCCTGCGACAGTCGCTCTGTTTAGCCTCTATGGTTGGTTAGGAGACGAACCCGTCGCGGGGTATAAGCATCATGGCCCGTTTTACACCGATCCCCGTTTCGAGTCTGCGGTAGGTTTTGCCGCAATAGGGAGCGGAGCTGCATTCTGCATCTTCATTGGCCTCCTGTTAGTCCGGGCAGTCCGCCGCCACCGCTCTACCAGACCTTGGGCCGCATTGCTACTGGTCCCTTCCGCGATCGTCGCAATAGTCATTCCCTCTCTCATTGTCTCAGCCATCATGCACGCCACCCAGTACCACGGTGGAGACTATGAGGCAGCGGTTCACTTATTCGGGGGAGAGCATGCCTGGTGGTTAGTCATCGCCCCATTTTGCGCGTTTAAGATAAATCTTTGTATCTCTGCCGTGCTTCTCATATGTGTCATCAGGGTTCCGAAATTATAATCCCCTTAGCTTTCTTTACGCCACAACGCGCGACTTGATCCCCACCAAATACCGAAAATAATCCGCCGCATCATCGCCGCCGCTGCTATCCTCAGCGCAATCGGTTTTCAAAACATCCTCAGACCTATTCGGATCATGTTCGAGCGACGGCAAGTCTCCGCTAGGCGCCTCGCAGAGAAAAGAGCGCACGCAAGCGCAGCCACAACCTGCGCCAGAACGAGGTCCGAGCATCTTTCTCTCGGCGGCCGCCACGCGTCCGGTCTTGAAGTGCGCCAGGATCATAAAGCTCCGCCACATGGTTATCCGGAGTTATGGCCTCTGCAGCCGGCTTACCGCAGATCCCGCCAAGACTCTCCCCCGCTCCGTAAGCAGCACTATCCACGTCGTCTGCGACGTCCCGCGAGGCCTTCCGAAACGCGCGCAACCCAAGCCTCAATCCCCGCCCAAGCTCCGGTAAACGCTTCGCGCCACCCAAAATCAGCATCAGAGCCAACACGAGAATAATCTCGCCTCCATTGAGGTTGAAAACGGCAAAGCTCAAAGCCGCGGCACTCATGCTCACGCTCAATATGCATCCGCCAGCGACGCGTTCCAGTCCTTTCTCAAACCTACCACCCAATGCTCCCTCCTTCCATGCCTAAGGGGGTCTGCGCTCCTTAACTCTTGACGTTTATCCAGTCTTTGCCGAGGTTTGCCATAGGTTCGCCAACTCATCAGCAAAAAGGATTCTTTATGCAAAAAATTACACTATTGATAGCTTCAGCCTTCTTACTCTCCCTACTTGCGGTCTCCTCAATCGCTGCCGATCCACAAGCCCGATCAGTACCCGCCCACCCAAAAACGACCACTGTCTACATACTTTTCAGGGGAGGCAACGCCAGCCTCCAGTACCAAATCGAAAGCGGTACGCTGCTTAACATTGAAAAAGACCTCCTCACCCACTTAGGCGATTTAGGTTATACGTTCCGGCAGTACACGTTTTCCAGCCAAGGCCGGGACTCCTCCATCACTATCAACCTGCGCGAAGTCCTATCTGTTACCATCCAGAACTGACCGGAGTTACCAGCCAGTTTCCTCTGAAACACGACCCGCGACTTCGTCGCGAACACGTACTCGCGAGTGGACCGCCGCAGAAGCTGTGAACAAATCGTAGAAGCTGAGGTAAGGGCGTTTTGCCCAAACACCGGAGCGCGGCCGTCCTCGGCCGCAGCAACGTTCGGACATGCTGTCTCCCTCGAATTTCGACACAACCTTTGGGTCGACGATCTCCCTTTTCTTTCACCTTTGACTTTGGGCAACACGCCCTTACCTCGGCTGCTAAAATATGTCGGATTTTTTTCCCATCAGCTTCTCAGTCCCGGAGGGACATGTGACAACAGCCCAACGTTTCAACCTTGGGGTATGCGTGACGTGTTGTGAGAGTCGCGAAGGGACGGCTGATGGGTGATATGCGCTGTCAGGTCGTCCCATCGGGACTTATCTTCGCGTTGCCCTTCACCTTCAAGAATCTTTCCGCGATGAAAACATGACTCAGAAGCTGTGAACAAATCGTTGCTGATCTCATCAAAAATCGCCTGCTTACGGCCGGAATTTGAGCCTCGTTACGGGCGTGTTGTCCAAATACCGGAGCGCGGCTGTCCTCGGCCGCAGCAACGTTCGAACATGCTGTTTCCCTCGAATTTCGACACAACCTTCGGGTCGAAGGATCTCCCTTTTCTTTCATCTTTGGCTTTGGGCAACACGCCCTTACCTCGGCTGCTAAAATATGTCGGATTTTTCACATGAGCTTCCCATTTTGGTTTTGCACTGCTATATGTTGTTCAGACAAACTGACTTTGTCCTATTAACACGTGCATTGGACGGACGGGTCGCATTGCTTGGGAAAATAAATGAAAGCTGTCTATCCTCCTGTATGCTTCACAGGGTTAATCCTGGCGGTTTTTGCTGATTTGGCCCTGCCGATGATGGGCCAGGTAGCCGCACCGGCCCGCAAGGTCGAGCCGACTACTGCAGTGGCTAGCCCACTGCCGGTCCCTCCCCCAATTACCTCTGGTAGCGAGATTCCGACAGAGCCCTCGGCGATGGATTTAATTATCCGAAGTTTTTTTGTTGATCCCTATCAGTTCCATGAAGTGGTTCGACCGAAGCTGCTGCTGTTGGCGGAGAACAGCCTTGACGGAGCAGAGGTCTGCAGGGGACTGCGTGAATGGTTTGCACAGCTCGGCGTGGACATGTATCAGCCCGGCAAGTCAATATTCTGGCATGATGACGGTCGGCTCCTTGTTCGTGCGTCGTCTGCCGACGTGAACACCATTGAAGCTGCCATTATTGCTATGGGCAAAGAGTATTCCGGCACACCTCATTTGCGGCTGGAGATGCGCGTGATCAAGGTTGCGCCCGACGCTCTCGAGGAGGGCCTGCGGAAACTGAAACTACTGTCCGAGGCCGGTACTGACAGCCAGGCTGACGTCGCCGCCGGCCTGCTCCGGCGCTTTGCCACGCTTGGAGTTAATCTTTCTCTTCCCAAAACCTTTCGCTACGACCGCTCGAAAGGCTACGTGGCGTTGTGTGCAACATGCGCTGATCTGGAGATCATCGAGCCGGAACTTGTACGCCTGCTCCGGCCCATCGGTACTCTTCGTTAACCAGAGCCCCTTAGTTCCTCTGCCTAACCGTTCGCGACTTCGTCGCGACCAAATACCGGAAGCACTCCGCTGAATTGGGGACAAAGTTAGGCGCGGCAGTGGGGCCTCAAGAGAAGAAACAACAGCAAACATCCATCCCCAGAGGTCTCTCAACTCTCAGCCTTCAACTCTCAACTGTCCGCGCGCCCCCGCCAACCATTTTGGCGTTCAAATAATCCCGCTGATATTCTGCTCAGGTGGCTTTGTCTTTTGAACTTTCACGAACAGGATAAATTCGTACCCTTTTTACTGTTCGGCAGCACTGCACAAAATGAGTTTATGAACACACAAACGAACACACTCCACAGCCGACATAAGTTTACATGGGCTTGTTGGTTGAACTTCGGCATATTAGCAGCGACGGGTCTGATTATGTTGCTGGTTTTGGGTTTAGATCTGTCAAAGCAGGCAGGCGATGCCTACGTCACGACGAATCAAATGGGCAGCCTGATTGGATCAGTCACATGTTTATTCGTGGCTTCATTGGCTTTCCCGAGGTTTCGGAGAGCAGATGAGTAGAATCATCGCCAAACCAGGCACATTCACTGACCGCCAATCGGGCTGCTCTCTCACAAAGACTTGCCACCCACGGGCCCTTCGCTACCCTAAACACCGAGCCGTTATCTTTTCGGGGCACACGCGAAGAACCGCCCCCCAAAGCTTTTCGGCCTTGCAGCGATACAACCAGGTTCTTTGCAGAAAACGCGAACCCTTGATATTGCCTGCAGCCGCCCTGCCTCTCATTCTCCTCGCCGAGGACCATCCCGAGGATGTCCTGCTGATGCGCCTTGCCCTTCGGAGATCTGGCCTCACGAACCCGCTATTCGTGGCCCGTGATGGCCAGGAAGTTGTTGACTACCTCGGTGGCGAGGAGCCCTACTCGGACCGCAAAAGCTATCCCTTTCCGAGTTTGCTTTTGCTGGATTTAAAAATGCCCCGATTGAATGGTTTCGACGTTCTCGAATGGTTGCAAGAGCGCTCAGAGTTTAGCGGTTTTCCCATTGTTGTCCTAAGCGGCTCTGATCTGGAAGAAGATGTCAAAAAAGCAAAGAAACTGGGCGCACACGATTATCGCACCAAGCCATCGGGAGTTGAGGCAATGGTTGTGATGCTTCACGATCTGCATGCCCGCTGGTTAGACGGGCACGATAGCTCCGCCCCGCAAGGCCCTCGCGGCTCATAGCCCGCTCATCCTCATCTGCATCCACCTTCAGCACATCTTCTGCCGAGTTGGATCGTGTTGCGGCGACGGCAAACATTCCACCAGGCGAGCGAATCGTTCGTGAATGAGCACTCCGCTCGTGGAAGCCCTATATTGTGAGATTCCTGCATTTCGCTGGCCCATAAGCACGCGAGCGGTTTGAGTCAGCGCGAGCTTGTGGAGTGTTCGAGCAAAATGTGCGCCTATAAAGTTTGAGGAGGTGGTGTTGCCGATGGCTTCAGTCACAAGCAAGTTGGGCCTTGAAGCAGTCAGTCCGCAAAACTGGACTATTCGTTTTTTTGCGTCCGCCCGAGCCGGCGGCAACCATGGGAGAGAAACCGTGACAATTACCTTCCCAACTTTTCCCCCTCGGGAAAAAAACTGTTAAGGGTTGTTGGCACAATGAAGATATCAAAATCTTGGTCCTCTTTTTTGGTTTGAGATTCTAGAGCGGCCTTGGCGTGCATTGAAACCAGGCGACATTGACCGTGCCCAAATCTGCTGAGGAGCTTTTCATCAATTTCAAGACAAGCGTTCTTTATAATCTCCCTCTGTTGTTGACAAGAATTCCAGAAGTTAGTTAGGACTAAGGTGCACAAATGGCAACTTTAACATCAATTAAAAGCCTGTTCCGCCTGCCCGTGCTTATGGCCGGTCTGAACTTGATACCGAATACTCTGGTGATGGCACAGGCCTTTACACTTCTGCATACTTTCACAGCCCTCACTAACTCTACCAATAGCGATGGAGTTGGTCCCAAAGCTTTGATTTTAACGAATAACATGCTGTATGGGACGACACAATATGGAGGCAGTTCGTCTCCTGGCGGCACAGTGTTCTCCATGAGTACTAATGGGATGGCATTTACGAACCTGTATAGTTTTGGCAGCGGTGACGGATACAATCTGAATGGCGGTTTGATTATATCTGGCAATATACTGTACGGGACCTCCCTGTATGGAGGCACTTCGGGTGGTGGGACTGTGTTCGCCATCAACACCAATGGCACGGGTTTTACGAACCTGCATAGTTTCATGGGTCAGTCGCCTGAAGGAGTTTGGCCCCAAGCGGGTCTGATTTTGTCCGGTACAACGCTTTATGGGACGGCAAGTGAAGGCGGCAGCGCGCTTGATGGGACCGTTTTTGCAGTTAATACTGATGGGACGGGTTTTACAAACCTCCATACTTTCACAGGAAACGACGGGTTTTCGCCATACTCTAATTTGATATTGTCAAGCAACACCCTCTATGGAACGGCCAGACTTGGAGGCCATTCAAACCGTGGCGTCGTGTTTGCCGTGAACATTGACGGCACTGGTTTTACAAACCTCTATAGCTTCACCGACGGCGACGGAGGTTATCCAATTACGGGTCTGATTTTGTCGAGTAACACACTTTATGGAACGACGGGTTTTGCCAGCAATGAAGAACGCGGGACGGTGTTCGCCCTCAACACCGATGGCACTGGATTCAGGACCCTGCACTACTTTATTGGGAGTTGCGATGGAAGCGTTCCGACAAGCTTGATTTTATCCGGCAACACTCTGTACGGAACAACCTACGGAGCACAAGTCAATGCAGGCCCGTACTGTGGCACGGTGTTCAGCATGCGCACCGATGGCACGGGGTTCAATACTCTCTATAGGTTCTCTCCTCTTCCTCCTTCCCCTGGGCCATACACCAATGCTTTTGGAGCAAATCCGTTTAGCTTAATCCTGTCTGGCAACACTCTCTATGGAACTGCCCTTGCTGGTGGTGCTTCAGGCAGCGGCACGGTGTTCAGTATTTTCATCCAACCGCAACTGACCATCCTTTCTTCTGAGGGCAATGTGGTTTTGACGTGGCCAAGCAATTACGACGGGTTCACTTTGCAATCCGCGACGAACCTCGCTTCACCTGTCTGGACCACCAATTCTTTTGCACCGGTTGTGGTCAACGGGCAGAACATTGTGACCAATCCGATTTCCGGCACGCAGCGGTTTTACCGGTTAAGCCAGTAATTGCTAAACAGGGTGCCAGTCTGGGCCTGGGTCTATTGAGAAAAAAGGGGATACAAACCTTTCAGCTTGTGGTGCGAGAGCCGCCGCAGATAGTAGATGTTGTGGCGACTCCCAAGGTAATTTGGCCGAATCATCGCATGGTTCCGGTCAACCTCACGGTCGACGCAGGTGATACCTGTGACCCATCGTGTACCTCAGAGACACGCCGCCCGGTTCGAACGCTTGAGATTGCTTCAGTCTCGGTTAAACTTCACTCATGAAAGTGAAGGCCATCATTCACCAGGCAGAAGAAGGCGGTTTTTGGGCTGAGGTTCCAGCCTTGCCGGGGGGCGTCACCCAAGGCGAAACAGAGAAGGGAGTAACTTCCAATTTGCGAGAAGCCATCGAATTGCGGCTTTCGGTGGACACCACTGATGGCGGAGTGGCACAAAATGATCGCCTCATCGAGTTGGCCCTGTGAAACAAGTTTCGGGCAAAGAGCTCGCAAGGACCGTTCAGCGGAAGGTTGGAGCTTGGCCCGGGTTAAGGGGAGCCACCGTATTTTATTTCGTCAGGTCGGGGCCTCGGGGAGAGGATCGTGATTCCGATTCACGCTCAAGAAGGGTTGCTCCGTGCTTTGATGAAGATCGCGGAATTGGAAGAGAGCGATTTGTGAAGGAGCTGAACCACAGCATTCAGCCGCTGCTGGCAATCCCGGTGGCTCTGCTCCTGTCATCAGGATGCGGCTGCGGACCAAATGAAGTAAGGCAGCCAACTCGGGAAGGGCGGCTTCGGGGCATCTGGGTAGTTAAAGGTGCATCTGCCGAGGAGCGTTGCGGAGCCGTCAATGCTCGCTTCACCAAGGGCACCCCTATGCGCGACGTTATGGAAGTCCTCGGGAGGGAAGACACCATGATCATAACAACCACGCTGAGTTGGCCGCCGGAGACGCAGAATCAGAGGATATGGGTTTATAGATTTGGTGCTGAAGAGGTTCACGTCCACTCCACTGGCGGCCCAACAACTCCTTTAGAGGACCGCAGGTTTGCGGGGGCGACAGTAAAAGATCGGGCGGGCCTAATCGGGTCGCCGGAACATTGACCTTCGCCTCCCACACCACCGCCTTCGCTGAAAAGCTATGGCGGGACAAGGAATTTTCAAAACACGCCCTTAGGATTTCAGCATGTCAGCATTTTAGTGTTTCAGCTTTTGCATGTAACCCTTAACGCTCCACGCTCAACGCTCCTGACGTCGTCGTTCCTTAGGATTTCAGCATGTCAGTATTTCAGCGTTTCAGCTTTTGTACTTTCTCCCCGCGTCTAGGGCTTGGGCACGCTAAGTTTGGCACTGATTTCATTCGTCGCGTTTTCCAGCAGTTTGCGGTTGACGATAGAAAGCCAGTTACTGGAAATCATATTATTCTGCGTTTCCAGGCGCAGGGAGCGTTCGAACCACGGTTTTGCCGCGGAGAAATCTGTTAATTCCACATAATGCAATCCGATGAACGCCATCGTGGTAGAACCGTTTGGATCGAGTTCTTCGGCTTTCGCAAAATAAGGTTGGGACTCGCTTTGACGCTGCACCCAGTCAAGGCACCAACCATACTTCAAGAAGTTATAGCCATCCCACGGGTTAAGCTTCATGCCCCGCTCGAACCATTCCATCGCTTTTGTGACTAATTGTTTGTAGTTTTCGTCATCACGGCTCGCTAGACGATATGCTTCGCCAATCGTATATGCGGTTTCAAAGTTTTTCGGCTCGGCAGCAAAGGCCTTTTGCAAAATATCAATCTGGGCCGGGGAAAAGTCGTTGTTGAAGCGGGCGAGCCAAAAATTCTCCTTCGCGTGGCGCGTGGCTTGTGGGCCCAGGTAAAGCGCCGCGCCAATTAAGGCTGCGGTGGCAACGCCTTTGGTCCAGGGTCGCATCGTGAACCAATAGGATTCTGTTGCGAAACGCAAATGGCTGCTGATGAGGGCCATTAAGGTGACAGCCAACATCGCGTTAGCCGGGATGTGCATATTGAAATCCACCACCGAGTGCATCAATATCGCAACCAGCCCGATGCTGCCGCCAAGAACGAAAGCAAACTTGTTGCTTTTTTGCTTCCCCCCCAGGTCGGCTGTGCTTCGGACAACCCCCCAGGTTTTAATAATGCCTGCGCCGAGCAATGCGAAAGCAGTTGCTATGAGCGCAGCGCCCGCTATGCCCCAATCGGCCAGGACATTCAAAAAGTCATTGTGCACCCGGTCGGGTTGCAATTGCACTGCTTCGGGCCGGTATTGCCGGAATCTGTAATCGAAATGTGCCGGGCCCGAGCCCCACCAGATGTTTTCCTGCCAGACTTTGACGGCCGGTTCCCACATGAAAAAGCGCAGGTCGTCATCGATTCTGCCCTCAGTGAAGAGATTTTTGTAGCGCGCTTGAAATGAATAATTCCTGGGCATGAACAGAATGCCAGAGACCACCATCAGCACTAGAAAGATGAGGGCCGGCAACCGGTAGCTTTGATGAAAAAGTAGAATGGAGAAAAGAAGCAACAAAGACAGCGTTGTTGCCAGCCACGAGCCTCGGGAAACCGTCGCTGCAATTCCCGCCAGCATTACCAGCGTGGCATAACCTAGAAAAATTTTTGATAACGGTTTAAGCCGGCCGGCTATGCAATAAGCCAGTCCCAGCGGCAGCAACATTTCTAAAAAACCACCCAGGTGATTCGGGCAAATGTATGTGCCGGAAGCACGATGTTTATACCCGCTAAACACGTGCCAAACCCGGGTTGAATCCGTTAGGAATTGAAAGACGGCATAGCCGGCAATAGCCATGGCTACAAACACCAGCGTCAGAGTAATAATCTGAACTGATTCCTGCCGGTGAAGATTATTCAGGACAGCAAAAAAGAGTAAGGCATATACCAGGATCCGGATTATTTCCTGCCGCGCCACGTATTCAATGTCTGCCGTCGCATACCGCACTATCGCGTATAGAGTGAATGCAACCACCGCCCAACAGATTGGGGGCCAGAGTAGTTTCGGGCGTGGAACCAGCCAGAGCCGGACTCCCCATAAAATGATCACACCGATAATGAGCCATTCCGCGAACTGGAAGGGATCCATGAGGAGAAAATCAAAAAAGATACCGGCAGGTGGCTGCGGCCTGCCTCCAAACGCCAAGGGCGTAAAAACCAGGATCGCGAGCACCAAACCCAGAATGCCGCGCTCCAACCACTTATCCCATACTTCACGATTCATCAACCAATGAGCTTAGCAAAAAATACCTTGGAAAGCACGTGAAATTGCTTGAAATTGCACTGGTTCAATCATTTCAGCTTCATTAATCTATCAACTCAGCCGTCGCCTGAACACCGCTGCTTAAAGCTCTTCAGTGCTGGCCAAACTCATTGCAATATTTATGGAAACTACGCTATGGCCTTGGCGGTTCGTTGGGTCTCAAATACCCGTGAAGCCTATGAATCGCGACTTATTCCATCGCTTTCTCTTGTCCGCGTTATGCGTTTTGGTGGTCGTCAGGGCTCCGGGGCAGAGCAGTCCGGAGAACCGACCGGAGCTTGTATCGCGTCTGGAACGGCAGCACTTGCAGGCCGTCCATGAGGCAAGAATCGCCCTTCAAAACGCTCGCAAGCCTTCCGGTCCAAGCCATGGTGTCTATTCTGATTTTAAGGCAGTGTTTCTTCCCTTAGGAGGAAAAATGGAGTCCCAGAAGCAAATACTTGCCGCTGCGCACAAAACCGGCGTTCAGGTTGTGATGATGACGACTTCCAACAGTCCCAAAGACGAGAGCTGGACTGGCTTGCATGAAGGTGTGCTTTTTCTAAATGGAATTGAAAGCGCAGAGGGAATCTCCTGGTTTGCTGAAAACGGGTCTGATGGCAAACCGCTTTCCTCTGGTGGGTTGCGGTTCCTGCATCAGCCGCTGGATCGATCGACTGAAAGCATAGACGCAGTGGCTCTCCTCAGCGGTGGACCGGATCCGAAGTTCGAAACGGAACTTTTGGCTATCTTTCGCACCAATGCCGCTCTTCAAAAAAGCCTTGTAAGTGACTATCGCGCTTTCCCGAACGAGTTTTTTGGCAACCCGGCTTATCCTGATAAAATTTTCGCCAAGTGGGACCACGACATCCAGGAAAGGCCGTTAACGGGGATCGGGGCTAATGAATGGGTTCACAAGCCTTTTCTTCAGGAAGCGGGAAATGATCCGTATGAAATTAGCTTTCAGAATTTGGTTACACATATCCTCGCAGAGGATTTGACCGAGCACTTCATACGCGAGGCGCTGACGAATGGACACGCTTATCTGGCTCACGATTGGCTTTGTGATTCTGCCGGCTTCACATTCGGTGCTGTTAATAATCTGGGCGTCTTTGGGATGGGTGATTCTGCGCCAATTATTGGAAATACACGCGTTACGGCTCAAGCACCAGTCCAGGCCAGGTTCCGCCTCTTTCATAAAGGGGCTATCATCCAGGAAACGACGGGCACGAATTTGACCTTTCAAGCCAAAGAACCGGGCCCATACCGTGTCGAAGCGTGGCTAAATGTGGCTGGCGAGGATCGCCCCTGGGTTTACTCGAACCCAATTTATCTCAGGACGCCTGGTCCGTCTGATGTTCGACCTCCATCCCCAACGATTAGTGAGGAGGTCCAAGCCACGAGGAATATTGTTTATCGCGAAGGCCCAGAGGAGGACAGCGCCAAACACAAATTGGATGTTTATGGTCCCAAAGGAAAAACGAACGCTCCAGTGCTGCTGTTCATTCATGGAGGTTCGTGGAAAAGCGGGGATCGTTCGTTGTACGGCTCGTTGGGGAATAGATATGCGCGGGCCGGCATTGTCACTGTGGTGCCCAGCTATCGGCTTGCGCCCAAACATCCGCATCCCGCTCAAATCGAGGATGTGGCTGCCGCGTTTGCGTGGACTGCGGCACATGTGTCGGAATATGGCGGCGATACAAACCGGATCTACGTAGCTGGACATTCTGCGGGTGGCCACCTGGCGGCCCTCTTAAGCCTGGATGATCATTATTTATCGGCTTACCAGCTTTCGCCGAAACTCATTCGGGGAGTGCTGGCCCTGAGCGGGGTTTACAATTTCACGATCGGAGAAAGCCAGGAGACGGTTTTTGGAAGAGATCCAAAAATACGCCGGGACGCATCACCACTGTTCCATGTGAAGACAGGCGCTCCGCCTTTTCTGGTTACGTTTTGCCAATGGGATTATTTCAGTTTGCCCGCGCAGGCCCGGCAATTCCATGCAGCTTTGCTGAAAGCGGGTGTGAAGTCAGAACTGGTATTCATCCCACGCCAGAGTCACATCTCCGAAATAGTGAACGTCGGAAAGGAAGATGATCCGACTGTTTCCGCCGCGTTGAGATTTATGAAATAATTCATCTTTCGCGCTGTAGCAGACGAGGTAACGAGGCTCAAAATTAAAGCGTAAACAGGCGGTTTTTGAGAGATCAGAGCGGCCTCGTTACGGGCGTGTTGCCCAAACCGGAGCGCGACCGTCCTCGGCCGCAGCAACGTTCGAACATGCTGTTTCCCTCGAATTTCGATACAACCTTCGGGTCGAGGATCTCCCTTTTCTTTCATCTTTGGCTTTTGGGCAACACGCCCTTACCTAGGCTGCTACGAACGGCCTGGTGCATGACTTGGTCCAAATCCCACTCGCTTAATTTTGGCTTGGAACAGGTTCATTCCCTTCCGGGGAGAGACACTTGTTGATGGCCTCGCGCAAAGCGCCCATCTCGAAAGGTTTGCCCATAAGAATGTCGATCATGGTCAGCACCCGATCCCGCTGAAACTTTTCCGGGTAGGCGGTGAGCATCATGACCCGTTGACTCGGCGCGCGCACTTTGATCTCGGCAGCCAAAGCATCGCCGGTCATGAGAGGCATGAAGAAATCTGTGATTACAACATCAAATTTGCCGGGCTCGAAAAGAGCGAGCGCCTGCGCTCCGCTGGTTGCGCTGTCCACAACGTGACCGTCAAGCTGTAGAACCATTCGGACTGTTTCACAAACCAGAGGCTCGTCATCTACCACCAAAATGTGGGTTTTGCACACAGGGCAACTAATCATGCGACGAAATAAGCATGAAGCAGGCCAAACTTTTTGTTGCGCAGAAGCCGATTTGGAAATCCAAATATTAATCCCGGAGGGATCCTTGAGGGATGGCAAAACAAAAAGTCACCTATCCCCGATTTGAAACCCAATATCATTACATTTTGTTTAATCCCGGAGGGATTGTTGAAAATCGGCTTTGATCCCGGAGGGATTCCTTGAAAATAGCCCAAGGTTTCAACCTTGGGGGATTGGGTCACAATGAATATCGAGTCCCGAAGGGACGACTGACACCGCATATCAAACCCATCAGCCGTCCCTTCGGGACTCTCACCACACGTCACGCCTACCCCAACGTTGAAACGTTGGGCTATTTGTCGCATGTCCCTCCGGGACGGAGTCATGTCGGCACTGCGCAGGCATTTCTGAGAGGTCCTGGTTTATCCCGGGAGTTTTGATTTTGATCCCGGAGGGGTTGTTGAAAATCGGTTTTGATCCCGGAGGGATCCTTGAAAATAAGCCCAAGGTTTTAACCTTGGGGGATTTGGTCACAACGAACATCGAGTCCCGAAGGGACGACTGAAAAAGCATATCAAACCCATCAGCCGTCCCTTCGGGACTCTCACCACACGTCACGCCTACCCCAACGTTGAAACGTTGGGCTATTTTGTCGCAATGTCCCTCCGGGACGGAGCCATGTTGGCACTGCGCAGGCATTTCTGAGAGTTCCTGGTTTTATCCCGGAAGTTTTGATTTTGATCCCGGAGGGATTGTTGAAAATCGGCTTTGATCCCGGAGGGATTCCTTGAGAATAGCCCAAGGTTTCAACCTTGGGTGATTGGGCCACAATGAACATCTGAGTCCCGAAGGGACGACTGAAAAGGCATATCAAACCCATCAGCCGTCCCTTCGGGACTCGCACCACACGTCACGCCTACCACAACGTTGAAACGTTGGGCTATCTGTCGCATGTCCCTCCGGGACGGAGTCATGTCGGCACCGCGCAGGCATTTCTGAGAGGTCCTGGTTTTATCCCGGGAGTTTTGATTTTGATCCTGGAGGATTGTTGAAAATCAGCTTTGATCCCGGAGGGATTCCTTGAAAATAGCCCAACGTTTCAACCTTGGGGATTGGGCCACAATGGACATCGAGTCCCGAAGGGACGACTGACACCGCATATCAGCCGTCCCTTCGGGACTCGCACCACTTGTCACGCCTACCCCAACGTTGAAACGTTGGGCTATTCGTCGCATGTCCCTCCGGGACGGAGTCATTTCGGCAGGGTCGTTTCAGGTTCATTTCGGAGTAGGCGTGAATTTATATCTTCTTCCCCGTATCGCTACGGCTTTAAGGACTGACCCGGGAAGATCTCTCAATTCAACCCGATTATTTTCGCAGGAATTGACCGCTTGCTCGACTGCGTTCTTCAATTCCTCCACTGAACCGGGCCAGGAATAATTCATGAGCACTTCAATCGCTTCTCCGGCGATTTGCACATCATAATGCGCCAGGAAAAGGTATACTAACTCCGGGATATCACTCGGGCGGGCGTGCAAGGGGGGCACTTCGATTTGGGAAACACTCAGCCGGTAAAACAGGTCGGCGCGAAATTTGCCTTCATCAACTTTTCGTCCAAGCGACCGTGAAGTTCCTGCGACCAGTCGCACATCTACCGAGAGACGATTCGCACCGCCCATTCTTTGCAGTTTCTGTTCCTCTAAAAAATTGATCAGTTTAGTCTGAATCAAGGGAGTCAATTCTCCAGCTTCCTCCAAGTACAATGTGCCGCCGTCGCTTAACTCGAATTTGCCTTCCCGCCTCTGGATCGCCCAGGGAAAAACGCCCGGTTCATGGCCGAAGAGTTCGCTCTCGAGTTCGGCTTCCGTGAGGGCGGCGCAATGCGCGACGCGGAAGGCGCGTTCCTTTCGCGAGCTCAAATCATGGATTTGCCGGGCCACCAATTCTTTACCTGAGCCTGGTTCGCCGGTGATCAGGACGGGATGATCTGCCGAGGCTGCTTTGATGACTTTGCGAAATACCTGCTGCATTTTTTCGCTAGAACCGAGCAACTCGGGAAATCGAACTTGCACTGCCCGCGCGGAAGGCCGCCGGCTTAATATGCGTTGCGCTTTGCTGACTACTTCGGTGATGTCCAGGGGGCTGACCAGCACATCACTGACTCCTTGCTCCATTAATTCCACGAACTGCTCGGCACTCGGGTGGCTCGCCATCAGCATGATGATGGCGGGTTCGGAATCCAACCCCTTGGCCTCCATCAGCACTTTGGTGCCACCCAGCGTTCCCTCTAAAATCACCAGGTCTGGATGCGTGTCGCGCATCGTCTTAATCGCCTCGGCCTCACGGGCGACTGGAATGATGGTATGCTCGTCAGACCGCAAAAACGTGCAAAGAATATTGCGACGTTCGGTCAGGTGATCGGCGATGAGGATACGAGCCATCATTCATACAAACCGTTTTCGAGTGAATGTTGGTTGTTCATTCGGTGGAATTCACGGCGAGAGAGCACTTTGCGTGTGCTCGAAGGCAACCAAGCCTATAATCCCCCGGGAATACCGGCTGAATTCGAGTCAAAGGGGCTCAAATACCTTGAAAAAACTCTGGTTTGAGCCCGTTAGTCCCACGGATCCACCTAATGTTGACGCACAAAGGCTCGACTCACGCCACTGTCACCTCTTTGCTCAAGTAAACATCCTGGATTGCATTCAGCAAAGCGATACCCTCTTTCATCGGCCTCTGAAAAGCTTTGCGCCCGGAGATAAGCCCCATGCCCCCCGCGCGTTTATTGATAACAGCAGTCAAAACTGCATTTTGCAGGTCAGCCGCTCCCTTGGATTCACCTCCGCTGTTAATGAGGCCTGCCCGGCCCATGTAACAATTGGCTACCTGATACCTGCACAAATCGATCGGGTGGTCGCTGGTTAACTCGCTATAAATCCGTTCGTCGAGCTTGCCGTAACTGGATCCGCCGGTATTGAGAGCCTTAAACCCCCCGTTATTCTCCGGCAGCTTTTGTTTGATAATGTCGGCCTGGATGGTGACGCCCAAATGATTTGCCTGGCCGGTTAGGTCAGCCGAAAGATGATAATCTTTGTCACTCTTGAAGCTGTTATTCCGCAGGTAACACCAGAGCACTGTTGCCAGGCCCAATTCATGAGCCTGCGCGAAAACCTGCGCAACTTCGACAATTTGGCGGGCGCTTTGTTCCGAACCGAAATAAATAGTCGCGCCGATCGCAGCCGCCCCCATCTCTGCTGCCTGCCGCACCGTGCCAAACATAATTTGGTCAAATTTGTTTGGGTAAGTGAGCAATTCGTTATGATTCACTTTTACCAGGAACGGTATACGATGAGCATACTTCCGGGCTACCGCCCCCAGCACTCCAAACGTGGATGCCACCGCATTACAGCCGCCTTCCATCGCGAGACGCACAATGTTTTCAGCGTCGAAATAATCCGGGTTTTTGGCGAAACTCGCTCCGGCTGAATGCTCGATGCCTTGATCGACCGGCAGAATGGATAAGTAACCTGTGCCAGCGAGGCGGCCATGATTAATCATTCGTTGCAGGTTGCTCAATACCCGGTTATTGCGGTCGGATATTGCGAAGATCCGATCCACTATATCGGGTCCAGGCAAGTGCAGGCGCTGTTTGGAGATTTTGGGACGATCGAAGTTGAGCAGGGAATCGGCTTTGTCGCCGAGCAGTTGTGGGATTGATGTCATTTTTGTTTAGGTTCGTTTCCGATTCAATTCAGTTGCTGATTCATGCACCGGGTTGGACCTTCAACTCGCATAAAAAACCAGGCCAGCCCAAAACGGCAGCGCGATGATAAACATTAACTGCCTCCCACGCCATCGAAAACCAAAGATTGAGGATTGAGGATGAAGGATTGGGGATTGAGGATTGAACGCGACCAATGTTGAAGGACGGATACTTGACCTGAGGTGGGTTTGACGCGAGAATATAAGAAGTTCCGCAGATGGGGGCGTACTGGTTTCGACTTAGTAGATACGCCAGAGGCGGCATGCCGAGGATGGTTCGTTGGCCTCGTAAAAAATCGGACCAAAAAATAACAGCTAATCAAGAACTAGCTCTCGCGGCCTAAGTGCCACGACGTTTGCCACTGGACACCTGCTACGGTGGACAAACGAAACAGCAGGTTAGGTTGATTGCGGCGCCTGCGCGCAATTGCCCGAATCTTTTTCATGCGGGCTAGGCTGTGCGATTCGGTGTCAGGCCGCCATCGCACGGAAGAAAACTTTCTCCTGACTAAGCATGTAGTCGCGGCTGGTAGATTTGCCAAGGACGCGGGTTCAACTCCCGCCGCCTCCACCACTTTTTCCTAAGAAATTGGTGGATTTTGTTGACTGCATGACAGATGCATGACAAAATCTGCCCATGAGTAAAAGGGCATTTCCAAAGGTCATCAAAGAGGGGCACACTAAGGCCACCATATATAGATACGCCAACCGCGAGTCTGTTTCATTCACTGTTGTCTGGTACGAGGGCGAGGTGCGGAAGCGAAAGGTGTTCTCGGATCTGGGCGACGCCGAGCTGCATGCGCAGGCACGAGTCGGGCAGTTGTCAAAGGGCACGGCGGAGATTCTTCGCCTGGAGGGTGCGCAGCTTCTGGAGTACGTGCGGGCGCGGGAGTTTGTGGCGGAGTTCGGATTGGCGCTCGATACCGTGGCGGCGGAGTATCGCGACGCGAAGCGGCTTATCCGCGGCGGATCCCTCATCGATGCGGCCGGGTATGTCAATCGCCAGCGACTGCTGGATCTTCCCAAGAAGACAGTTCAGGAAGTGTATGACGAGCTGATCAAGGCCAAGAAGGCCGAGGGTTGCAGCACGAAATACACCGACGACCTGGAGTCCCGGGTGGGAAAGTTCGCGGGTGCGTTTGGCAGCAAAATGGTTTGGGCGGTGAACGGAGGCGTGATCAAGGAATGGTTGCAGGGGCTCGAGCATGCGACTTCGAGGACGGATCCGGACGCGCCAAAGGTGCCGGTGACGAACCGGACGCGAAACAACTTCCGGCTGTGCATTCAGACGCTGTTCTCGTACGCGAAGGCCCAGAGGTATTTGCCAGCCGACTGGAACGAGATGGAATCGATCCCACTGTGGAAGGTGAAGGATGAGGAGATCGAGATTTTCACGCCGGAGGAAATGACACTGCTGCTTGCGGTGGCGCCAACGAAGCTGGTGCCGTTTCTGGTGATCGGAGGGTTCGCGGGCTTGAGGACGGCGGAGATCGAACGGCTGGATTGGTCGAAGGTGAACATGGAAACCGGGTATATCACGGTGGCCGCTGGGATCGCGAAGACGAACGTGCGGCGGTTGGTGCCGATTGCGCCGAATCTCCGCGCCTGGCTGGCGGACTATCATCAGCCGCAGGGGAAGGTTTTGGAGGTGTTGAATGTAGCCGGCGCGATCAAGCGGCTGGTGACGGCGACAAGGGAGGCGGAAAAGCTCAAGGCTGAAAGCGGAGAGCGAAAAGCCGAGGTCGGAAGCCAGAAGTCAGGGGACGGCTTTGAGTGGAGGCACAACGCGCTACGGCACTCGTTCTGCAGTTATCGCCTGGCGGAAGTGAAGAGCGCGGCGCAGGTTTCGCTGGAAGCAGGGAACAGTCCACAGATGGTGTTCCGTCATTACCGCGAGCTGGTGACTGAGAAGGAAGCAAAGGCTTGGTTTGGGATCACTCCGGAGAGCACCGAGGCTCTAAGGAAAAAGGTGGAGCAGGAACGGAAGGCTAAGATTGTGGCGTTTCCCGCGAAGGCGGCCGCGTGAGGGGCCTAATGGAGGTTTCGTTCAGGGTCCTAGGAGTTGAATCCGGTCTTGGAGAATCAAGCTGTTTAACAAAAGTAGACTCGCAAACGCCTTGTTGATGTGTTTGCCACTCTGTTTCGCAATGAATTGATTGAATGCGCCGAGTTTTCCGAGGGCAGCCACTTCATTGCCAGTCAAAAGAGCCTCCTCAACTCCATTGAGAGTGGCGTCGAGAGCTGTCAGGATTCCGTCATTGTCGATGAGGCGGAGTGATCGAGCAGATGTTAACGATTCTTGGAGGCTGTTCTGATCAATCGTTGTGGCAAACGAGGCATGTTCGGAAACGTGGATATGGTCTGACTCAAAGTACACGAAATCGAACCCCGACAGCCATGCAAGTCCAGCAAGACGGCCAAGTCGGGCGGGGCTGCCGCCCAACGTTGCCCCGCTGAAATCGAGTGCGCGACCCTCGTAATGAAGTGAAGTCAAAGAATCGTGTTCTCCTACAGAGTCATATGCCTCGTTAATTCGAAAAAGGGAATCTTTCCAAAGGTCGGGCCTTCGGCTCAGGTCAAGGTTTATCAGTTTAACCAAGGACCTTGTTGGTGGTATCAGTGAGGGCTGAACTAATCGATCCTCTAGTTTCTGATACGAGAGCGGCTCCGCAGGGTCGTTGTAATTGTAGTCTTCAAAGACGAATGGAGGAGCGCCCCATGGTTCTGGCGGATTCGATGGATAGGAATCCAATCTTAACAGCCTGGCCCAATCGGCGGTTCCAGGAAGAATGGCACCAGTGAATGGGCCTGATGCAAAATCAGATGTCTCAGAGAGTCCTCGATTTTGTATTTGCCCCGCGCGATTCATTTGGTCTCCCGAGTTGAAAACCGGTATGACGAATGTCGCATTGTTGTTTTCGTTGGTCTCCTCAATCGCAGAGTCGGGGTCGGCAACTACGATGACGAACCGGTGGTCATCACGAACAGGAGCGAGTGAGCCGAGTGTCAGTGTCGTGCTGTGTTCCTTTGCACTACCATCTGGATTTGGCTGCCGGTTCTCCTCGTCCGGAATGCCTAAATGAGGCTGGAGTGGAAGATCGCTTTGGTCAAAAGTTTCATCGCTAGAGATGTATGCCCGGATGATGAAAGCAGGAGCTTGCGAGCCAGCTACGGAGTATTTAACGTTGATATGGACGAAGTCCGTTGTGGTTGCATCGAGCATTGTGATATCGGTCTTGGTGCCCGGGATGGAAACATTGTCGATGAGCGATCCTTCCCCCGAGACCGCAACGTGTCCCTCGAAGCGAAGAGTGTATTTACCCGAAGTCAGCGTGAGGGGAATGGATCGCTTGACCCAAGCGCGTAGGCTGCCGGCGTTCGCATCAAAGTTCGCACTTGAGACTGCTGCACCGGCGCTGTCGATCACGGCCACCGAATAGGGGGAGCTATTGTTTGGGCCGTTGTACTCGCTGCTATCAAACCAGGTGAGCATGTAGGTTCCGGCGGTGCCAACCTCAAAGGTTTGGGATAAACTTGATGAATTGCCCAATCCTGCGTATTGGTCACCTTCCTGTGCGAGTGGATAGAGCGTACTATAATCTCCGTGGATGATATAAGCGAGCGAACCGCTCCTCACCCAAGAGGTTGGGGCCACTTGCCATGCAGTGCCAGCAGCCAAGGGTGGCTCCTCGAAGCTCCCGTTTAGAATGAGGTTGTCAGCGTGCGCGGCGAAGTGAAAGAATGCACAGGCGGCAATCGCCGAGATTGCGGTTTTGACGCTGGAAAGTGGTTTGTTCATGGAATGTCGTCTTTGAGGGCTTAAATTCTTGGCTGAGTGGACTTTATTTAACAGAGCTAAATCAGCGTTGGCAAGCTAATTGTAGCACAAAATTGAGGTGGTTCCATGCTCGCCTGGCCCGCGCTTGGAAACAGGCGGTGGAGAAAAGAGAAAACGGAGGCAGGCGGAGTTTTCGAACGCGCTGCCCGCGCCAGGGCTAAATGACTCCGCAAAACGTGCGAAGGGGAATGGGGGTCGGAAGCACTGAGATCCGACTGCCGGATGTGACGCCTGAATGTGACCATATTAAAAGCCTGCCTTCTCCGGGTGATTCGCGTTTAATTTACCTCTGTTCTCCCTGCTGGCGGGTGGCTAACACTGGGATATGGGCACGCGGCTCCAATACTATTACGGCGAAGGGCACCTTATTGGCCCGAGAGAGGAAGTGCGGGCGAGGTTGGTAAGTGACGCCCGCCAGATTCTTTTGGTCAAATTTCCGAGAGGTAGATGCAGTGGCAGGCAGGAAGCAGGAGAAGCGTTGAGGTGTTACTTTGATTTCTTGATGTTGCGACTGAAGTCGCTGTTGCGAAAGGTGGGTTCTGCGGAGCTCATGGAGTTTCTCCTATACCAGTACGATTTGGCCGCGATTGAGTGGCGTAGGTTGGCTGTGAATGGTTCAGATGAGTGCGTCTCGATATCTTCTGGGCTGAGTGGCCTGCGACGCGGACTTAAGTTTGTGGCTGAGTGCACCACGATGATGTCCGTGATACCTGAGCTTGCGCCCGCCGGTGCTCCGAACCTTTACGGTTATGTGGAGGAAGTTCTGCTTGTTGGCGAGCAACTGGCTGTCCAATACATGTTGAACTAAACCGCTTCGCGGAGAAGGACCTGTCGGGAGCGTTCTGTATTGGACACAGGCCGCATCCGTGGAAGGTTGTCGGAGTCAAGCGTCTCCTGGCGCTGGCCAAGCCGGTCTGAGGCGGTTGCAATACTTTGGTTCCTAGTCACTTGTAATACTTTCCCCTATATATATGCTGTGGGCTCAGCGGCTCAGTTCAACTGCAGTGTATCCTCCATGCCGGCCACATCGTTGGAACCTATTTGGTCACTTGTTGAAGGCCGGCACGGAGGATACACTGCTTAAAGTTAGGCGACCGTATTTACTACGGTATGGAGGGCGAGTCGGAGATTGATTTTGCACGGGAGCCAGGTGATGGAGACGTGTCGGGGCTTTTTCGGCTCGTAGGGGCTGGGGCGTGGGCGGCGGCCGACCAGAGGTTTAACGCTCGGCTGGCTAAGGACCAGGACAACCAACAGAAATATTTTCCAGATGGTCCGATAACTCGCGATTTCCAGAAGCAAGCCGCGATGTTGGACGAACCATTCGAAAAAAGCTTTGGCTGCCCGTTCACGAAGTTCCTCCTGGCGATAGCTGTGGCCTGGGCCATAGAGGACCGGGTGCCGTCTTTGAGGCTATCGACTCGCCTGTATGCCAGTAGCTCGGTATGTCGCCGTGGATTGGCGTTCGCCGGCTGGGGAGGCCGGCGTTAGATTTTTTTAAACCATTCGCTGTCTATTTTTACGCGCTCCACCATTTCCACGCCGACGCCCAAACGTAACTCCTTCAGCTTTTGAGCCAACTCGCTCCCGTCCATCAGGTCGACCGCCAAGGCCCCGTCGCGCTGTGCCTCGGTGCGGGCATCGCGTGTGAATGTGCCGGTGGTGATCAGAAGCCCCTTATCGGCCCGGCCCTGAACCGCTCCCCGAAAGTCGCGCACAACGGCAGCGGCAACGGTGTGGCGGTATCGTTTACATTGGAAGACGACGCGGAAAGTTATAATTGAGCCGATGTTGAGTATGCCTTTTCCGTCAATTCCGCCGTCGCCACTTTTTCCAGTCACTTCAACGTTTTTGAAGCCGAGCTCACGCAGGAGGCGTTGGCTGAGGCGCTCGAACGCGGCAGCCGACATCGCTTTGACGGCGTGGAGAAGGTCTTCCTGCCAATTCAGCTCGTCCACCTCGTCCTCATCCTCTGGCGCGGCGTCTTTGAATTGCTTCCGCTTTCTCGCGGCGGCACTGAGCGCCGACACCTGGTGGACGAGCTTTTGCACGTCGTCCACCTTCTTCAGTGACTTCCCCTTTTTGGTGAGCGACCACACGCCACGCGCGGAATTGTCCAGAAGACCAGCACGCTTTAAGTAATTGCGTGCCCACCGAAGGCGGTAGTCCAGTTTGGTGACGTTTCCTCGGTGGATTTCATTGATCTGCTTGTCACTGAGCTTGAGGAGCTTGGCAACCTGGGCCTCGATCTCGTCGTTCGTGCCGGAGCCGCCAAGGGCGTGCAGGGCTCTGAGGCAGGGGTTTATGAGTTGGTCGAATGGGTATTGGAAGGAGGCTTTGGAGCGTTTCATATTCTTAAGATGCGGTGCAGGTGTCAGGCAGTTGGGAGCTCTGGTTGCGCAGAGTCCGGCGGCTTCGCGACTACCCATTGGGTGAACTCGCCCGGTTTGTTTTTCTTGGGCCGGGGTTCTTTCTTCCACATGCCTTTGCCGATCGCTCTGTCCAGTGCGGCTGGCACTGCCCGGAAGGCGTTATTGTTACGGTCAGCCATCGATGCTGGCAACAGCTCTTCAAGCGCGAGGGTTATGCCGTAGTATGTATGGCCGTTGCCTTTGATGGCATCAATTATGTCTTTCCGTTTGTCGCAGAAGGTCTGGACCGCGTGCTCGATGGATGTGGCAAAGACGTCTACCTTTGGGCTTTCCTGAGGCGCTGCCGCGGCTTCGCCTTCGCTCTCCGTCTCAGCCTCCTGCTGTGCAGGGACCGCGCTGGGCAGGAGAGCGGCCATTTCTTTCTCGAATCGCTCAAGCAAGGTTGTAGCGTAGGTGGCGGTCGGGCCAGCTTTATAGTCCGGGTCCGCAGCTTTGTATTCCGCTTCGAAGGACATGACACGGATAGGGATAGGGTAGCTTTTACCTTTGACGCTACTCCAGTAAACCCCATGCCCAGGGATGGGTTCGTTCAAAAGCGAGCTCAGGATGTCATCACTGAAGTGCGCATTGGCACGCTTTACGGCGACGAGATCGTTGGACGACAGCAGGTGGAAGATGAACCAATTGTCGCCCTGGCTGAGGATTTCATTGGAGATGCTGCCTGGCTGCTGCGTTATGAGCAGCGCGCCCAAGTTGTATTTGCGGCCTTCCTTAACCCAAGCGACGTATGGGCCTTCGCCACCGGTTGAGCCCTGACCCAGAACCGACTGAGCTTCTTCAACTACGGCGATCGTCGGGATGGTTTTGGCCTCCTTTTTGGTGAACTCGGTCTGGTTGTGATCGAAGATTTTCTGCAGCAGAATCCCGGATAGCACCAGGCCCCCACTTCCGCGCATTTGGGACAGGTCCACGACACAGATCTTTCCTTCGGCGAGTGCCACGAGCAGCTTGTCGATCAACTGGCTGCTGGGGTCATGAAGTTGGCGCACGATCTGATTCATGTTGGCCCGTGCTGCGAGCATCTCTGCTTCCTGGTCGGCCTTAAGGCCCAGCAGGTGTTTGATTGTGTCCTCATCGGCCTGGTGGCCGTCACGATAGACCAAATCAACCAGTTCGCGCCACGCGCCGTCGCTTAGCTGCTTCAACTTGCGGACGTTTTGCTGATCCTGTTTTTCGGGGGACAGAGCGATCGATATGACATCAGCAGGACGCAGACGGCGAATGTCCAGTTTGATGCTGCCCGCGATGAAGGAGCCATAAAATTCACTTGGCGCTTGCCGCCCGGTGAACACGATGAGCTTGTCCCGGAGCTGCGGCACGTCGCATAGGCCCGGACGTTTCTCGTGATCTGGCCAGAAATACTCGCCGTCCGGGTCGAAGATGAGGCTGCCGACGGGTCGGTCTCCTTTCTTCGGCGTGTCACGGTACAGGTTGCTGAACAGGATCTTGACCAGGTTGGATTTGCCGAAGCCGGCGCGGGCAAACACGAAGGACCGGCGGGCGACCAAGTTGGAAGCAGCAAATTTCGGAACGACAGCTGGCGATTTCACCTGCATCCATGGTTCGACGTGGAGCCGCTTATCACCAGCGGCGAAAATAAACTCACCCATGGCGAAGAAGCCGATGTCGGCGCCTTCGGCGCTGTGGCCGGCAACTTCTCGCAGCAACTCGTCCGTGAGAAAGGCGACCTTGCTGCCGACGTGTGGGAGGCGGCGGTGCGAGGCGGCGAACTCAACCTTGTCGTTCACCACGCGCAAAACGCCGAGGACCCGGATATTGACGCGGTACTTTAGGTACTGGTCGCGCAGGTCCTCGCCGATGGGGCGCTTCTCCTTGACTGCGCGAATTGCGTAGTCTTCGCCGGAGCTGGTGGTGAGTCTTCCCTCGGATGAGAGGGAGGTGATGCGACCGAGGACGGCCTCGTCTTCGGTTTCGAGCTGGACCACCAGGAACTGGCCGTGCATCGGCGCGTTCTGGAAGTCGTTGTTGTACGGCAGCACTATATCGGCGTGGAACTCGAGACCTCCTTCGCTGAAACCGCGAAAGATGCCGTCGGCTTTGTCTTTTGGGAATAGCTTCATTCGTATCTCCGGTTGGCTACGTCTTGCTTTAATGGCAGGGCGTCAAAAATCGAGCGTTCGTGTTCGGGCAGGAGTTCCCTGACTGATGCCACGACGTGGTCGGCGAGAATGTCCTGGTCGAAGTCAACGATTTGGGCGTGACTGTGGGCCTTCTGAAGGCACATGGGATAGAATGGTACCGGGAAACCTTCGACGGCATCCTTTTGCAGGTACCCGAAGATTTCCTGGTGGGCGTCGCGTTGGGCGACGAGGATGTCAAGGGACCATACCGGGTCGCCGCTGTATGGTCCGAACCGAACGAAAAACATCTTTCCCGCGACGAATTTGCCCGGTGTCTCCCCGCCTTTGCCCGTTTCTTCGGGGCCGAGAATGTCCGCGCCCCACTCAACGGCGCTCCGCTCCATGTCGCGGGAGACTTCTACGTAGCGGGCCTCGCCATCTGCAAACACGCGTTCGAGCGTCATGGCGAGGGAATAGCGCTGTAAGACCTTCGTGTGCTTGGCTACCCCGACGAGGAAGACACGGCGCTTGTCGTCCTTGTGGATGCGCGCGATTGCTGCTTCCAGCTTCTCGCGCAAACGGATGAAGAGCTCGCCTCGAAACATTTTGCTGCGCAGCAGACCGTCCCGGACAACGAGCGTGTCTGTGGCGAATGGCCGGTAACAGATAAGTTCGTACAGAACTGCCCACTCGCACAGGTCTCTGTAAACCTGAACCCATGCACCAGGTATTTCATCGGGTGGCGTTCCGGGTGCCGGCATCATGTGGCTGAGATCGTTCAGGCGGCCTGTTTTGATGCCGAGGTCGAGCATCATCCGACCGAGCGGGGTTTTTGGTGTGCCATCGGGGTTGAATTGTGCCTTGTCCAGAGCCGCGAGGTCGGTGCTGACCGAGACTGCGTCCAGGCATAGTTGCTTGCCGTACGAATCAACGACGCGGATGAGCTGAACGTGAAAAGGATCGAATCGTAATTGGTTGTTGCCACCGTCGCTGGCCACGAGGGACACGGATGTTGCGCTACGAGGTTGGATTTTCTTTACGCTGCTTCGCAGCGTAACCACCTCCGCGCGCAACTTTTCAAGAAGCTTACGGTCGTTTTGGGCGCATTCTTTCACCACGGCGCGGATGTCCTCCAGTTCCTCGGGGGTAAACATAGTTAGTTTTCGAGTCGGCAGTGTACGTCAATTTCGGCAATGGACTCGGTTTCGCCGGCGCCAAACTGGTCGGCCTGACGTTTGCCCTCAGGCGCCGCTCCCGCGCCGGTTATGGTTTGAACGACCCAGCCGCTGTTAGCCTGGTGGAGCGATTCCTTGAACAATGTTCTCGGGTCCGCGCTGTAGCTGGGAAGTGCGCCGAAGCGGGCGACGAGCCTTGCTCCAGGGCGGCAAACCTTTGCCGATTCCCGCCAAACGTCGGCGAGGTCGGAGGTGAACTTCGTCTGGTCTTGGGTAGTGATTTGGTCTTCTCGAGCGTATTCGACGGAAGAGGGGCCTCCAAGGAACCAGTTGCGCAACCATTGATCGGGCCAATAGGTGCGCATGCCGAGATATGGCGGTGAGGTGAGGATTAGATCAAATGTGCCCAGTCCTTCGTAGGAGCTGGGCTTGCGGCTGTCGGCGAGGCGCACGAGTCCCTTCGCGCGCGTTGGAACTTTTTTCAGAAGATACTCGGACCGCCGCTTGACGGCATCCAGAACTCCAACGTAGGCAGGGCCCATCCCGCGCTTTCGCCAAAAGCCAACTGCGCTACCCGGTTTGGTGGAGTAAGTGCGCGGCATTTGGTTTGAGAGGTAGGTTGGGGCTCCCTTCCTCAGGGGGCCATGGAGGATGCCGAGCACGATCGCACGAAGAGCGACTTGCGCTTTGGTCGGCCTTCGGGTTGCGAGGAGGTGGTTTCTGACCGAGCAAACTTCGCGCAGGGTTTTGGCGTCGTAGCAGAGCGACCAGAAGTCGCTCTGAGGGGGATTGCCAGGCTCACCGTCGGCCAAGGCAGCTCGGCAGGCCTGCCGGACGTCTTCAGCAGCTACCTTTATGAGCTTCGATTGTGCAACTGCCGCTGCGACGGGATTGCTATCGAGGCCAACTGATTCGAGGCCAAGTAGGCGTGCCGCGAAGTTCGTCGTGCCTCGGCCACAGAATGGGTCAAGAACTCTCACCGTTGTAGCCTCGTTCCGGAGCCGGCGATATGGGAATGGCAGCGGAAACATGGTGAAGTACGGACAGACGCCGTTCATCCGGAGCAGGGGGTTTCTCTGGGGATGGAAGTCAGTTATGTGGGGTGTAGCCATCAGATGTTAAACAGCGTGCGCGGGCGGCGCCACGTTGGAAAGATTAAACACGGCGCGCCTCCTTCGGCCGAGCTGGTTCCTGAACGCTTTTAAGATATTGTGCGAGACTTTGGTTTGGAAGGGGGCGTGCGATGCTGAAGCTCGCATTATAAAGGTGATTTATTTTCTCGAGACATTCGGCTTCGGTGGTCCAGTTGTTTTTCACGGCGTACGCCATGAGACCGAGAGTACCGGTGATTTGGATTTTCAGGTCGATGGCCTGGCGGCGGGCAGCACGGTCGTCCAAGACTGCTGTTGCATTGAGTTCTTTAGCCAAGGCAAGGACCGTGATTTCGCCGGGATCAATGGTCTGCGCAAGTCGTGCGAGGGTCGGCAGATCGAATGCGGCGGCCGTAGCCGCCCGGACTTGAAAGAGTTCGGAGATGAGCGCTTCATAAAAGGCTTCGCGGTCGGGATCTGTAAGCTCAGCGATAACACCGGGGGTGGTGAGCAGCGCAAAGTGGCCTGATATCTTTTTCAGGAGATAGGTGAGTTCGCCTCGATGGCCAAAGTTCAGAACAGCGGCGGTGTCGAAAATAAGCGTATCCATCTGATTGACTTTGGGGCCGGCAATCGGGCGAGATAGCAGTGGAGTATTGTCATGCCGCAATTTCAGACTCGTCATCGTCGTGGTTAGAATCGGCGGCGATGGCGTTGTGTTTGGCTCGGGACAACTCGGCGAGATAGTCCTCCAGCTGGTGACGTGGGGCGAAAAACCACTCGGCCAGCTTGCCACTGGAAATCTTCTCCTCCTGGTGCAGGCAGAGGGCGAGATCGCGGAAGCGAGCGTCGACCTGTTGGTCGATCTCTGTCACGCGTTGTGTGGGGGGGGCAGGTAGGGGAAACGTGCCGCCGAAGTAGGCGGATCGATCAGTCCAGGAAAACACTTGTAGTTGTGTCAAACGATAGAAAATCGCATCTCGGGAGACATTGAAATGGCGGGCGGCGGCTTCCAGGCCCGCGGGCTCTTTAATGCGGTCGCCGTAATTGTCAACAAGGTCTTCGAGAGCATCTGTTGGCATCAGAAATTCGCCAGCGAAGGCGTTTGCCTGTTTCTCAATCGGGTCACGGTGGGAGGCGATGGAGACAACGGTGGCTTGGCGGACTGCGGGCTCCTGACCAGGGCGGTCGAGATGAAATACGACGTGGGCGAATTCGTGAGCGAGAGTGAACAGCCGGCGGGCTGGGCTGTGGTTGTGGTTGATAAAGATCACTGTGAAAGGGCCGCGGAAAGAGAGGCCGGACAAATGCCACGGCATGCACCAGTCGAATACGAATAGGTTCCATTCGGCGAGCGCTTGCTTGAGTTCGTCGAGAGTAATGCGCCGGTTCAGCTTCAACGTCTGCCGAAAGTTGGCGGTGATGTTCGGGAGGGCGTCGAAAGAATCGAAGTCCGCTCGGAGGCTGAATGGTTTTGGCGCCTTCTCAGCAAGGCGGAAAGCAGTATCGACCGTGTGGACCTGCATGGAGGCATCCAAAAGCGAATGCTCGATTGCTTCATGCTGGGGAGAGGTCTTTTGCGCACGGAATTTGAACTGGGGGTGGACGTTCGCGTTGAGCAAGTAGTCCAACGTTACACCGAGGTGCTGGGCCAGGTTAACGATCTGGGTTTCCGATGGCGTGCGGGTCCCCTTCTCCCAGTGGGAGATAAGCGAGGTGGACACGCCGAGTTTGTTGGCGAGCTCGGCCTGGCTCAGGTGGGCCAAGGACCTCACTTCGCTCAGGCGCTGCGGCAGGTTGTGTAGTTCATTGCCCATTTGTGCACACTTTATACCAAACTTATACACAAAGCAACTATTTTTTTGACAACATGGCGCACGTAGGAGACACTTCCGGCAGTTCTTTGACTTTGGGCGGGCATTGCCAGCGTGAGGAAGGCGCCGGCGGCCGCAGTGAATTTGGCCTCGTGAGGGGCCAGAAACGGGAAACCCCGGACGTGGTGCGTCCGGGGTAGAACCGTTCTCGGGCGAATAGACTCCGTCCGAGCGATTGTAAGATTCCGACCGGAGAATACACCGGTCCCGATCGATTGCAAGTAGTCTGAAAAGAAAAGGAGGTCCGCCATGATAATCATGAGCGACACCTGGCCTGGACCCGGATGGAGGCGGTTGTATGCCGCTTACATCGTTTGCCAGCTAACGGGGCGAGTCATCGTTCCCGAGCCGAGCATGGGGTTCTGGACGCGGGCTTAGGTCCGCAGGGTCGGTGCCGGCGTTCCGGCGCAACTGGGATTCCGGCATCGACCCGTCGTCCGAGGTGATGCCGTGACGGGCCTCGATCTAAAGACCCTGAAAACTAACTATGCCTAACCTAAATCTATTCACACAGGCGGCGACGTTTCGCCGCATGAAACCGGAGTTTTTGTGCCGGTGGCTGGAACCGTCGCGAGCATACCTGGCGCGGCGCGGGTTCACGCTGCCGCCGGCGGGCTCGGATGGGCCGATTGACTTTGATCGCCTGGCGGGGATTTTCATGGAGCCGGACGGCGACATGCCGCGGGAGCTGATGCACTCGGCATCCCTGATCCATGAGATGTCCACCGAGAACGCCATGCACGACCTGCTGGACGGGGTGCGGCACGCTAGGCTGACGGTGGACGTTGGCGACGATCCGGACCCGATTGATGTCGCGGTGCAAGTTTGGCTGCTGAGACCGGCACTGCTGGAGGAAGCGCACCAGATGCACCAGTTGGAGCGGCCGCGTGGGTTCGTCCATTTCGTCACTGAGCGTGAGCCAGACACGGATTTCGATGGGCCGACCGATCAGGAAAAAACAGAACTGGAGGCGGAGTTGGCCGACTGGTTTTTCCAAGCGAAGCGTGGCCGGCACGCGAAGGTGTGGATGTACCGGCGGCCAGGCGAGTACTGGTTCCTGGTTCGGCACGGACTGGCGAGCAAGCGGCAGGAGGTCGTGTCCGCAACGGGCGCGGACACGCTCATCTTCCGCCCAGGCGAATATGACGTGCTGGTTTATAACCGGGAGCGCGGCGAATTGCGTGTTCACGGGTGCAACCCGCGTGAGGTTGAGATGCTGCGGGCAAAGTTCGGGAAGCATATTTTTCACGACGAGAATTTCTTCCCAGGCGGCGCGAGGTTTACGCTGGCGCCGCTGGTCGAGGATCGGCGAGGTTGCCTAGCCTGCACGGACATCGCCGGAATCGAGAGCGTCACGCTGACCGAGGTGCAGGTGTTCATGGGTGGCCGAGATTGGCTGCGGGTTTCGTACCAAGCGCCGGATGTGTTCACGAAGGTGGAAGAGGAGAAGGTGTTGCTGCCGGAGCCGGATTTGCTTGTACGGGCGAGCTTTTCGGTGCGGTTCAGCGACTCGAAAAAGCATCGGACCGTGAAGATCCTCGGAACAAACCGGCTCAGCGTCTTGCGAGACGGCGACACGGCGCTGATAGAGAAGTGGCTGGACGCAAGAGGGTTTATCATCAAGCGTGGCGCCGATGAAGAAGAGCCCGAAGAAGTTGTGGCAAGCGTTTGAGCGGCTTGCGGACGGCGCAGTCGTGGCCGATTGGACCCGGGAGCTCGGGGGAGGGGCTCGATCGGGTGCGACCATTTCTGACGCTCGTCAATGGGCTGGCGAGTACGCATCCCTGCACGAATCGGCCCGGATGCGGACATCCGCACCGGGTGGAGGAGTCCGAGGCCGGTCGATTTGTCGCAGTGTGTGACGGGGACGAGTGGTGCGAGCCGATTGCGGTCAAGCGCGAGGACCTTTTTGTATTTGCTGCTGACGCCAAGGCATTGTGTCGGGGGATAGCTCGGTGTCTGTCCCTGGGCGCGCCCGGCAACGGAAAAATTAATGGCCCGCGGGTGGAGCAAGTGGGAACGTACGGGCCAGCGGGCTCGGAGGTTTATCTGATGTTCCCGGCGGACGGCCCGAGGATGATGCGCGAGGTCGAGCGGCTTTTCTGTGCGCAGGCCGATCCGTTCCTGTTGCTTACGCCGACAGGGATCCACTGCACGCCCGATGTGGAAACGATGTTGCGGCGGCAGTCGTGCATGCATATTGCGCTCTCGCGGGTGCTGGGTTTCGATGCCAGCGGCGCGCTCGTCGCCGGGGCAGGCATGGCGCCGCACCTGGCTGAGTTTGTGCGCCGTTGTGCTGACAGCCGTGGCCTGGTCAAAACTGTTGAGCGGCTGGACCGAAACCTTGAGGCGGTCGCAAAGGGTAATTACGAATTGAAGCGTGAGGTAGATGAATTGCGCCAATTCAAGGCCGACGGGTTTTTCAAGTTTGCCTTGCGGGTGGATGGTGCGGACTTTCGGGCGTTCGCAGTCATCATGGCGCTAGGAAACCGCAAGGCGGCGGCTGATTTTCTGAGGGTGCCGCACCGGAGCTTTTATGACCGCGTAGAGAAGTGGTGGGCGCGGGGCAAGGAGTACCAGACGTTGGTGCGTTGGATTGAGTGGCGGAAGGCGAGCAGCCGGAAAATCAAGCTGCGGCTCGATGATTCTGTTCAGTCGGGCGAGCCGAACGACAAGTCAGAGAATCCGGACACGGTCGGGGATGTGTTAAATAGCATCAAGGCCGACGATAATCGGGATTACCCTGCGGTCCTCGGCCAGGTGTTGCAGGCGTTGAAGGAACAGAATCTGAGGAACTGGTCTGCGGTTCGGGATGAACTGGTCGAGATGATCCGGGAGGAGGTTCCTGGAAGATGAGTGCCCAAGGGGTTCAAATTCGGAGCAGTGCCTCATGTTTCTGTAGAATGCTCCGTGTTCGCTCTGGTTGCTTAAAGAGTTTATAACTGACGAGTGTTGTTGCAAATCCGGAAAAGTCTGAGAGCACTGCGTCAACGTTCGGAGCTGCCGTGGAGAATTCGGCTATGGTTTTCGAAAACCCTGTATCTACTGCAAGGTAATCCGACTTGTAATCCCCGAGGTTGCCACGAGGGGAGAAGACAGCTCGCTGTAGTTGCTTTATAAGAGTGACGGCGCGGATCGCGGTTCCTTTGACGCTCTGGACGTCAGCAGCATCGAGTTGACTCAAGAAGGACGCTCGAGTGTCCATGTTCGTTGTGAGTTGCGAGAACGATGCCTCCAACTGTTCACGCGAGGGCCCCATTCTCTTCCAATAATCCGTCGGGCTGTCATATCGACTTTTTGCGGCATCTACCATACCTGAGTGGAACATCTCGAAGGTGAGAGCGAGCCTCGGGCGGACAGCGTCAACCGTATTGAAAATGCTGTGAGAGACAAGGTAAGCAACAGTATTCTCCATCTGCCTGATAGACTTCTTGACCGAAAGTGCTTCCTCGTACTGAGGGTCTAGTTTAATCGCCTCATCAGTGAACTCGCGCGCTTTTTGCACATGGAAAGCGATCCCGGTTAGGTCGAGGGTTGCTTTTTCTTCCCCTTGGGCCTTGAGAGTGATAAGAGTCATTTTGCCTGCCTGATTAGGACCAAGACACTTCTGCTGATGGCTCAGAGCCGATTCCAGATACCTAAAAATCAATCCCGACTCTTTCAAATCTTTCCGCGCCTCAGCCTGATCAGGAAACAAATCAAGAAGGTCTGACGCCAGCTTCACTACATCTTCGTGGCGATGTTCACCTTTCGCAATGCGCAGCGAACTGAGTAGTTCTATTGCATGTCGGGTCCGTTCTATCTCGGTAGAAGCGTCAGCTCCCGAGCCTAGAGTTTGAAGCGTTTTCAAAGCCAGAAAGGTCTCCTCCAAACTCCCCTTCGCGCGTGCCAGGTCATACTGAGCTTGTGCTGCTGCAATTTCCTTCTGCTTGTTGGCCTGGAGCTCAGCCCTTAGTTTTTCAATCTCTTTATCTTTCGAGTTGCAACCGCAAACCACGGCAGCCAACCAAAAGAAAACAAACCACCTCAACAGGATTATCATATGTTTAGGAATTATTTAGCAGGAGTGAGCCAATCAAACATGCGATGAGGCGGCTGTGCAAGCCATAATCTTATGCAAGCAAGCTCGTCCAGACGTCGCAATATTTTCCGCAACTGCCTAAAATAGTTGCAATCGCCCGTCTGACAGGGGGTAGCCAGCGGCTACTCCCTCTTTTTTTGACCGGATTCCGCAATTTCCAGGACCTCTGAAGTGACGAGACGGTCTCGCCACGCTGGAAAAATCGAAACGGAACATGGCGGCGAATTACAGACTCAAAGCGGCCCGGGTGCTCAAGGGCCTGACGCAACTTCAATTAGCGGAAAAGGTCGGGCTGGAGGAACACGACATTTCCCGGCTCGAAACTGGCCGCACTGAACCGGATCTCGAATTGAAGGAGTTGATCGCCTCTGTGCTGCAAAAGCCTGCCTTCGAATTGTTCGATGCATAACCCATGAAACAGAGAAATCCCATTGGCACCATGAGCAACGAATCACAGCCGATCGGGCCTGTCGCCGCCGCCGGTGAAGTGGAGCCGTTCATTGACAAAGTTGAAACTTCGCGGCGGCTGGATTGCGGGCTGCGCACGCTGGATGCGTGGATGAAACGCGGCCTTCTGCCGTACTACAAAGTTTCGAAGCGGGTCATGTTTCGCTGGTCGGAGGTGCAGGCGGTTCTGGAACGCAACTGCCGCGTCGATCGCGGTGGTTGGAAGGTCTGACACGAATTTCATGGATTAACACCAATCAAACGAAAGGAACGAAGCGCATGAATTGGTACGAAATTGTTGAACTCATTCTGATTCTGGTCTGGGTCACGGTGCTGGGCTTGTTGGTCTACCAGTTCGGCTACGAGAGCGGCGAGCGGCGAGCGTGGGAAGAGGTGAACCGTTTGCGTGAGGAGAGGGAGAGAGCAGAAAAGCTGAAACTCTGAAAGCTGAGAGCTGAAATGAACTCGAGGGAAAAAGGCAAGAGAGGTGAGAGAGCTTGGCGAGACGAACTTAGAGCCAACGGTTACGCGGCTCGGCGCGGACAGCAGTTTTGTGGTTCCCCTGATTCACCGGATGTGGTGTGCGAGCAACTTCGGTGGATTCATTTCGAAGTGAAGTCGGTCGAGCGATTGAACGTTCAGAATGCGATTGACCAGGCGGTTCGCGAGAGCGGCGGCAAGGTTCCGATCGTGGCGCACAAGCGGGGCTTTCGTCGATGGCTGGTGACGATGGAGGCGGAAACATTTTTTGAATTTCTCCGGGGGGCGTTGCCGCCGGAGAGCACTGGCGTGCCGGCCACTCCTTCCGGAGGGGCACCAGCGGAGCGCCGGGAACTTAACAACACAGAAACACAAGAGAGATAAATAAACATATGAGTCTAGTGCTTGAATCAAAAGTGGGCGGCGATTTTCGGCCGCATGTTGAAGGCATCCACTCCGCCGTTTGCGTCGATGTCATCGACCTGGGACTGGTGGAGTCGGAGTGGCAGGGCCAGCGGCGTTTGGTCAACAAGGTGCGTCTCGCGTTTGAGACCGAACAGATAAACGAAGAGGGCAAGAACTGCGTCATCACCAAGACGTTCACTGCCAGCCTGCATCCGAAGGCGAAACTGGCTGAGTTCCTGGGCAAGTGGCGAGGCCGTCCCGTCGTTCCGGGCGAGAGTATTGATCTGTCGAAACTGATCGGGGCGAACTGCACTTTGGTTATTTCGCACCAGCAGAACATGGTGGGTCGGACCTACGCGTCGATTGACGCGGTCAGCAAGCCGACCAAGCGGCTGGTGGCGTCCGGCGGTTACGATCCGACCTTAGCTCGGCAGCGCATCGCCGAATGGAAGGCGAAAGAGGCCGGTCAAGCACAGCCCGGCGCTGCGGCTCTCCCGCAGAACCGCGCCGCGGCTGCAACTCCCAAAAGTCCCGCGCCGGTCACGGCGCCGGCGGCGACGGGTCCGAGCCGGACTGGCCAAGACTTCGATCCCGAAGTCGGATTTTAATCAGGACGTTGACGACATCATTCCATGAGGTTGTTTAACCCTGAAAATGCGCACTGGTATCGGCGGGACGGAGAGCCTTTGCACTCCGTCCTGTCGGGTCCTTCCGGACGGGCACCAGGCGAGCCGAGGCCGACTACGCTGCGGGACGCCCGCAAGCTCGGTTTGCTGCCGAGCGTTACGAATGTTCTCGGCGTCATCAACAAGCCCGAGCTGGTGGAGTGGAAGATGACGCAGGCGGTCCTGGCGGCGTTGACGTTGCCGCGCCGGGAAAGTGAAGACCTGGGCGTTTTCGCCAAGCGCGTCGTTGAGGACGCGCAGAGCCAGGTGCGCAACGCGGCCGATTTCGGATCGGCGTTTCACGCGGGCGCAGAGCATGTCGTGAAAACTCTGGAGGTTGACCCGACGGGCCCGTACGCGGCCTGGCTGAACCTGCACCGTGATTGGTTCCAGGCGAACTGCGTGCGGATGGTGTGGACCGAGCGCGTCCTGGTGAACGCGGAGCTTGGTTACGCGGGCACTGCGGATCTGCTAACTGAGCATCAGCGGCACGGCCTGACGCTCGTTGACTACAAGACCCAAGGCGTGAAGCCGGGTAATCAGCCACGCGCATACGGGTCGTGGTGCCAGCAGTTGGCGGCGTATCGGCGAGCTATCGGCAAGCCGGTGGCGTGCATGAGCGTCATCGTTAACTCGACGGAGCCGAGCGAGTTGGTCGAGCGCGTTTGGAACGAGGAGGAACTCCGGTCCGGCTGGGAATCTTTCGAGGCGGCGCTGGTTATCTGGCGCAACGAGAAGGGTTACGACCCGCGGACCTCACAGAAGGACGCGAAGGACCAGAGAGAAAACAGGCTGCCGATCCTCACGGCATGATGAACTGCCAAACGAACGCGGAACAGAGAAAGGAACCGGGATGAGTTTATTGGAACACTTGAAAGAAGCGGCGCGCCATTTGAAGGAGGCGACGGGATTGGCGCGCGATTATCGGGTGAAGGACGCGGCGGCGAGTGCCGGAACGATCGTGAATTGCGCGGTCCATATTCAGGAAAAAATTGTGGCCGGCAAAGACAAAGTGGAGATGTGGCCTGGCGCCGGAAGAAAAAGCTGAAAGCTGAAATGTTGAAAGCTGAAATCGTGATGCGATTGCCGGTGGCTACAGTGCAGAGAATCGAGCGCCTCGTGGGCGGTGACCCGGTGACTGAGGAGCGGGTCTTGCGATTCATCGCTGATCGCTATGGCGCGAGGAATCTGTTTCATCTGCCGCCACACGTGGGGGCGGAGATTTGCAAAAGGCCCGCGGATTTCGTCAGTGCCGCGAGGCAGTACTGCGAGCCGGAGTTGCCCTTCTAAGTGCTTGCGCACGGGTCCTTCCGGACTGGCATCAACATGATCAAGACGCGCCATTGCAGCCGCTGCAACCGAACGACTCGGCAGGAGATTTCCCGCCGGATCGTGGCCAACAATGTTGAGCATTTCGGCTGGTGGTGCCTGGAGTGCCGCTGGTGGATGCAGAACAAGGGCGGCGGCATCTGGATTGAGAAAGCCGTTCTGGAACAGAACGGCATGGACTTGTCGGTTGCGCCGGTGGTCGAGCGTCTCGATCAGCCGCGCTGCGCCAGGTGCGGGGCGCGGGGTGCGGAGGAGCATCATTGGGCCCCGCAGGCTTTGTTCCCCGGTGGCGAGGCGGACAGGTGGCCGAAAGATTTTTTGTGCAAGCGTTGCCATGATGAATGGCATCGACTGGTAACGCCGTCGCTTGTGCGTGGTGATGAATTTTGAAGTGTGCGCATGCTGGACCCTCGGCAAGTTGCTTTGCGGCTGCTCGGCGCTATTGATTGGCAGACTGAGGTTAGCGGCTTTTGCCGTTGCCCCGGTGAGTCCCTGCACACGAGCGGCAATGGGAGAAAGGATTGCCGGGTGAACGTGGACGGCGCGCCTACAATTTTCTGTTTTCATGCGTCGTGCGCCGCCGCCGTGGCGGAGGCGAACCGGCGCTTGCGCCGGGAGCTGGGCGCCTGGGCCTGGGAACTGCGGCTGCCGGATGGCCGGATGCTGCGGAGCGGTGATGTGCTCCAAGCAAACGGCGTGGTGCTGCCGCGCGAAGTGGTGAAGGCGCAGGCCCGGGCGGCTGGGCGTGACGGGGGCGAGCAGTTGTTGCTTGAGACGCTCCGCACAGCGGCGGAGCGGTTCCGGCTTGAGTTGTTCGATTTCTTTCTGTGGCCGATGGCGGCGATTCTCGAGGATTCCCCCTTGCTCGTGGCGGAGCGGGATGCTGAGGACCAGTTCCGGACGTGGCTTCGGCTTTGGCCGGCGTGTTCGACGGTGTGGATAGGTGACGTTTACAGCTCGGGCAAGCCGGAGCATCGGACGCATTTCCGGGCGGTCGCGGATTGGTACCAGATTGGGCCGGTGATGGGGAACTTTACGTGCGGGTCGTCGTTTCGGCCCGGCTGCCATAGCCGGAGCAATGAGAACCTCAACGGGCATCGGTTCCTGGTGGTGGAGTCCGACACGCTGGCGCGTGATGAGGTCGGCGCGATCTTCGCATATCTGAACCGGCGGCTGCATTTCACGCTGCACGCCATCATTGATACGGCGGGCAAGAGCCTGCACGGGTGGTTTGATGCGCCGCGGAGCAAGCTCCTGGAGGAGCGGCTCAAGGCAACGCTGGTGGCGTTCGGATGCGACCCGAAAGTTTTTACGTATTCGCAGCCGGTGCGGGTGCCTGGCGCATTCCGCGACGGCCGGTTGCAACGATTGATTTGGCTGCGGCAATAACATGGAGATCAAAGCTTACAGTCCAGCGGAGCAGGTTGATCCGGCGGTTGACCTGGGCGTGGTGCCTCCGCCGCTGCCGGAGATTCTGAATCTCAGGCAGTTGGTGGAAGCAGCCCCTGCTCCGCCGCCGCAAATCATCGAGGGTGTGCTGCATCAGGGTTGCAAGATGATCCTCGGCGGCACGAGCAAGAGCAACAAGTCGTGGTGCCTGCTCGATCTGGCGGTGAGCGTGGCCAGCGGCGAGAAGTGGTGGGGCCGACGCTGCACGAAGATGCCGGTGGTCTATATCAACTTCGAGCTGCATGTGTGGGCTATCGCACAACGGCTGAACGCGCTGTGCGCGGCGCGGCCGGAGTGCAGCGGTATCGAAGATACCCTGCACGTCTGGAACCTGCGCGGACACAATGCCGATTTGACTATCCTACGGCCGAAACTGGAGGAGCAGCTCGCCAGATATCAGTTCGGGCTGATTATCCTCGACCCAGCCTACAAGGTTCTGGGCGACCGGGACGAAAATGCCAACGGCGAAATCGCTGGCCTCATGAACGAGCTTGAGGCCCTGGCCAAGAACTCCGGCGCGGCTGTGATCGTCGCGCACCATTTCGCCAAGGGAGACAGCGCCGCGAAAGAGGCGATGGACCGGATGAGCGGCGCCGGCGCCTGGGCACGTGACCCTGACAGTATCCTGGTGCTCACACCGCACGAGGAGCAGGGTTGTTTCACCGTCACCAGCATCCTGCGCAACCTGCCTCAACTGCCTGAGTTCGTGGTCGAGTGGGATTACCCCGTGATGAGGCTTGCGGCGGATCTGAATCCTGAGGCGCTGCGTCGGCCTCAAACCAAGAAGAAGGTGTGCAGCGACAAGAACTTTATGGACACGGCTGTCGGCGCGGAGCCGAAGGCTTTCGGTACGATCGTGCGCGATGCGGGCAAGGTTTTGAAGATGAGCAGTCGGACGGCCGCCAGGTATCTGGCCCGTCTGGCTGCCGCCGGACTGGTGGCCCAGTCCGGCGGACTTTACTGGGTGGCTGGATCGGGCGGAGGGTCCTTGCGGACTGCCACCAGATGACAGGCACTGCCATTACTGACATTGCCCTTAATAAAGACATGGCAGTAACCGGTCACCGGAGCAACGGAACGGGAAACCCTCCTTGGGGTCGGGTTTCCTGTTCGTTCCGTGCTGCGAAGGTGCACCGAGGCGGTGTGGCCAATATGGAGGACTGAATTATGGCGTTGGCATTTGAGCAACAACGGAAGGAAAGCGACAAGGCCTTTGCCGCTTTCAGTGTTTACCTGAGTCAGGGACCGGAACGGTCGCTGGCGAAGACAGCGGTTAAGCTTGGCCGGAGCAAAGTGCTGATGGAAAAATGGTCCAGCAAGTTCGACTGGCCGGCACGAGTGGCGGCTTACAATTCGCACATGGCCCTGGTGGAGCGCGAAGCCGCCGAGGCGATTACTCGGGAGAAGGGCGTGGACTGGGCGAAACGGTATCAGGAATTGCGTGAAGCGGAATGGGAGGAGCGGCAAAACCTGGTTGTCTTCGCCGCTGAGGTCCGTCGCCGGTGGATGGCTCGAGCAGAGCGATGCGGAACCCTGGAGGGTTACGCTCGACTGCTCGAACTGGCGAGCAAGCTCGGCCACAGCGCTTGCGAAAAGCCGACTGAGCGAGCAGAGGTCACGGGGCCGGACGGCGGACCGATCCGGGTCGAGGTTGCGGCGGCGTTGAAGAAAATCTATGGCAAGCCGCTGCCGGGCGAAGTGGTGGACATACAGGTCGAGCCGGTGAAAGTCCTTGCGGACGGCCACCAAACGGAGGTGGGACGTGACTGAACTGGAGCGCTACTTTGAGGTGGGCCGGTCGGTGGGCTGCCCGCCAGAGCAGATGGACAACTTCGAGCGGGCTGGTGTCATCCTGCAGGAGCGGCAGCTCACCGCCTCGGCGGCGGCGCGGCTGTGCGACCAGGCCGACGGGCCGACGGCGGTCGGCTACGGCGGGGCCCGCGGCGGTGGCAAGAGCCATTGGCTCTTGGCGCAGATGGGGACCGATGACTGTCAGCGTGTGCCGGAGTTGAAGTGCCTGCTCCTCCGCAAGGTGGGCAAGGCGAACATGGAGCACTTCGAGGATCTGCGCAGGCGGCTGTTCGGTGCGCTGAAGCATGAGTTCTCGGCGTATCGGGGTGTGCTTACTTTTGGAAATGGGTCTCGCATCATCGCGGGCCACTTCCAGGCGGAGAAGGACATTGATGCTTACCTGGGGCTGGAGTACGACGTGATCGGCATCGAGGAGGCGACGACTTTGTCGAGCCGGAAGCATCAGGACATCACGACGTGCTGCCGCACGTCCAAGCCGAACTGGCGCCCGCGCATCTACTCTACATCCAATCCCGGCGGGATTGGGCATGCGTGGTATCGCACGAGATTTGTCCTGCCGTTTCTGGAGAGGCGTGAGCGCGAGACCCGGTTCGTGCCGGCTCGCGTGAGCGATAACGCCTTCAACAATCCGGAGTACCAACGGGTTCTTGAAGGCCTGAGTGGGTGGCAGCGCCGGGCCTGGCTGGATGGTGACTGGGACCTGGCCGCGGGCCAGTTCTTCACCACCTTTAGGCGGGACATTCATGTTGTCGCGGAGTTCGATGCGACGCGGGCGCGGGAGTGGTTCGCGGCTTTGGATTACGGCTTTGCCCACTACACGGTTGTGCTCCTTGGCTGCACGGATGGGGATGGGAATGTCTTCGTTGTGGATGAGCACGCGGAACGGCTGTGGCTGCCGCAGCGCCATGCTTCGGCGGTGAAGGCCATGCTGGCAAGGCATGGCCTGGGCGTTGAGCAGCTCCGGCGGTTCGTGGCTGGTGCGGATGTGTTTAGCCGTCAGAGCGATGGAACCACCATTGCCGGGCAGTATCAGCGCGAGGGAATCAAACTGCGGCCTGCGAATATGGACCGGGTGAATGGTTGGGCAGAGTTATTGCAGCGGTTGGGTGACCCTGAGGCGAAGCCGAAGGTCGGCCTCCCAATTCCGCCGCGCCTGTTCATTCACCGGCGGTGTGGGCGGCTGGTGGAGACGCTGCCCAGCCTCCAGCATGATCCGAATCGACCGGAAGACGTGCTCAAGGTGGACGCGGATGAGGAGGGCGTCGGCGGAGACGACGCGGCGGACGCGCTGCGGTACCTGGTCGCGACGAAGTCGCGCACGGTCGCGCAACGGAAGTTGTGCGGGCTGTAATGGTTATTTGCCGAACAGCACTGATTCGTCCCATTTGGCGTCCTCGGCACGGGAGCGGAGACGCTCAAGGGCAGCTCGCCTCCTTGGGGTAAGGTCGGAGGCCAACAGCGCGGTCTGGATGGCTTCCGAAAGTGTTCCGCCCTGTGCAATCATCATCGTAGGCTCCGAAGACGTGATAAGGAACCCGGTGCTGTCTCGTGTTATAGAAATCTGGTCGTCTTTCATATCGGTGTGTGGAGACGCGATCACCATAAGCGGGCCGAGCGCAGATGGAAAGGGCGAAGTGCCGGAACCGGCGCAGACCACCTTGGGGATGGAAGGGGTCGAGCATGGGGATGGGTGGGGGAAAGCGCGAATGGTTGTGCGAATGCTGGGGGTAAAGGGGGCCAACATGGAGCACGACCGTTTGCGCGTTGGGGTTGGGTGTTTCTTCGGTTTTGCCTTCTTCTTTACTGCCGCGCCTAATGTTTTCCCAATCTCAGCGGAGTGCTTTGGTTGGCGTGAAGGATGCCTGCGAGTTGGCGCGCGCACTGCTGGCTACTGTCTTTGGGGGCCGGGGAGTAGCCGAGCAGTGAGCGTGACAATCGAGCAGCCTCTCTACATATAATGCCATGTTGTGCGTAATCCCTCGCCGCCGGATGGATGGGATGGGTGTGGCGGGAGGCGGAAGAAGAGGGATTATGCACAACATGCGTTATATGAAGAAGGTAATAGCAAGGCCGCACTTTCTATTTCAATTTCGACAGCCAATTTATTGTTAGAAAGTGCAGGCCGTTCCTTCATGCCAATCACAAGCACGGAGCAAGTCTCAATTTGTGCGCGGCAGTGACCTTCCGGTCGGGCACTATTCGCGTGAGGCCACAAAAGTCCGGACACGCCACGGTGCTTGCATGAGGTCTTTGCCCGAAAGTGGATGGCCGGATTTTGTGGCCTGACGCGACTGAGTTTATCCAAGGCGTCAGTCTCCGAGCTTTCGACATGGAACGTAGAGGAAAGCGCAGCGGTGTCGAAAGGTCGGAGTCTGACGCCGCATCGTGGTCTTTGCGGTTAGGTGTTCTCACTTCTGGTCGTTCTGAGTGGAGTGCTCGGGCTGTGGAGCGCTGAAACAATCTTTGCTCACTTGCCGCGTAACAGCCCAGGCACGGAACGGTGAACGGCCAGAGGTGAGACTGATCTAATTACAAAGCGAGTCTCAAGAGTTTTCCGGAGTGTAGCGAAACGGAATGGAGGTCCTGGTGGGCGGCCACCATAAAAAAAGCTACTTAATATTCTTGGGCGTCTGCGGGACCGAAATGGAGTGGAGTCGGAGTGCAGGAAAAGCTGTTGAGTCTCGCGGATTATTTTGTTTTTCAAACTATTCTGCCATCTGCGTCGGACATCGCGCCTGGCTGTTTGCGCGTTGGCCACTGGCGCAAAGCTGGCAAAAGCAGGTGGCAGACTGAAGGTGTTTGTCTTTTACAAAGCACTCGCGCCAGCGAGGTTTCTAAAACTTTGCGAAGCACTAAAATTTCCCCGTGCCTGGCCGGAGCGCGCCCTGAAAACGTTCGATAACCCGCGAGGTTGGATTGCAACAACGATGCACGACTAGAGGAGAGGTCGAACGCGCGCGCGACGGCAGCCCAAGCCCCGCCGAGAAGGACGTCCGATAACCAGTGAAGGCGGGGCGTTGCGAGGGGTGCCGCGAATAGGTGAGACGAAGTGACGCCAGAGACCGTTGGATAACCAGTCAACTCCCAACGAAGTTTACCCCGAAGCATGGGCGTCAGGCACCGCGCGCGTGCAAACCAACTCACTAACTGGAAACCGTTCGAATTTGGGCGCGCTCCGGTCAGGCACGTCCACACCTGTGCGAAGCCTAACTTTGTGTTTGGTCTGGGTCGTGGTGTTTGGTCTTCCACACTCCCACGAGGAGTGTGGCTGATCTTGTCCCTGCGACGTTCGAGGTTCATGGAGGTTGGAATTTGCTAAAGGCGTGCGACGTGGCGTTAGCGGTCTAACACACCATATTTGTCTTTGTCCGGAACGAAGCGAATGCGGCAAGCAGCAGACATGACAGCCCCGGTCCATTAACACACCACTAACTTTTTCTTCGGGGCTGGCATGACGGCTGCGGCCGCATCGAGCGAAGCGGTCTGGGGACGTTTGAACCGCTGAGGACGTTTGGTTTGGCGGCGCGCGTTGCATTACGCGAAGCGGAGGGACGTTGGCGCGCTGTGTGACATTCGAATTGCCCAGGGCGAGCAGCCAGCGTGACAGCCCCGCGTCCATTAACACACCTCTAACTTTGTCTTTGCGGGGCTGGCGCGATGGCTGCGGTCGGGGTGGTTGAAGTCGTTCAGGTGGGGGTCGGATAGTGAACGTGGTTGTCGTCGGTGATAGTGAGGTGCCGCTTCTTTATGAGCTGAGAGATTATCTTTTCTTTGTCTTTGTCGGAGATGCCTCCCTGAAACTGAAACATGGCCCCGATTGAGTTGAGAAGCTTCTGCTTCCTGCCTGGCTGCAGTTTTTTGAGCTTATCTGCGACGTATTGAACCAAGTCCGGATCTGAGGGCGCGGACGAGGGCACGGTGTCCCGCGTGTCCGGGTTTTGTTCCTCCTCTTCCTTGATTGCCAATTGGATCAGGAGTTGTGCGAGTTTGAGCTTTTGTCGGTAACCGAGTTCTTGTGCTTTTTTGGAGATCTCGTCGTAGTTCATGGCGCTTTCAGAAGTATGATTCTCATCGCCAACAGCGTTCATTTGGAACGGAAACCGTCAAGCGGTTTCTGAGGAAAATTTCGGCGTGTCGGTGCGTAGCGAAAACATGTAGCGGCGCGTTCATGCGTGAGGCTCTGTTTCGTGGTCCCTGGAGCCGGTGAAACGCGTGCTATCGTCGCACCGATGGCCGCGAGCTCCACGCATCCTGATTACGACGCGACCGCGGCTTCGTGGTCGAGGGCGCGAGATGTTTTGGCTGGCGAGGATTCGGTCAAAGCTGCGGGCGAGAAATATCTGCCGCGGTTGGATTCGCAATCGGATGAGGAATACACGGCTTACAAGGCGCGGGCTTCGTTTTTCGGCGCGACTGCGCGAACGCTGGCGGAGTATCTCGACCTGGTGTTCCGGCGTGCGCCGGTCGTCTCCATAGCAGAGCGAAAGAGACTCGAACAGTTCGCCGCTGATTGCGATAGGTGGGGAATAGATTTCCCACGCTATGCGCGGCACGCTGTGAGCGAGGTGCTGTCGGTCGGTCGCGGCGGGTCGCTCGTGCTCGCTGATGATAGTCGTCCCTTCGTCACGTGGTTTCGGGCGGAAGACATCATCAATTGGAGGGTTCAACACGGCAACGGAGGCGCGACTTTGGGTGAGGTGACTCTGCGCGATGCTAACCGCGTGCGGGTACTGAAGCTCGTTGACTCGGTTTGTGTTCAGGAGTTCTGGAACCAGGACGGCGAATCCTGGGTACTGGCTGAAAGCGTGACCCTCACGCGCGGAGATTCTCCGTTGTGTTTCGTTCCATTTATTTTTCATGGCCCGAGAAGCTCTCGGCCAACGCCTGATCGCTTGCCGCTCGCGGACATCATCGCCGCGAATCTGGATCACTATCGGTTGGATGCTGATTTCAAGCACGGACTTCATTTTGCCGCGTTGCCTACGGCGTGGGTGAGCGGCTTTGACAAGACGACGCCGCTGCGCATTGGCTCAAGCGCTGCGTGGGTTTCGGACATTCCGGGCGCTTCCGCTGGATTTCTGGAGTTCAGTGGCGCGGGGCTGGCGCACATCGATAGGGCGATGGAAAAGGTTGAGCGGCGCATGGCTCTGCTTGGCGCCCGAATGCTTGAGGTCAACGAGCCCGGCGATGAAGCAAGCGCCAGCCAGCGACGTGACTTGAGCGGTCTCGGGAACGTGATCGCGAGTCTTAATCAATCCCTGACGCGGGTGTTGCAGCTTGCGCACTGGTGGATTGAGGGCGGCACGTTGGGTGAATGCCAGGGTGTCGCGTTTACCATGAATACCGATCTGAGCGCACGGGCTATCTCGGGCGAAAGTCTGACGGCGGTTGTGGCTGCATGGCGGGCTGGAGCGATTAGCCGCGAGTCAATGCTGGAGGTTTTAAAGCGCGGAGAAGTTTTACCGGAGGGCCGGACTGTGGCGCAGGAGCGAGCGCTGATTCATCGTGTCCCGCTCAACTCTCACCAATGAAATTTCTGGGCTTCAATTTTTCTATTTCACGGAATACAGCGGCTCCTGTCACAAAGGATGCGACGCAGTATGCGTTGACGGCCGGGCTTTGGCCGGATGACCCGCGGAGTGGCACTCTTCTTTCGAACGCATATCAGCAGGTTGTTTGGGTGTATCGCGCCATCAATGCCCTGTCTGAGCAGGTCTCCAATATCCCATTCAGGTTTTCCACGACCACTGCGACCGGCGAGCAACTCATAACGACGGGGCCGTTGGTGGAGTTTTATGGCCGCCCGCACGCTCAAATTAACAGGTTCCAATATTGGGAACTGCGCGTGATTTGGCTGATGCTGCGCGGCGAATGTTTCCGGATTCCGGTCTATGACTCTCCGCTAAGCGGTGCTCGTTCCGTGTTGAAGTCCGTCATGATCGTCGACCCCGCTCGTTTTCAGCACATCGTCAAGGATCACCAACTCATGGGCTGGCGGTACATGGACTATAGCCGCAACAGTCCACTCTCCACCCAGGTCTTGCTTCCGGAGGAAGTGTGGTACGAGAAACTTCCGAACCCGTTCGACTTCTGGCGGGGAATGTCACCGCTTGCGGTCGCCGCCACTGCTGCGGCAACGGATCACGCCGCATCGCTTTTCATGAAAGGCATCATGGAAAACAATGGCGAGACCGGCCCGATTCTCAAGACCAACGAGCAACTCGACCCTGAACAGCGGGAGCAGCTTCTGGCTGCACTGCGCGAGCGCAAGCGTCGTGCCGGCACTGCCGATCGTCCGGTCCTCCTTTGGGGCGGCGCCGAGGTGGTGACGCCAAAGCTTTCCAGTGGTGATTTGCAGTTCCTGGCAAATCGAAAGTTTTCCTGCACGGAGATTTGCGCAGCCTTCGGTGTGCCGGAAGAAATCATCACCACAACGAACGCAGCTAAGTATGACGTGATGGCCGGTGCTCGACTGAACTTCATTGAAAACCGAGTTGTACCTGTTTGCCGGCGACTCGAAGCCGAGGACGACATCACGGTCAAAGCGATTGACCCGACTGCTGATGGCTGGTTCGACACGGAGGATCATCCTGTCCTGGCCGCTGCTCGACGTGAACGGCTGGCTGCTGCCCGCGCCGGTTTCGATATGGGCGTTCCGTTTAATGAACTTAACCGGGCCTTTGATCTCGGGTTCAAGCCGCTGCCATGGGGTGATCAGGGTTACATCCCTTCTGCGATGCAACCGGCGGGCGAACTCAAAGCTCAACGCTCGAAAGCAAAAGTCTCCAATGCGCCAGTCGGATTCCCGGATCCTTTCACGCGCCTGGCGGCGGCATTAACCACAAACGGCAACCACCGATGAATAATATTTCTGATCTCATTCCATTGCATGACAGTCGCCCTGGTGTCCGGACCCTCCTGCAAGTCGAGATTCGTGAGCCGGTTTTAACTCCTGGTGATCAGGAGGAGGCTGAAAGCTCTTCCGCGGCGACGCTCGATTTCATCGCCAGCACAGCAACGCTTGATCGTTATCACGAAGTCATTGAGCCCGCTGGCTGGCAGCTCGATTCCTACCGGAGCAATCCGGTTTTCCAGAACGCTCATAATTACGGCGACATTCTTTTTACCCTGGGCAAGGCTCTTTGGACTGAGGTCCGGAACGTTGATGGAGGGCAGGCGCTCTGTCAGAGAATTCAGTTTGCTACTGAGGTTAATCCGGTTGCGCGCATCGCATACGGCCTTTACAAGGGCGGGTTTCTCAATGCCGTGTCGGTCGGTTTTATCCCGCTGCGGTGGGAAGATGGCGGGGCCAGCTCTGCGAATGGGATCGCTCCGCGCCGGCGCTACCTCGAACAGGAATTGCTCGAGGTCTCTGCTGTGGCAATCCCGGCGAATCCCGACGCCCTGGCGCTCGGCGTAAAATCTGGCGCGATCGCAAAGGCTGACTTGCAGGCAACTGTGGACCTTCTTCGCGCCGTGGTGGGAACACCTTTGCCGCAACCATGTCCGCAACCGAATCAATGGATCGATTTAGCACGCGAGCTCCGGGGCGTTATGCGAAAGGCTTAACGCCATATAACCAGACCGGTCCCGCGTGCAGCCGGTCAAGAGAAAGGACATATATGTCTGAAGAAAATAAAACCGAACAAACGAAGGAGATTCAAAATCTTCTTACCGAAATCAAAACCGGCTGGTCTGGCGTCAGCGCTCTCCCCGCCGAAGTCAAAACGTTGCGCGAGGGCACTGACAAGATGGCAACTGAACTGAAGGACGTTCGGCGCCAGCTTGCCTCACGTTACTCCGCGCCCGCACCGCACCGCCGAGGCGCTGTTTCCGATGACTGTGCCCGCCATTTAGCGAGCACCTTTATCATTCACTGCGAGCGGAGCGACAAACTTGATGCGCTTTGCTCTGTGCCTGCGCAGCGGGATACGCTGATGACGTTCGCCCGCGACACGTTGAATCTGAGCACGCGGACCGCGCTCAACACCAGCGATATCCCATTGCCAACGCATTACAGCGGCGAGATCCGCGAGCTTATCTCCGATTTCGGAGTTGTGCGACGCTGGATGAGTCCTTATCCCATCGGCATGGGGACAGCTCGACCGGCTCGCATGGGCACCCGGCCGGCCTTCGGCTCGATCGCCATGTCGGCTGCGTTCGGTGAGAAATCGCCTACGGTCACGTTTGCATCGCTCGAATCCCACAAGATCGGCGGCATTGTGCGATTGCCTCGTGAAATTGACGAGCAGAGTATCGTTGCGATGGGGCAGTTTCTGGCCCGATATGGCGCGGTCGAGTTCGCCAGGGTGGAAGATAATTGGGGCTTCAATGCGGATGGCGGCGGGACGTATGAATCCGTCAAAGGGGTCGTTCAAATCGCTCGCGATAATGCCAAAACGGTTGTGCTAGCTTCGACGAAAACCAAGCCGAGCGATGCCACGCTTGCGGACTTCCGGACGCTACGCACCAAGGTCAATAAGGCTGCTCTGAATGGTCGCCTCTCGGCTTACTACCTTGATAGCACATGGGAGACGGCGCTTCCGGGTTTCAAGACCACGGCTGAGCCGAATGTTTATCAGCGGCTTCCGGATGGCAGCGCGATTCTCGACGGCTATCCCATTATCTGGACGGACGTAATGCAGGCTTACACGACAAGCGCTGCCGCTGACACGGCGATTGCGGTGTTCGGCGCGATGTCGTTCTGGTGGATGGGTGAGCACGGCTCGCCGCGCATCGATACGTCCGAGCACGTCTGGTTCGCCAATGATCAGTTGGCGGTGCGGTTCATCGAGGAGATCGACTTCGACTACGCGGCGGTGGATGCCACGGCTGCGCTGATTACGGCCGCTTCGTAACAGCTTGCAGGTGCCGGGGAACTAAACAGCCCCGGCACTTCTGCTCGCTCCGCCATGCTGACTCAACTTGCAACCGTTAAAGCGCGCCTGGACATAAGCGCCAGCACCTATGACGACCTCCTCACCAGTGCTATCGAGGCTGTCAGCGCCAGATTCGACCGAATATGCAACCGAACAATTGCGCGGACTGTTGGTGCTACGCAGGAGTTCCGTTCGACGGATACAGAGATTATCGCGAGGTGCTACCCAATTGAGACGGTCACCAAGTTTGAACTGAAAAATACCGAGGCCGAGGGGTGGATTGAGCAAGCGGGCGTGACGTATCTATTACGGCAAGCGTGTATCATTTCGCTAACCTTGCCTCTGTCTTTTGTCCCTCAGGCAGCCACTCCGCAGCTCGCGAGGGTAACGTACACAGGCGGCTACGTCCTTCCAGGCGCAACGCCTTCCGCTGGGCAGAGTGCGCTGCCGGATGATCTTGAATCAGCTGCCATTGAACAGGTGGCCGCCTGGTTCCAGCAGCGGGACAAACTTGGGCTGATCCGGCATTGGCCCAGCGGTGGCACTTATCTTGTGTTCATCCAGTTGCCGCTGCTGCCACAGGTGAGCGAAATGCTACGGGCGCATCAAAGGTGGGCCGTTTAACGGAAAGACCATGACCAACATGAACCCTGCAGATTTGATTCGAAATGTGGACCATGCCGCCGGCATGGATGACCGCTGGCTGTTTGTGGCGAGCCTGGTGGCGCTCGGCGTCTTCGCGGCATTCGTGATGAGGTATTTCATTCGGCAGCATGAGCGGCTGATCGAAGACCATAAGGAGGCCAGGGATATGTACCACGAGAGCCTGCGTGGTGTAGTGGCGGAGCAGAGCGGGGCGAACGCCAAGCTCATCGTCTGCCTGGACAACAACACGAAAGTTCTGGAGGAGTGCCGCGATGAACTGCGACTCGTCCGGATGGAAAGGGACCGTTAGATGAAAGTGCGTGAGAACTATGTTTGGGGCGTTGTGATCGCGGCGGCGCTGGCGCTGTTAGTTGCCTGTGCGAGCGGCTGTTCAACGCTCGACCGAGCGTATCAGAAGGAAGTGACGTGGACGAACGAGCCGGTCGTTCACGTATTCACGAACACCGTGGTTGTGACCAATACCGTGCCGGTGGTGACTGAGCGGACCAATATTGTCTTTGTGACAAACCAGGTGAGCGGGAGCGTGTCCGGCTACGCTTTGCGTGAGCCGGTCGCGACGAACATTGTGTCATCCGTGGTGACCAACTTCGTGCCGGTTTTCATGACTAACATTGTGCAGGTTCCTGTGACGAATTTGGTCGCCAAGCCTGAGGCAGTCGCGACGATTGAAGCAACGGGCTCGGTTGTGAATGCTTTTGCGCCGGGCGTTGGTAGTATTGTAGCGCTGGCGCTGGGCGGGCTTTACCACGGATACCGCCAGCTCCGCAACCGTAAGGTGAATGAAGCGCTCGTCCAAGGCGTGGAGACGGCGCGGGCCGTGCTGGCTACTACGCCGCAGGGGCAGACCGTCGATGCACAGTTCGTGAAGTGGTTAATGGAACACCAGAAGGAAGCTGGAGTGTTCGCGACGGTATCGTCTTTGGTGGACCAGGTGAGCGACAATCCGGCTGCGAGGTTGACGGCACAGGAAATCGCTAAGCGTGTTGAGCAAGCGGGGCAGCAACGAACAGTTGCGCAGTCGTCAGGCGCGGTTAGCGTAGGGGCTTAGCCGAGCAGTGAGGAAATGCATGACATTGCATGACTGGTCTGCCGCTCGATGCGGCGTGATGCTGCTCGGAGGTCGAGAGCTCGGATTGTGGAAGTAGGTGAAGCCGCATATACTTGCGCAGTAAGGCGAGGCGCGGCATGACCTCTGAATTGGCTTCAACTCCCGCCGCCTCCACCACTTGATGATCGGTCAGACAAATCGTTCGGGCTCTACAACGGCGAGGTTGGTTTCAGCCAATAAATTCAAAGGCTTTTTGAAGGTAGAAACCAATTTGTGGGCCTGAGCCTCTAAAATAGGGTTTCCGAAAACCGAACAGGAACGCCATTTTCGTGATTGTCGCTTGGCATTGCCAATTCCCCCCACGCGGACGGTTCAGTGGAGGCGGGCCTCTACTCCGGCTCCAAGCGAGAAAGGAAGCTTACTGGACCGCCAGTAAGTTTCATGGGCGGTGAGACCGACCAGTGGAACCCTAGCATCTATGACGGTCTGACCCGCGTCCCCACACCACATCGCGAGGGTTACCGATATGACCGATCAGGCCATTGCCTGGATGAAGTTCCAAAAAGCCCTCACGCTTGACAAACCGTTCTACATGTATTTCGCGCCGGGCGCCGTGCATGCGCCGCATCATGCGTTTCGATGGCGGTTGGGACAAAATGCGGGAACCGACGCTTGTGCGGCAGATCGAAATGGGCATCGTGTCGAAGGGAACCAAGCTGGCCGGCAAACCGAAAGACATCAAGGACGCTTTGAGTGCTGATGAAAAGAAGCTGTTCACCCGCCAGATGGAAGTCTACGGGGGCTTCGCGGAATACTGTGACTACGAGATTGGCCGATTGTTCGATGCCCTTGGTTACGTCGGCCAGTTCGACAATACCCTGTCTTTTACATCATCGGCGACAACGGGACGAGCGCCTAGGGTGGCATGTTCGGGATGTTCAACGAGATGACCTACTTCAATGGCGTCGGGGAAACTGTTCAGGAGATGCTTAAACATTACGACAATTGGGGCGCGCCTGATACGTATCCGCACATGGCGGCCGGCTGGGCGGTCGCGGGTAATACTCCGTTCATGTGGACCAAGCAGATTCCCTCCAATTACGGTGGCACGCGCAATGGTCTGATCGTCTCCTGGCCACCAATGAGATGCGTTCGCAGTGGCACCATGTCATTGATGTAGCGCCCACCGTGCTTGAAGCCCGCCACGTTGCCTGAACCCAAGAGCGTCAATGGCGTCGTGCAGTCGCCCATGGAAGGCGTGAGCATGGTTTCCACCTTCGACAACGCGGACGCGAAAAGCGCCCACATGACCCAGTATTTCGAGATCATGGGGAATCGCGCTATCTACCACGACGGCTGGTTTGCCGGCACGATTCACCGCGCGCCTTGGGAACAGTCGCCCCGCCGCAAACTGCCAGAGGACATCTGAGAACTCTACGACACCAGAAACGACTTCAGCCTGGTCAATGACCTTGCGGCTTCAAATCCAAAGAAGCTCAAAGAACTACAGGCTCTCTTCCTCAAAGAGGCGACCAAGTACCGCGTGCTGCCCATCGATGACCGAGTCCTTGAGCGCGTCAACGCGGCGTCCGCAGGCCGGCCGGACTTGATGGGCGAGCGCACCACGCTCACGCTTTCTGAGGGCATGGTGGGCATGAGCGAAAATGTGTTCATCAACATCAAGAACCGTTCCTTCTCCATCAACGCCGACGTCGAGATTCCGCCCGGCGGAGCGAACGGCGTGATTCTGGCCCAAGCCGGCCGGTTTGGCGGCTGGACCCTGTATCTAAAGGAAAGTAAACCGATCTTCCTTTACAACTTCTGGGCTTGCAGGATTACAAGGTTGCCGCTCCGGGTGCGGTGGCAGCGGGTAAGGCCACCGTGCGCCTGAACTTCGATTATGATGGCGGTGGAGCCTGCAAAGGTGGAATCGCCACCCTTCTGGTCAATGGCCAGCAGGTCGCCAGCGGGCGGATTGAACGCACGCAGGGGATGATCTTCTCGGCAGACGAGGGGGGCGGGCGTTGGCGTGGATGACGCCACTCCAGTCACCACGGACTACAAGGAACGCGACAACGCTTTCACTGGCAAGATCCACAAGGTCATCGTCGACCTAAAGCCCATCGGCACCGCGACCAGAGTGGAGGCCGATGCCGCGGTGCGCACGGCTGTGATGAAGAAAGCTTTGTCCAATTAAACGGCTGTGAACCACGCGGCCCTATCTGATGGCCAGTTCAGCCTGGACGGCCCGCGAATTCACCATCGAGGCAGAAGACTTAAAAACTCGCTGGCGAGCCGAGAAAGAGGACTTAACATGCAGGGCATTTATTGCGGCGAGGCGTCATTTCAAGGATGTTGCCTCGGCGGTCGAGTTCAAACTGGCAGCAATTGAGCAGCAGTGTTTTCAGTTTGCCTCGCGCTCGCTGGACGCGAGACTTCGCGCCGGATGAAGAAAGGCCAAGCCGCTTGGCCATTTGGTCCTGGGTAAGTCCCTCCCACTCGGTCAGGAGCAAAGCCTCCCGATAGGCGGGCTGCAGCTCGTTAACGAATTGACGCACGCAAGGGCGGAGATCGGGGAGGTCGGCGGGAGCCTCCGATGCGAGGTCAATGTCCTGGGGCAACCGGTCATTTGGGCGCCACTTGCGAAAATGATCGGCAATTGCGTTACGAACGATCCGCCAGACCCAGGCTTCCAGACGCTCGCTGGCGCGAACGGATGGCAGCTTCTGATGGATTTTGACGAAAACATCCTGAAGGATGTCGTCCGCTTCCGCATGATTATGCACACGAGAGCGGACGAATGAACGCAGCCGGCTGGCGAGCCCAGCCCAAATGTTTTCAACAGTGGCAGTCATTCGTTAACCGCAGCATCCAGGGGGACAGCATTCGGTCGGCTCGGCGCAGTCGCAATCGCAACAGCCCTTCTCGTTATTCGCAGTCGCTTTGCCTGCGGCGGCTTTAGGGGGATGTGGGGCGTGGTCATTTGGATCAAGAGGATTTGTTTTCATATACCTCTACGGACGTGGCAAGCGGAAAAAGGACGCAAAATTAGGTTGGCCAAGGCATTTGACGTTGGCAACCTGTAAGTCTGCTGTCTCAAGGGTCGTCCGGCTAGGACCGACGACCCTTCCCTCTGGCTCAAAAAAATCTCTAGAGGTCGTGGGATGATCGCGGGCGCGTGCCCGTCAACAGCACACATGCAGAGTATGACGCGACTGCCTCCGCGTGGAGTCGGGCACGTGATGTGTGGCTGGGTGACTCTCAAGCGCGACGATGTTGCGCTGCCTTCCGTTCCGTTCGCGTTTCATGGGCCGAGAACCCCGCGGCCAGATCCGGAGCCATTAGTCACGACTCGATGCTGGAGGTTTTGAAACGCGGGGAAGTTTTACCGGAGGGCCGAACGGTGGCGCAGGACGAGCGCTGATTCATCGTATCACTTCACCAATGAAATTTCTAGGCCTCAACATTTCTATCTCACGGGAGAGCGAGCCTGGTGTGATAAAGCCGACCAAGAGGGTCGAGTTGTCGGGACAGTATGATCCGGCGGAGATTGGGGGCATCGGCGGTGCTTGGCTTCGCGACCTTGTTGGATATTATGCATTGATGTTCGCTTACGAGAATTCTCAAACGCCAAAGCAAGGTATCGGAAAGTGGTTACTGCTGGCGCTGCTGACCTTTTTCACAAATCAATTGGCTGCTCAGGAATGGACCCGTTTTCATGGGCCGAACGGAACTGGGATTGGACAAATGAAAAATTTTCCAGCCAAAATTTCTGATGGCGCAATCAATTGGAAAATAGAACTTCCGGGCAGCGGCCATTCTTCTCCGGTGCTTTGGGGGGATAAGCTTTTCCTGACTTGCACGGGCGATAGGGCGGGGGGTATGTCAGTTCTTTGTCTGAGCGCAAAAGATGGCAAAGTGGAATGGAAGCAGGATTTCGGCCTGACTCCTTTCCCACGGCACCAGTACAACAGCTTTGCTTCCTCCACCCCCACTGTGGATGGACATCGGGTCTACGTGGTCTGGAATGAGCGAGAGCATTATATGCTGGGAGCGCTCGATCATACCGGCAAGACGGTTTGGCAACGTGATTTTGGTCCCTTTGTTTCGCAACACGGCTGCGGGGTCTCACCAGTTCTTTGTGATGACAAAGTAATTTTGACGGACTTTCAGGATGATCCGGATTTTGTTGAGGGGCCAATTTCGGACACTCGCACAGGAAAGAGTTCGATACTGGCTGTGGATGCCAAAACCGGGAAAACCGTTTGGCAAACTCCCCGGAAAAGCACCGTTGTAACCTATTCGACGCCCTGCCTCTATGAGGCGAACGGCAAACGGACACTCGTCTTCTGCAGCCAATCCCACGGAATTTTTGCGCTGGATCCGAACAATGGCGAGCCTATCTGGGAATACAAACAGGCTTTTGACAAGCGGACGGTAAGTTCGCCTATGATCGCCGGAAACATGATCCTCGGTAGCTGCGGAAACGGAGCCGGCCGTAATTCTGTTACTGCCATCCGGCCTCCGGTCTCGGGACAAGCACCGGAGTTGGCTTACCAAATCAAAAAATCGGCACCGTACGTGCCGACTGGAATTGTAATGAATGATCTGGTTTGGTTATGGAGCGATGGAGGAATCCTTACCTGCGCGAGCGCATCTTCTGGCGAAGTCCGCTACCAGGAAAGAGTTGGTGGAAATTATTTTGGATCGCCGGTGTGCGCCGATGGACGGATCTTTTGCGTCTCCTCCTCGGGCGAATTGGTGGTAGTAGAAGCCAGTGACAAATTCAAGGTGCTGGATCGTTACCCACTCGGTGAGCTCTGTCGCAGCACTCCGGCATTGGCACTTGGACGCTTATTTGTCCGGACGGAAAAGCATTTGTGGAGTTTTGGGGCATCGACGGAAACTACCAAGACTGAGTGACTGGAACAAAGCACTTCGAGCTTGGGCTCACCATTAAAACCGCGACGCCGGCGTAAACTTGCCCCCGTTTCGAAACCATGAGCAGGCAGAAATCTCCTGAACGGTCTGTGTTGCTGCGGCCAAGGCTGCGGGTGCTATGCCAGGGCGAGACGGTGCTGGGGCCGGGTCGCGTGGATCTGCTGGAGTTCATCGGCGAAACCGGAAGTTTGCGCTCTGCGGCTGCGCGAATGGAGATGTCGTACATGCGTGCGTGGACGATTGTAAAATCGGTGAATGCGTGGTTTCACGCGCCGTTGGTGGAGGTTGCGCGCGGGGGCAAGCGTGGAGGGGGAGCGAAATTGACAGAAGCTGGCCGAGGAATTGTCTCGCTATATCGGCGCATGGAAAAGGAAAGTCAAAGCGCCACGGGACATACCTGGAAAGAGATCCGAAAACTCCTGCGGGCAAGCGCCGGCAATTGATTCAGTACTTGCCGGCTCCGTCGTCGCTGTCGGTGCCAGTGAGCCAGCGCAGGTCATCGCGGCCTGGATCCCCGACACCGCAACCAACGTAAGCGTGATCAAAGGATTGAGCGTTGCCGGCAAGGAAGAGGAGATTCACGCGATGATGATGTCTTGCGAGCGGACTATAGGGATTTTTCGAAGGAAATGTAGCAGAGTAAGGGCCAAATGCATCGGCGAGGGCTACGACTTGCGCGGGGCGGATGACATCGCTGAATCTGGTTGGTTTCGAGGAGCCTGAATCTCCCCAGGGGCACAGGTTCATGTTCATGGCGTAAGGAAGAAAGTGATTGCTGCCGGGATCGGTGGCGGTGGGACAGATAAACGGGGAGTTGGCCCCGGCTTCAAGTTTGTGGCCATTGGTGACCAACTGCTGGTAGGGGTTCAATTGGAGGTAGGGCGGTAAAGCATTAAACCAATCTTCGGCCCGATCAATCTGTGCCAAGGGCTTTACTCCCTGGCCGCGGCGCGGAAGAAAGTCCTGGTAGTCGTCCGCGTACTGACGGTATGACAAGCCCCATTGGCGCAGGTTGTTTATGCACTGGGTGGAACGCGCCTGGGCTTTGGACTGACTCAAAGCGGGGAGCAGGAGGCCCATCAGAAGGGCAATGATGATGATGCTAACCAGGAGTTCAGTGAGGGTGAAGGCGGATTTTAAACGTGAGTGTTTCATCCTTGTCTGGGCCGCGCAGCGGATCGCCAGCGCATGAAGAAGCACAATCCGACCAGGCCGATGGCGAAGGTGCCGGGCTCAGGTATCGCGGTGATGGTGAGGAGGGGACGAGAGGAGGACGCACTGAAACTGCGGGAATCAAACAGGTAGCTGACGGTGGAATCAGCGGCTGAAAGGCGGAGGCTCACGTCGTTGCCCGCGAGGAGGTCAGCCAAAAATGAAGGAGTCAGACCCAGGGTGTTTGTGGTGTTGCCGCTGGTTGCGCCGTTGAAGCTGAACGTTCCGAGGGCCTCGTCGCCCCGCACTCAGGAAGCTGTTGAGAGTTGAAAAGGTGATTCCGATTGTTGTAGGTGACTGGGGCGTGCCGGTTCCTTCCGTCCAACTGTCATTCTGCAACCAGGACGCGGAGAACTGCCCCGCGCTGCTGGTGTTGAAAATCGCATTGTTAGGCGCGGTAGCTGTTAGTTGCAACGTGACGGATTGAATGCTCCACTGGCCGATACCGAACTGGGTGTCGAACGAATTCCTCGCCGCAGAGAGGTTAAACTGCAACAGGCTTTGGAACTCGCCCTGAGACAAGCCCGCGGCTGCCACAGAAAGCGCGCCTGCCCCGCCGTAATTATTGCCACTCAGGTTTCCCGACGGGCCAGTTGTGACAAACGCATCCAGGGCAGGGTTGAGACCGAATGTAGCCGCATGAACGCGGATAGAGAAACAGAGGACTGCGGCAATCGGGAAAAAGTTGCGGGATAGAGCTGTCTTCATGCGATATATTCCTAAGAATATAACGCCATTGGTCGGTGTAAAGGGGAAAGTCGCACTGCCGGAAATAGTACCTTCCCTGTTAAAATGGATAACCAAGATATTGCGGCCAGCCCTCGTATTTATAACGGGGTTCAACCCAAAGAAAATCGCGGTCGCGCGGCGTTTTTTTAGCCCAATAAAAAGGGGTATCCAGGTTCTTTTGGGCGGCCGAAGCGGTATTGATGGTGGTATCCTCAAGCCATTTATGAGCTTCGGCGTGGCCATCAGCCATACTGATCCCGCTTTGAATACCGTGAAAAATTGCCAGCGGATCCACCCAGGCATGCTCTTTCACATTCATCACCCAGGTGCCCTGGTTGTAGTTTCGCGAATCCGCCTCTTCGACAAAGGCGAGAGCTCGGCTGGGATCTTTGAGAGATGAAAGCTTTCTCACTGGCGGAACATCCCACATGCCCCCGTTGATACCATCGGCTTTGGAATAGCTGTCGTAGGCCCAATGGAGCCCGGGTTTTCGATTCTTAAACCGTGTGTCTGCAGGGCAATGGTAGGAAGCAGTATTGGGACAGTACGGGAAGATCGGCCCTTTTTTTAAACCTTCTTCCACGGCGGTAATAGCTTGTTGAACAGTTTGGTTTGCAGCAATTCCGGGGATAGGTCCCGGCCAATAACCGCCGCCGTATTGCGCCACCCCCTGGTAATCTGAAGAAGGCGGCATATAATCGTTATGGTCAGCGGAATACAAATGAATCGTCAGCGCGAGCTGTTTCTGATTGTTCAGACAATTGACCACCCACGCGCGGTCCTTGGCATTGCTCAGTGCCGGCAGCAACATCGCCGCAAGAATTGCGATAATCGCAATCACTACTAGTAATTCAATCAATGTGAAGCCTGTTCTGGGAGTTCCCGTATCGGCCGGCTTTGTGTCAGAGGGTTTTACTGCCATCATTCGTACTCGCAACGAGTCAATATAAGCCAAAAAACCATTGTAGCCATTTAAAAGAAAAGCCAGCACGGCATTTCGCTTTACTTTTCCGCCGTAAAAGAGGATAACATACAATTATGGGTACCGTGAAAACCGTGCAGCACGGCATCACCCGCTCTCCTTTCGGGAAATTCTTAGTGGTTTTTGCAATTGTGCTCCATGGCTGGTTAGCGATACCACTTTTCGCACAACCGGGAGGTGCTTTGTTTGGTCCGAGGGCATCCTTCAATCTCACCAATCACCTGGTGAGTGTTAGTTTATTCCAATGGTTTAGCTCGAATGGTGGGCAGCTTAGCGGGCCGTGGCAGCCGCTCGAAGGGCGCTCGAATTGGACTGGATCCACCAATTTTTGGCGCAGTCAGATCAAGCAAATCATGGCGGCGAACATCGATATTCTCTATGTCCATCTCATTCCATCTTCGGAGGAACAACGCACCAATTTGTTTCAAACGCTCAATCAGCTTCGCAGCGAAGGCTGGAACGTGCCGAAGGTTGCCCCATTTCTTGACCCGATGATTACGTGGGATCAGCAGCCGCTGGTAAATGTTGGCACGGTCGCAGGCAAGGACACATTTGTCGGCCAATACATCCGTTTTTTCAGTCAGTATTATAGCGTCAATCAGGACGCGAATGCCGATGATTACCTGGCGCGTATTAGCGGCCGGGTGGTGCTCGACACATGGCACGTTAAATTCAACCTTACCAATTTGAACTCGCTTACTCGGGCGGATGTCGAAGCCCGGCTGCAGACTGCTTTCGCGCAGAACCATCCAGTTTTTACTAATGGTATCCGCATGGTAACGACTGCGTTGAATGATCCAACGCTGAGTTTTGCGGACGAAAAGGTGCCACAGTTCGAAATTACTTCCTATTACTATCCATTCCAGTGGGGCCAGATTTTATCAGCGCAACTCAAAGGCGGCTATTGGGATCAAAACATTCGCAACCCGGGGGATTTTCTATCGCGCAACGGCGGGCGGCCTTTCACCAATGCGTGGAACCAAGCGGTTCAGGCGCGAGCAACTCTAAAACGTGTTTACCTCGAGAGTTGGAATGAGTTTGACGAAGGCAGCGGAATGTTTGCGGCCAACCCTGGTCCGCTGTACATCCTGCCAGGCAGTGGAAACACGAACACAGACCTTTGGTCGGTCACAAATGATCCCTATGAGTACATCAAAGCTACTGCACGCGGGGCAAGCCTCTTCAATGATTGGCCAAATCATGACTCGGCGATCGTCTGGCATAATATTCCCACAAACATGCAACCCGGTGAAACACGCAGCGCGACTGTCATCGTGCGCAACGAAGGTGACGCGCTCTGGAGCGAAGCAGCGCACATCCGGTTTAGTCAACGAGACGATGATCCGGCAGGTTTCGGTCATGGCCGTTACTATCTGGACGATTCCCAGGATGACATTCCCACCTTCGGCGGCATATTCCGTGGGCGACCCAGGACATTCCAGCTTACGCTTACTGCACCCAGCCAACCTGGCATCTATGCGACCCACTGGGGCATGCTGGAGGAAAACGTCGAGTGGTTTGGCCAACAAATTTCGCAGAATATAGTTGTCGGGCTCGTCGCGACGGCGGCCGCGACTACCAACAGTTCGACGCCCCTCATCGTGCAATTCAGCGGTCAGGCGAGCGGTGGCACGGGCGCATCTTCGATTGATACGACGGATGATCATTTGGGAACTGTGACTGCGGCTGGTCAAAACAATGGGATTAATGGCAATTGGGAAATGGCCACGAATGCCTTCGACAACACGACCGGGACCAAGTGGCTTGATTTTGCAGCTAATTATCCCAGCACTCGGCAGAGTTGGATTCAGTACCAATACACAAATGGCCAGCACTATATAATAACGGGGTACACCATTACTTCAGCCAATGACGCTGCCACCTTTCCTGAACGCAATCCTGCTGACTGGCGGCTTCTGGGCTCAAATAACGGCGGCGCATCCTGGGTTAGTTTGGACATTCGTACGAACCAGGTGTTTACAGCGAATTTTCAAAAACGGACCTACAATTTCACCAATGCGACTGCTTTTAACGTCTACCGATTCCAAATCGATCGCGTTGCAAATCCAGCCCAAGCTGTTGCGATGCAACTTGACGAACTGGAGTTCTTACGGCCGGAAGGGTGTTCGTATTCCTGGTCGTTTGGTGACGGGACTAGCTCTGCAAGTCAGAATCCTCAACACACTTACATGGCAGGCGGCACATACACTGTCGTAATGGTGGTTTCTGATGGCATTTCGAGTGCGACAAATGCCGTCACAGTTCACCTCCTCACGCCTTTTTTAACCATTGGGAGCCCAGGGCCCGGGCAAGTTACGGCCTCCTGGCCAGCCTGGGCTTCAGAATACAAGCTGTACACCACCACGGATCTTGTGTCTCCTATCGTTTGGTCACTTGCAGGGGGTGGTATCCTCGCGACGAACGGCGACTCAATAACCGCTACTTTGTCAGCCACGAACATCCTTGGTTTCTTCCGACTTTCGACCTCAAATGAATGACTGAACCCAGACAAGATTACAATGGATGCCAGTTGGCGTTTTTTTATCTTTTTTTTTCGAAACCCGTTGACACTGATTATCTGGTCGCGTAATTTCCTTTCCAGTCGTAGGGCCGCAGCAAAGCTGAAAACTCGAAGCCTCTGAGCTTTTTCTGAAGAAAAGGCGGGGGTAATGGGTTTTTTTCGTTTTGCTTGAATCAGGATGACTAGGGTTCGAGTAATTGGCCATGCCCATGTAGCTCAGTTGGCAGAGCGCGTCCTTGGTAAGGACGAGGTCATCAGTTCAACCCTGATCATGGGCTCCATTTGCGGAACCGTGAAACAGAAACGGTGAAGCGTGAGAGCGTTCAGACGTGAATATTGAAGTGAAACGATAGTAAAAAACACAACAAAACCAGGAAATAGCCATGGCAAAAGAACAATTTCAACGAACGAAACCGCACGTCAACGTCGGGACTATTGGACACATCGATCACGGCAAGTCCACGTTAACGGCTGCAATTGTCCAAACACAATCGCGGAAAGGTTTGGCCACCCCGATTTCCTACGCGGATATCACCAAAGGTGGAACTGTGCGCGATGAAACCAAGACGGTGACCATTGCCGTTTCGCACGTCGAATATCAGAGCGATAAGCGGCATTACGCGCATATCGATTGTCCAGGGCACGCTGACTTTGTGAAAAACATGATTACCGGCGCTGCCCAGATGGACGGAGCCATCCTGGTGGTGGATGCTTCGGAAGGGCCGATGCCGCAAACGCGCGAGCACATTTTGCTGGCCCGCCAGGTCGGAGTTCCCGCCGTCGTTGTATTTCTTAATAAGGTGGATTTGGTCGATGATCCGGAATTGCTGGACCTGGTCGAAATGGAAGTGCGTGATTTGCTCAACAAGTATCAATTCCCGGGCGACAAAACGCCGGTAATTCGCGGCAGCGCGAAAAAGGCGCTCGTCGGTGATCCCGAAGGCGAAAAGGGCATCCAACAATTGCTCGAAGCGATTGACGATTTTATTCCGCTTCCTCCTCGGGAAGTGGACAAGCCTTTCCTGATGTGCATTGAAGACGTGTTCAACATTGAAGGACGCGGAACTGTGGTGACCGGCAGGGTCGAACGCGGTGAACTCAAACGCATGGATGATGTGGAGATTGTCGGGCTTAAGGACACTCGTAAGACGGTTGCAACCGATATCGAAATGTTCCGCAAGTTGCTGGATTCGGCTAAGGCTGGAGACAACGTGGGAGTATTGCTTCGCGGCACCCGGAAGGAAGAGGTCGAGCGTGGAATGGTGCTGGCTAAACCGGGCAGCATTACGCCGCACACCAATTTCAAAGCCGAAGTGTATGTGTTGTCAAAGGAAGAAGGTGGCAGGCACACGCCATTTTTCACCAATTATCGGCCTCAATTTTATTTCCGCACGACAGATGTGACAGGAACGGTGGCGTTGCCTCAAGGCGTCGAGATGGTAATGCCTGGGGACAATGTATCGGTGCAGATTAACGTCATCGCCCCGGTGGCTATGGAGCGTGGTCAGCGATTCGCGATTCGCGAAGGTGGCAGAACCATTGGCGCAGGCCGCGTGACGGACGTGCTGGCTTAACGACCCTTAAAGGGCGGTAGCTCAATTGGTAGAGTAGCGGTCTCCAAAACCGTCGGTTGGGGGTTCGAGTCCCTCCCGCCCTGCCAGGTTGATTAATGATGGGTGCAAGTGAACGACGGGACGATTGGCCCCATGCCAACTGGAGAGGTGGCAGAGTGGTCTATTGCGGCGGTCTTGAAAACCGCTTCGGCTTTACCGCCGACGGGGGTTCGAATCCCTCCCTCTCCGCCATCTTTTTGGATGGCAACGAAAGAATAGCAGTGATGGCCGGCGAAAGCCTGGACATAATGTGTTTTGAATAAAATTTGTGAGTGATCTGGTAAAAATCGGAATTTGGGTGGCAGTGATCGGAATCACTTTCGGCATTCTGTGGCGGCAGGGCTACCTGATGCGGCTTACGGCATATGTACAGCAAACTCGCGAGGAATTGCGAAAATGCACCTGGCCCACCTGGAACGAATTGAAAGGTTCGACGGTGGTTGTAGCTGTTTCGATCTTTTTGCTGGGCACGTTCACCGTCGTTGTGGATTTTGTTTTTGCAATGCTGGTCCGGTGGATCACATAAAGTTTTTGATTAAAATTTCAGCCATGCGAAGTCAGTGGTTTGTCATTCATACCCTCTCGGGCCAGGAACAGAAGGTCAAAGAGAGCATCGAAAAGCGCATCAAGCCCGAAGAAATGGGCGACTACATCAAAGAAGTTTTGGTGCCGATGGAAAAAGTGGTTGAAGTTCGCAACCAGAAAAAAACTGTATCGACCCGGAAACTTTGGCCCGGATATGTATTTATTGATATGGTCTTGTTGGATGAAGACAACCGGATCATCGAGAAGCCCTGGTATTTTATCAAGGAAACGCAGGGCGTCATCGGTTTTGTAGGTGGCGAACCACCGACACCGACCCCAGCCGATGAGGTCGAGTCGATTAAGACGCAGATCTCTGCTTCAGAAGAGCATGAGAAACCGAAGGTTAGTTTTGATATTGGCGAAACCGTAAAAATCAATAACGGGCCCTTTCTCAATTTCAGCGGTGTGATTGAAGAAGTGGAACCTGACCGTGGTAAATTGAAAGTGACAGTGAATATATTCGGGCGAAATACACCTGTTGAACTGGAATATTGGCAGGTAGAAAAAGGCTAAGATTTTAACAAGTCGAAAGAAATGGCTAAGAAGATAACAGGACAGATTAAATTGCAGATTCCGGCTGGACAAGCGAACCCGGCCCCGCCCGTGGGACCCGCGCTTGGTCAACATGGCGTGAACATCATGGCCTTCTGCAAGGAATTCAACGCGACGACTAAAGATCAGCCTGGAATGGTCATTCCAGTGGTGATAACTGTCTATCAGGACAAATCATTCACTTTCATCACCAAATCTCCTCCGGCTTCGGTTTTGCTCAAAAAAGCCGCTGGGATCAGCGTTGGTTCCAAAGAGCCAAACAAAGACAAAGTTGGCAAAGTGACCCGGAAGCAGATCCTGGAAATTGTCAAGATTAAGGCAAAGGATTTGAATACCAGCAATGAAGAAGCAGCTTTCCGGGTAGTGGCTGGAACAGCTCGCAGCATGGGGATCGAAGTTGTCGGCTAATCATACTTAAATTGTAAACAATAGCGGGAGAAACTTCAGGTTTCGTTTGAACCGCAGAAAGAAAAAATGGCAAGCAAACGTTACAAAAAAGCACTCGAAGTGGTGGATAAAAAGAAGACCTATCTTCTGAAATCCGCCGTGGAAGTATTAAGCAAATTTCCAAAGGCAAAATTTAACGAAACCATTGATTTAGCATTCCGACTCGGAGTGGATCCGAAGCAATCAGACCAAATGGTGCGTGGAACGGTGCCACTTCCTCATGGCAGCGGAAAAACCGTTCGCGTGTTGGTTTTCGCGAAGAGCGGCCCAGGAGCTGATGCCGCCCGCGCGGCTGGCGCTGAATTTGTAGGTTTCGAAGACATGATCAAGAAATGCCAGGAGGGATGGTCGGATTTTGACGTCGCGGTTGCGACACCTGAAGCGATGGGCGAAGTGCGAAAACTTGGCAAGGTGCTTGGGCCACGCGGCCTCATGCCCAATCCGAAAACCGGCACGGTAACTGATGATACCGGGCGAGCGGTCAAAGAAGTCAAAGCCGGCCGCGTCGAGTTCAAGATCGACAAAGCGGGAAATATACATGTGCCGGTGGGAAAAGCCTCGTTCAATCAGACCCAGCTCGAGGAAAACGCCCGTTCGGTGATCGATGCAGTTGTCAAAGCCCGGCCCCACAGCGTAAAAGGGGTTTATATCCAGAGTTGCACGCTATCCGCGACGATGAGTCCGCCCGTGCGAGTGGATATGAAGGAGTTCGCAACTTAATTGCCGTTGTACCATTTGCAGCTAACAAATTTTAACTGAGAGCACCATGCGTCCCGAGAAGCAAAATTTGACAAAAGAATACCTTGTTCGCCTGAACGGTTCACCATTTTTTATCGTGGTGAATTACAAAGGTTTAAAGGTTGCCCACATGACCCAACTGCGTAGCCGTCTGACCAAAGCCGGCGCGGAGATTCACATCGTCAAAAATTCGATTTTCCGCATCGCAGCAAAAGAAGCGGGCGTCGGGGAGTTGAACGGTGGACTATCGGGCCAATTAGCCGTTGTCACCGGACAACGTGACATTTCGGCTGCCGCCAAGGTTGTTAAGGCGTTCGGAACTGAGCTGGATCGACTGAAAATTCAATTTGGATTTTTAAATAACCAACGGCTGGAGCAACCTGATATTATGGCCCTGGCTGATCTGCCTTCGCTGGAAGTGCTCCAGGGCAAACTACTTGGATTGCTCACCGCGCCAGGGACGAAATTGGTCAGACTGCTGAACACCCCCGCGAGCCAGTTGGCGCGTGTTCTTGCGGCCAGAAAAGACAAACTCGGCGAAACAGCATCGGGGGCAGGTCCCGAAGCGGCCGCGGCCTAGATTTTTTAGAATTTCACTCGCGTTGTGGTCAACGCGAGTGGGCGACAAACAACAACAAAATACGTAAATCGTCGGTTTGCAGGCAGCGGACTTAAACTGGCCATGGCCATGGCTTACGACGAGACGAAAAGAAAGACAAAATGGCACTAGACAAAACACGGATCGTAGATGACTTGAGTAATGCCACGGTGATTGAAATCGCCGATCTGGTAAAAGAATTGGAATCCAAATGGGGAGTAACTGCAGCGGCGCCGGTGGCAGTGGCTGCGGCAGGCGGCGGTGCAGCGGCGGCCCCGGCAGCGGAAGCCAAAACCACATTTGACGTGATTCTTGTTTCGGTACCTGCCGACAAGAAAATTGCGGTGATTAAAGCGGTGCGCGAAGTGAAAGCCGGCCTTGGCCTGGCGGAAGCCAAAGCTCTGGTCGAGGGTGCTCCCAAGCCGGTGCTGGAAGGCGCTCCAAAAGCCGACTCTGATGCCGCGAAAAAGAAGCTTGAAGAAGCTGGCGGTAAAGTTGAAGTAAAATAAGCGGCGACACTTCGCGGAGGGTGTGAAACTGCTCTCTGCGAAAGTCTCCGGTAATAACCAAAGATTAGTTTAATATAGACAGCCAGAACATCACCAATACCGCCCTCAGGCGGGTTGAGTTTCGGCAAGTTCGCTTTTGAACGAAGCGTTCTTGCCTTCTGTCGTTTACCAGTAAATAACGCCCGGCCCCTCTGGGCCAGCCCATTGAGAAAAGGTCCAAATGCCATTAAGAGCCACTGAACGAATTAACTTCGGTAAAATCAAAGAAATCATTGTCCCGCCCAACCTCATCGAGTTGCAGACTAATTCGTACCGGGAATTCTTGCAGGCTGACCAGCCGCCCTCGAAGCGAAAAAACCTCGGACTGCAAGCGGTGTTTACCGAGGTGTTTCCCATTGAAAGCTACGACGGCAAGTGCGTACTGGATTTTCATTCCTATGAAATCGGCGAACCGAAGGTAGATTGGCTGGAATGCCTGCGCGAAGGCCTGACCTATGGCGCGCCTCTCTATGTGACTTTCCTGCTCAAGGAAGAAAAGGGCACTAAAGAGGAGAAAGTTTTCATGGGCGAGTTGCCACTGATGACCCCCCAGGGGACTTTCGTGATCAATGGCGCGGAACGGGTTATTGTGAGCCAATTGCACCGTTCGCCAGGCCTGGCATTCGAGGCCACCCAGCATCCTAATGGCAAAACGCTGCATTCCTTTCGCATTATTCCAGATCGCGGCTCATGGTACGAAGCACAGTTTGATACCAGCGATTTGCTCTATGTTTACCTGGATCGAAAGAAACGGCGCCGAAAATTCCTGACCACAACCTTTTTCCGAGCCCTGGCCTTTCTGGATGGTGATGCCAAGAGCAAAGACAGCGCGGACAAGAACCGAGGCACAGACGAGGAGATTCTGAAGCTATTTTACGAGATCGAAGAGATGGGCGTGAAAGAAGCGGAGAAGCTGGAAGATCTTGCCAACAAGGTGTTGATCGAAGACGCGGTGGATGATGAAAAGGGATTGGTGGTGGCGCGTGCCTTCGAGCCATTATCCAAGGCGGTCGTAAAGCAGATTGCCGAATTGGGCGTCAGCAAAATCAAAATCGTCGATACCACCGCTGACGAAGGGATCATCATCAAGTGCATGAAGAAGGATCCCGCCAAGAACGAAGAAGAGGCGTTGAAAGACATCTACCGCCGCCTGCGCCCTGGCGATCCACCGACGGCTGCAAATGCGCGCGCGTTAATCAAAAGGCTTTTCTTCGATGCCAAGCGTTATGATCTCGGACGCGTAGGCCGTTACAAGATCAACCAGAAGCTTGGGATCAAAGGGGGCGATTCACGCATCCTGACGAAAGCTGATTTGGTTGCTGCGACGAAGTATTTGCTTCGGCTGAAAAAAGGCGAGGGGAGCCTGGATGATATCGATCACCTGGGCAGCCGGCGCGTGCGCACCGTGGGCGAATTGCTGGCGAATCAATGTCGGGTCGGCCTGGCCCGCACGGAACGTCTTGTCAAAGAACGCATGACACTATTCGACCAGGGAGTCGAATCGATGTCCCCACAAAAGCTGATCAATCCGAAAGCCCTTTCGGCGGTCATTCGCGATTTCTTTGGACGGAGCCAACTATCGCAATTCATGGATCAGATTAACCCCCTGGCGGAATTGACGCACAAGCGGCGGTTGTCTGCGCTAGGGCCAGGCGGCCTTTCTCGCGATCGGGCCGGCTTTGAAGTGCGCGATGTGCATCCTTCCCATTACGGTCGGATTTGTCCGGTGGAAACTCCGGAAGGCCCGAACATTGGTTTGATTGCGTCCCTTGCGACCTTTGCAAGAATTAATGACTTTGGTTTTCTCGAAACACCTTATCGCAAAGTTGAGTCGGGCAAGGTTTCGGCTCACATTGATTACCTCACGGCCGACCGCGAGGAAGCCTTCGTGATCGCTCAGGCCAACTCGCCAATTACCGACAAGAGCCAGTTCGGAACCGACCGGGTAGTTTGCCGGGGTAGAGGAGACTTTATCGATGTGGAACCAGCGCATGTGGACTACATGGACGTCTCTCCGAAACAACTCGTCTCAGTGGCGGCCAGTCTTATTCCCTTTCTTGAACATGACGATGCCAACCGGGCATTAATGGGGTCCAACATGCAACGGCAGGCCGTGCCATTGCTCTGCACCGAGGCGCCATTGGTCGCCACCGGTCTGGAGGAACGCGTCGCGCGCGATTCCCGCGCAGTGATCGTGGCTGAAGAAGCTGGAAAAGTCGCCTCGGTGACGGGGAACCAGATTATTCTGACCGAAGATGGAAAACTGCCGGACACCAAAAAGAAGATTCGGCATGATCCGGAAAAGGGCATTTGGGTTTATCAAGTCCGAAAGTTCATGCGGTCGAATGCGGCCACATGCATCAACCAGAAAATCCTGGTTCGAAAAGGCGATTCGGTGAAAAAGGGTCAGGTCATTGCCGATGGCCCTTGCACAATGGGTGGCGAACTGGCCCTGGGCCGCAATGTGCTGGTAGCCTTCATGCCTTGGAATGGTTACAACTTTGAAGACGCCATTCTGATCAGCGAACGCATAGTAAAGGAAGATGTCTTTACCTCGATTCACATTGATGAATTCGAAGTGGGCGCCCGCGACACCAAATTGGGTCCGGAAGAAATCACGCGCGACATCCCGAACCTCGGAGATGAAGCACTGAAAAACCTGGGCTCCGACGGCGTCATACGAGTCGGCGCTGAGGTGAAGCCAGGGGACATCCTGGTTGGAAAAATCACGCCCAAAAGCGAAACTGAACTCGCGCCTGAGGAAAGGTTGCTGCGAGCGATCTTCGGAGAAAAAGCGGCCGATGTGAAGGATACCTCGCTGAAAGTTCCATCGGGCACCTATGGAATCGTGATGGATGTGAAGGTCTCGGCCAAGAAAGAGAACGAGCGCGATGCCCGCGCCAATTCCACCGAGGAACGCCGGCATGCGCGCGAAGTGGAAGAGGAATATAAGAAAAAGACCGATGAATTGCGCGAACAACTGACCGAAGCGCTGAGCAACATTTTGCTCGGTGAAAAGATCCCGCTGGACGTGGTCAATAGCGAAACGGGTGAAATCATCATCCCAGCCAATCGTAAGATCACCAAGACCTTGTTGCGAAAACTCGCCCAGGTTTACGATCGGATTGAGATCGATCCTTCGCCTATTCGGAACAAGATCAACGAAATCATCGGCAGTTTCAAAAAGAAGTTCGATGACCTGCAGATGCAGTACGATGAAGAAATCGAACGCGCTGAGTCTGGGGAAGGTGTGGACAGCGGCGTGGTGAAGTCCGTCAAAGTCTATATCGCTTCCAAACGCAAATTGTCTGTCGGGGACAAAATGGCCGGGCGGCATGGCAATAAAGGTGTTGTTGCCAAAATTGTCGCGGAAGAAGACATGCCGTTTTTGGCGGATGGTACGCCGGTCGATATTGTATTGAATCCGCTGGGGGTGCCCTCGCGCATGAATGTGGGACAGGTGCTGGAAACCCATTTGGGTTGGGCGGCACGGTTGCTGGGCTTGCGCTTCGCGACCCCCGTTTTCGATGGGATCAAAGAAAAAGAAATCCGCGGCTATCTCAAGCAAGCTGGCCTTCCGGAAAATGCAAAAATCCGGCTCTTCGATGGCCGGACGGGCGAATGTTTCGATCAAGAGATCGTCGTTGGCTACATCTACATGATGAAGCTGGGTCACCTGGTTGCAGATAAGATCCATGCCCGGGCTGTCGGTCCCTACTCGCTGGTGACACAGCAGCCGTTGGGAGGCAAGGCCCAGTACGGAGGTCAACGATTCGGCGAAATGGAAGTGTGGGCAATGGAAGCCTATGGCGCGGCTTACACGCTTCAGGAGTTGCTCACTGTCAAATCGGACGACGTCCAGGGCCGCACTCGCATTTACGAGAGCATCGTCAAGGGCGACAACAGTTTGGAGGCTGGCATTCCGGAATCATTCAACGTGTTGGTCAAAGAAATGCAGTCCCTTGGACTGGATGTTAAGGTGGGTTACTCGAATCCATCTGACCAGCCTGTAGAACCTTTAACGGCTCTGACCTCGGTATAAGTCTCAATTATTTATCAGTTAATATTGTTATGATTAGCACCAAAGAAAATGCCCGTGAACTGCTTGGCTTGGACAAAGTCAACCAGGTCGAATACGTGGCGATCTCGGTTTCTTCGCCCGAGGCGATCCGCTCGTGGTCCAAGGGGGAAGTCAAAAACCCCGAAACGATCAATTACCGGACATTTAAGCCCGAAAAAGGCGGCTTGTTTTGCGAACGCATCTTCGGGCCCGTGAAAGATTGGGAATGTTCCTGCGGGAAGTATAAGCGGATCAAGCATCGGGGGGTAGTCTGCGACCGTTGCGGCGTTGAGGTTACCCTGGCGAGAGTTCGTCGCGAGCGGATGGGTCACATTGAGCTGGCCGTGCCCGTATGCCATATCTGGTTTTTCAAATGCATGCCTTCCCGCATCGGCCTGGTGCTCGATATGACCGCCCGAAATTTGGAACGTGTTATCTATTACGAGGATTACATGGTAATCGATGCCGGTTCGACGCCGCTCAAGCAAAACCAATTGCTGAGCGAGCACGAATATCGCGAGGCGCGCGAGACTTACGGACCGGATGCATTCCTGGCCAAAATGGGGGCCGAAGCGGTCCGCGAGGCGCTGGCAAAAGTCGACCTCGGCAAACAGATCGATCAGTTGCAGATTGGAATGACGGAAACCAAGAGCAAACAGATTCGAAAGAAAATTGCCAAGCGGATCAAACTCTTGCAAGGACTGCAATCGTCCAAGAGCCGTCCTGAATGGATGATTCTGACGGTGCTGCCAGTGATTCCACCTGACCTGCGGCCATTGGTGCCGTTGGAAGGCGGTCGTTTTGCGACTTCGGATCTAAATGATCTTTACCGCCGTGTGATCAACCGGAACAACCGCTTGAAAAACCTGCTTCAGCTTAAAACACCTGAAGTGATTATTCGCAATGAAAAGCGCATGTTGCAGGAAGCGGTCGATGCGCTGTTTGATAACGGCCGCCATGGCCGCGCCGTGACTGGCGCAGGAAATCGTTCCTTGAAATCCCTGAGCGACATGCTCAAAGGCAAGAGCGGACGATTTCGTCAGAACCTGCTCGGCAAGCGCGTCGATTATTCCGGCCGCTCGGTCATCGTCATCGGGCCGGAGCTTAAGCTGCATCAGTGCGGATTGCCGAAGAAAATGGCGCTTGTTCTGTTTGAGCCATTCATCATTCGCCGTTTGAAGGAGATGGGCTATGTGCACACCGTCCGTTCGGCCAAAAAAATGATCGAGCGGCAGACAACTGAGGTGTGGGACATTTTGGAAGAAGTGACGAGAGGCCATCCGGTCCTTCTCAACCGTGCTCCAACGCTTCACCGTCTCTCGGTGCAAGCTTTCGAGCCACAACTCATCGAAGGGGAAGCCATCCGTATTCATCCGTTGGTTTGCACGGCTTACAATGCAGACTTTGACGGAGATCAAATGGCCGTGCACGTGCCTCTTTCAGTCGAAGCACAATTGGAGGCGCGACTGCTCATGATGGCCCCGAATAATATATTCAGCCCTTCCAGCGGCCGGCCTATTATTACGCCCACGCAGGACATCACCCTCGGGTGTTTTTATCTCACTGCTGATCCGCGAAGCGTGGCGCCGACGAACCCAAACCAGATGAAGCTGTTTGGTTCAAAAACCGAGGTCATCTTCGCCTCCAGTGATGGAGCGGTGACGACTCACGAACGCATTCGCCTGGCTAATCCAGACTTTGGCAAAAAAACAGAGTACGGCGATGGCTCCAGAAAAATCATCGACACGACTGTCGGACGCGTGTTCTTCAGCGAGATTTGGCCTGAGGAGATGGGCTTTTTCAACCGAAACGCCGGTAAAAAGGAATTGGGCGATCTGATCTGGAAGTGCTACAAAATTTGTGGGCACGAAAAGACGGTCACCATGCTCGACAAGCTAAAGGAGCTCGGTTTCCGCGAAGCGACCAAAGCCGGAGTCTCGATCGGAATTGATGATATGATCATTCCGAAGGAGAAGGATCAGGAAATCGACGCCGCGCAGAAACAAATCAAAGAAGTCGAAAAGCAGTATCGCAAAGGAGTGATCACTCCTGGCGAACGCTACAATAAGATCATCGATATCTGGACCCATTGCACGGACCAGATTGCGAACGTCATGTTGCGCACCCTGGATCACAACCAGGGCAAGAAGGAATACAACCCGGTTTCACTCATGGTGGATTCCGGTGCGCGCGGCAATCGGCAGCAAGTGCGTCAATTGGCTGGCGTACGCGGCCTCATGGCAAAACCCTCGGGAGATATTATTGAAAAACCAATTCTATCTAACTTTCGTGAAGGTCTGACGGTTTTGGAATATTTCATCTCGACCCACGGTGCGCGCAAGGGTCTGGCTGACACCGCTCTCAAAACCGCCGATTCGGGTTACATGACCCGGAAGCTGGTGGATGTCGCGCAGGATGTAATCATTCGTGAAGAGGATTGCGGAACAACCAACGGTATTTGGGTGCAGGCCATCTATGAAGGCGAAGATGAAGTGGTCAAACTGAGCGAACGCCTGGTAGGTCGCCATTCTTGCGACGACATTCGCAACCCGCAAAACCCGAAGGAAACTTTGGTTCATGCCAACGAGGAAATTGATGAAGTCAGGGGACGGGCGCTTGATCTCTCCGGCATTGAAAAAGTCAAGATTCGCTCTGTGCTGACGTGTGAGAGCAAACATGGAGTTTGCATCAATTGTTACGGACGAAATCTGGCTACCGGCGCGCGGGTGAAGCTCGGCGAGGCGACTGGTATTATCGCCGCGCAATCCATCGGTGAACCGGGCACCCAGCTCACGATGCGGACGTTTCATATCGGTGGAACGGCATCGCAGGTGTTCAAGCAACCGCAGATCAAAGCCAAATTCGATGGCCTGATTCGCTACAACGAATTGCGAATTGTGCAACTCGAGGACGGAAATAATATCGTTCTGAATAAAAACGGCACCGTATCCATTCTGGCTGAGGATGGCCGCGAATTGGAGAACCACACGGTAGTTATTGGCGCTGTCATTTCAGTGCTGGACGGAGGCAAGGTCAAGAAAGGTGAGACTTTTGTGCAGTGGGATCCGTATAACGTGCCGATTCTTTCCGAGAAAGCCGGCCGGGTGAAGTTTCATGACATCATCGAAGGGGTGACCATGAAGCAGGAAATGGATGAAACCACCGGTCAGGAAGCAATGGTGATCATCGAGCACAAGGAAGATTTGCATCCGCAGATCATGATCCTGGATGAACACGGCGAGGCTGCTGCCAATTATCCAATTCCTTCCGGAGCACATATCGTGCTGGCTGAAGATGATAAAATCGTGGCTGGAACCTTGATGGCTAAGACACCGCGCAAGACTTCCAAAACCAAAGACATTACAGGCGGGTTGCCAAGAGTGGCTGAGTTGTTTGAAGCCCGGCGGCCCAAGGATGCGGCCGAGATTTCAAAGATCGATGGCATCGTCGATTTTGGCCCGAGCGTGAGAGGAAAGCGCTGCATTATCATCAAAGATCAACAAACGGCTGTCGAAGAGGAACATCTTATCCCGATCGGCAAGCACGTCATTGTTTTCAAAGGTGATTATGTCAAAAAAGGCCAGCAACTGACGGAAGGCCCCATCGACCCGCATGAAATTCTGGAGATTTGCGGGCCCCAGGAACTTCAGGAACATCTGGTCAACGAAGTCCAGGAGGTTTACCGCCTTCAGGGTGTGACTATTAACGACAAGCACATTGAGATTATTGTCCGGCAAATGCTTCGTAAAGTGCGGATCACTGAACCAGGTGACACTACTTTCCTTTGGGGTGAGCAAGTCGATAAACTCGAGTTCGAGGAAGAAAATCATCGGGTGGAAAAGATGGGTGGCAAGCCTTCCGAGGCACAGCCCGTGCTGCTTGGCATCACCAAGGCCTCGCTGGAAACCGAAAGTTTTCTCAGCGCTGCATCCTTCCAGGATACGACTCGCGTGCTGACCGAAGCAGCCACGCGAGCCCGCGTGGACTATCTGCGTGGGTTTAAGGAAAATGTCATCATGGGTCACATTATTCCCGCTGGCACAGGGTTTGATCATCATCGCAAGGTGCTGCTTAAGCCGCTCGTCGAGATTATTGAGGAGCCTGAAGAGGAAGCAGCTCCGGCTGCGGCGCTGCTGGGGGAGAATCCCCTGGTCGGATAATCGATTCCTGCCAAAACAATTACGAAAAGAGCATCCGGCCATATCCGGATGCTCTTTTTCTATGTTTCCCTGATCTGGTGTGCTGTCGGCCGACAACATGGCGAACTTTTGCTTGCCTCTTGCCAGCGTCTAAAGAAGGAGTACAGTCGGTTAATCGCCAATAGAGAGGAAAACTCTATGCCAATTGCTGTTCAGTTCCGGATCTCAAAAAATGAGTTGAACAGGAACGCCTTCACACTCATCGAACTTTTGGTTGTCATCGCGATCATTTCTATCCTTGCGGCATTGGTGGTTCCGGGCTCGAGGCTCGCTGCAGCGGCCAGAACAAAAAGCCGGGCCAGGGCAGAGCTGAGACAGGTTGAGAGCTTCATCCAACTTTATAAGATCAACGCCAATTTTTATCCGCCCTGCTCACCGATAAATGATCCGAAGATGAACTGCCTTTACTACGAACTCGCGGGCACGCGCCTCACCAATAGTGTTTACACAACGTTAAACGGCGCTGCACAGATCAAGATTCCGGATATTCACATCGCTTTTCTGTTGGACGGTTTTGCAAACGCCGCCCAGGGTCCTAGTGATGATAACGTGCCGCAACCGCGAGATTTTGTCGGCCGTTCGCTCCGAAATGGGCAATTCCTGGAAGTGTTCGTAACCAATGCCCCTTTATCAGCTTCGGCGAGGGTTGTCATTCTGGGCTCTTCCCTTGCAGGAGGAGACATGCTGCCGGGTACAAGTGGCGGGAGAATCAACCCGTTCGGCTACAACTCCGCCAACCCGAGTCATAACCCGAACTCGTTCGACCTCTGGCTCGATGTTCTGGTAGGAGGGTCGACCAATCGCATATGCAATTGGAGTGATAAACCTATTCGTTTATAAAACTCCTCCCAATCTACTTGCCGCCAGGGCCATAACCTTTAGCAGGCAAACCATCCTTTTTAAGGTGCCCTGTGGCCCAGAGCACGCCATGGGTCACTAAATCCAAGTACCGCGAATCTTCCACCGTGGCATTGTTATGACCGATGGTCGTGCTGAAAACACGTGTCTTTTTCGGCCCGTATTCGTTCACCCATGCGACAACAAAGTCGTTGGTTTTTTGGGTGCCATCCCGCTTGAATTCCTGGATTCCATGCGCAATAGCATGGGCGCTGTCGAAAACGTGAATGTTGTTGTAATGCTCCTCGTTAACTGTGGTCCAATCGTTCAAACCTTTGGCAATCGGGCTTGTTTTGTCCGTGAAATGAATCGAAATTGGTGTCTGCGGACCGTGGGCGCTGGACTGAAGGCCCAGATATTCAAACCATAACCCGTGCGGCGTGCCAGGGGTCACGGGATCGTTTGGATTGCCAATGCGATAAGAATGCATTCCACAATGAAGATTTACGCCCGGCAAACCATCACGATGTGGCTTCAAGACGCCTTCCACTTTCGCAGGATCTGAAATATCCGAGGCGCATTCATCGTGAATGACCAAGTCATAGCCTCTGGCGTAGTCCGGGTTCCCCAAAATCGCCAGCGGCGGGTGGGTGCTCTTATCGTCGGTGTGTATTTGGTCCACTACGACATTAGCGCGCGCTTCGAGGCCTTTTTTAATGATATCCTTCTGGGCTGCATAATCATGGCAGCACCCGCCAGTAATGAGAAGGACGCGGAGAGGTTTGCGAGCGGCAAGAGATGGAGCAGCCGAAAGGAGCAATAGAGCCAAGGCCAGGGTGATTGAAGGAAGCAAAGGCAGGGAGGCGCTTGTTTTCATAGCGGATGTTTGCTTTGGAAAACGGGCGTTGTCTAGAAGATTCGAATGCGGATCACCGAAGACCACCGGATTCCTGAAAGGTTAAGGGCGAATTCCTCGAGTCGGCCTAATGCGTCGCAACCGCCATCCCAATGTCTTTGCCTAACTTTTCTCCGGCCTCGGGATTGACCCACTTTGTCAGCGCTAAAAAATTCACGAGCGTTGGGCTGTCAGGCTTGGCCTGATACATATTCCGCAAGCTATTCACGATCTTGGTATAGCTCGCCGCATACTTCTCGTGCGTTAGGCGGCTGACATAGGTTTCCATCACCGGGCGGGCAATCGAATCGGTCGAGCCGTCCGCTCGATAAGGCAACTGGCAAAAAACCCGTATGAGTGAAATCGGATCCGCTTCAATTAGAGTAATCCAGCTCTGCTTGAGTTCGTCCGCGTCGAATTTTGCATTCAGTCTCTCGCGGATGGCTGCCGCAATCGTCGCAGCATCGGCTCGCCGGCTTATCAGTTCCTTAATTTTCCCCCATGCCATTTGCCGCTCAATCTCTGGCGGTACCGTTTCCTCAGCTTTAATCTGCTCTTCGAGACCTTTCAAATCGAACATCACCGCCAGGGCCCGAGCCAGAATTTCGGCCTCCGCCCGACGAATGCGTTCTGAGCGCATGATTGCCCTGACCACCAGCCGTTGCATCGCAGGACTAATCAGACGGAGAGTGGGCGCCAATGCTTCTGCCGGTGGCGCTGTCTGGGATGGCGCTAAATGTTTGATAAAATCCGCGATTTCCTGATCCAATTCCGGACCGGTCAGTTTTTCGGAGCGAAGTCGGAGGAGGAACTTCAGAGTTTTTCCTCTGGTGCCTGCCTTGCCGATATTATTAACAACCATTTGGCGGTACTCGGGACTGATGATATACGGCAGCAAGCTTTCAGCTTGAATGATGAGTTTTTCATCCAGGTTCTCCTGGGTTCCCACCAGCACAATTTGCTCAATGAGACTGGGCAATCTTTGCGCAAAAATGGCATCAGGCGCTTCGGTGTTCTGGTTGTCGTAAAAGTGGATCAATTCCAGGAGAAAAGACATTCTGAGGAACACATTTTTTTGCAGGCGAGCTTCCTCTGACGATGCCTTGCTGCGATGAACCCGGTGGTACAGTTCCATCAGCTCAGCGCGTTTGTCTGGAATCAAATTCGGGTTCTGTTGGAAAAGGGCCTCGAAATCGGATTTGAAGGCTAATGCGATCTCCTCAGATTTCGGATTAGGGTTTAATTTGGGATCGGTGGTCATGTCGTTAAACAAGACCAGCGCCTCGTTTCCAAATTGCCTCACGATCCGATCCTTCGGCAGGTAACCCTTCACGAAACACCTGTTGGCGCGCACGATCTGAGGCGAAAAAAACAATTCGGGATGCGCCACAAACGATTGTACCATTTCAGATTCAAGCGGCAGTTCCAACTTGATCGCCTCTTCAACGAGGGGCTTTAACGCCGCCTGCAGATCCCGTTTGGTTTGCTCCAATGTTTTCAGAACCTCAGGTTGCGGCAGATTGACATCGACAGTTCCTTTGATAAGCGCGGCGAGGTAATGGCTGACATTGGTATTATGCTCAATCAGCCTTGCGATGATTCCGCCAAGATCATTCAGGGGCAGTTTGCTAACCAGATTGGTGATGATGAGCACCAGTTCGTTATGAGACTTTTGCCGATGGTCAACCACTCTTTCCAGCATAAACTTAAGCGACTTTCCCTCCTGTTCGAGTGCTACCTTCTCCGCTTCCAATTGGCCTACGCGCAATATCAACTCGTGCCATCCCTGCTGGATTTCCTCCATGGTAGCCGGTGTCGCCGCCACTTGCTCGGTGCCTGTCATAGGTCTAGCATAATACCTAAACTACAAATTTGGAATGGGAAAAGCAGTGGAATTCGCAAAGGCAGTTCTTCCCGCTCGCATGTCAGCTCGAATTCGCTTCCCTGCTTTCCCGCGATAAAATAGCTTTGGTCCATGGAAGAAGGACGAAAAACCGGTTTTGCCAGGGTGCTCGCCCCCTTTACGGACACGTTTGGGCTCAGCCGGATTACCGCCACGATTACGTTTGGTTTTTTGGCCGCGATTCTGCTATTTGCATGCTTTTGGTTCTTCCGCTCCGCTCCTCCCAGCACCGTGATTATCACAACGGGTCCCCTGGGAAGCGCCTTTGAGACGAATGCCTTCAAATACAAGAATATACTCGCAAGCAATGGTGTTACACTCAAAATCCTTCCATCTCGCGGTTCGTTGGAAAACCTACAGCGTCTGACCGATCCCTCGTTTCGCGTTGATATCGGGTTTGTTCAGGGGGGCGTTACCAACGGGCCCGATGATCGAAAACTCTTCTCCCTTGGAAGCGTCTCTTACCAACCGTTGATGGTTTTTTATCGAGGAACCAATCTGAGTCTGCTTTCGGATTTCAAGGGGAAACGTCTTGCTGTCGGCTCACAGGGCAGTGGGACCCGCACCCTGGCATTGGCGCTGCTTCAACTCAACGGGATCCAGCCAGGCGGCTCGACTGCGCTGTTGGACTTGGAAGCAGAACCGGCAATCAAGGCTCTTCTGGAAGGGAATGTGGACGCCGTATTTTTGATGGGAGAATCTGCCTCGCCACAATCCATGCGCCGGCTTCTCTTAACCGACGGAATTCAGATTTTTGACTTCACCCAGGCCGACGGATACACCCGTCGCATCAGCTATCTCAATAAGCTGCAACTGCCCAGGGGTTCGGTCGATTTCGGCAAAAACATTCCAACGCAGGATGTGCGTATGATTGGCCCCACCGTCGAGCTTCTGGCCCGGAAAAAACTACATCCGGCCCTCGTCGATTTGCTGATTGAAGCGGCCCAGGAAGTACATGGAGGCGCAAGCCTGCTCAAGCGCAAAGGCGAATTTCCGGCGCCTATGGAACATGAATTTCCTATCAACGCAGAAGCCTCCCGCTATTACAAATCGGGCAAAAGCTTTTTGTATCGGTCACTGCCCTTTAGGTTTGCCAGTCTTGTGAACCGTGTGTTGGTCGCCTTTGTCCCGATGGTGGTATTACTGATCCCCGGTCTGCGATTTCTGCCCACTGTCCTGGGGTTGCGTGTCAGACTCCATATTTACCGATGGTATCGCGCATTGCTGGGACTCGAGCGGGAACTGTTTCGGGAATTGACCCCCGAGAAACGAACAGAATTGCTCGCTCGACTGGAACACATCGAAGAAAGTGTCAACAAAATGAAAGTGCCTGCCTCTTTCGCTGACCAATTCTACGCGTTGCGGGGAGACATCGGATTTGTCCGGGGACGAATTATTGCAGGGATTGTCCCTAAGCAGGCAACTCCCAAAACGTGATGCCTGTTGCGGTACTGCAATTGTAACTGGTAGATCTTCTTGTTCAAAAGTTCTCAGGCCCCCACGGCTGTGAAGCACTGCGCCTATTGCAGCCAGAACCAGGACACCCGCCACACCTGACATCCCGCTTCTTTCATTTCTATTCATATGGTTAATTCCATCCGCGCATCGTCGGTATTTGTTTTAACAGATTTGGCAAAATCGATGCATAGAACGGGGACGAGTTGTAGGAATTCAGGGGTGAAACTCAGAACATCTTATCCAGGTTGAGCAGGAAAGTTCCCTTGATTTGCGGAACTGTGTCCCGGGATGTTCCCGGTCCCAGAAAGTTCCCTCATTCAATCTATCAGGCCCGACAGGTTATTCCGTGGAGATTGGCGCTGTTTTTCACGGGTGATGCGACCGATCCGGCCGGAATCGGCTTTTCACCCCGCGTTTGTTAGCTTACCGTGGAAGGAGCATTAGCCTCACATGCCGAGCGTCTATATAAAAACTTACGGATGCCAGATGAACGAGCGGGACAGCGAGGCTGTCGCCGCACAACTCGCCTTAAAGGGCTATGATCTGGCGCCAACGGAATCGACCGCAGACGTCATTCTGCTGAATACCTGCAGTGTCAGGGATTTGGCGGAACAAAAAGCGCTGCGAAAAATGGAGAATGTCATCGCCGAAACCAGGCGTAACCGGCCCGATGTGGTGTTGGGATTCATGGGCTGCATGGCGCAGAGCAGGGGACAGGAGCTCATTGATAGGCTGCCAGACGTGGATCTGGTCATAGGCACGCAAAAGTTCCACCGCACTGCAGACTATTTGGACGATATTCTTCAGGGGCGCCGGGATAAAGTCGTCGATGTAGCAGAAGAGAATGGCAGTCAGGCGGCCATTCGAGAGCATCTGCTCGCTGGAAATGGGAAGAAATCCGTCCGCGCCTACGTGAGTATCATGCAAGGCTGCAACCAATATTGCACATTTTGCATTGTCCCTTATACGCGCGGCGAAGAACGCAGCCGGACAATTCCTGATATCGTGGCTGAATGCCGGGAACTGGTCGTAAATGGAGTCAGGGAAATTACCTTGCTCGGTCAGATCGTGACGAGCTACGGCCGGCGGGGAGGTTCGCGTGAGGCTAATCCGGTGAACGGCGACGGAAATATTGGCCGAGCCCAGTTAAGTGCTGCGCCTGTAAATGTATTATCAGGGCAGGCGAGCTCAGCCGCGAATGTTGTGAGCCCATTTGTGCAACTTCTCCAGGCAGTGCACGAGATCAAAGGACTTGCCCGGCTTCGATTCACTTCGCCGCATCCAAAAGGTTATGGCGACGATTTGGTGGAGGCTTATGGTCGTTTGCCCAAACTGGTTGAAAGCGCGCACATTCCCGTCCAGAGCGGTAGCGACAGGGTTCTGAAATTGATGCACCGGGGCTACACGCGTGAACGCTATCTGCGGACGATTACAAAACTTCGCGATGTGCAGCCGCATATCGGCATCAGCACCGATTTCATCGTCGGTTTCCCGGGTGAAACGGACGAAGACTTCGGGCAGACGTTGTCACTGGCGCGCGAAGTGGAGTTCGATCAAGCCTACATTTTCAAGTATTCACCGCGGCGTGATACACCGGCCGCCACGATGCCAGACCAAGTTCCGCCAGCCGTCAAAGAGGAGCGGCATGAAAAATTGCTGAGCACAATCAATGAACTTGCAGCAAAAAAATATTCAAGGATGACCGGCCAACTCGTTGAGATTCTCGTCGAAGGACCGAGCAAACGACCCGAACGTTTGTTGGGCCGCACGCGCTGCAACAAAATTGTCCTTTTCGAAGGCTCTGAACGGCAGGTGGGAGAACTCATAAATGTTAGAGTCACTCGGGCTGGTTCCTTTACCCTTTACGGTGATCCAATGATTCTGGAATAACGCTGATGTCGGGTAATGGACGCTTTTGACTATTTTGTGACGCTACTTAGCACGTTGCGTTCCATCCACCTTGACGGAGTTGCCGAAAGCCTAAAGGATGATTTGCTAAACACTGCTGACCGGGTGACTTTAGCCTGGTTGGACCGTTACGGTCCACCGAAGGAAGAAACAAGTTCAACAAAGGCTCTATCATGAAAAAATTAATGCTCCTAACATCGATGATTGCGTCGCTGGCTCTACCAGCCACGGCTGGCCTGTTTTCCGCGAAGGGTGATACCGTGGCAGAAAAGCAACAGACTGTCCGTAAACAGAGCGAAGAAATACTGGCCAAGCTCTATGCCGCACATCCTGATGCGAAGCAGAAGATTGAGAATGCGGTTGGCTACGGTGCCTTTAACAACAAAAATTTGAACCTCTTTCTGCTCAGTAGCGGCCACGGTTACGGCATGGTCAAGGACAAGAGCGGCAAGGAAACGTTCATGGCGATGGGTTCACTGGGCGGCGGCATTGGCCTTGGCGCGAAGGACCTCAGTGTGGTGTTCATCTTTAAGAACGCCGACGTGATGAAGAAGTTCATCGAGAGCGGCTGGCAATTTGGCGGGGAGGCTGATGCCACCGCCAAAGCGGGCGAGAAAGGCGCTGCTGCCTCAAAGGAAGCTGCTGCCGATACGGGGGCCAACGTATTCGAGATTTACCAGATGACGGATACCGGCGTAGCGCTCCAGGCCACCGTCGCCGGAACCAAGTATTGGAAAGATAAAGACCTCAACAAGTAATCTTCAAAGGAGCACGACTATGAAACTCATTTTTCCCATGAACGCTGTCAAACTGACTGCTCTGCTGGTGCTGGCAACAGTACTGGGTGTGGTCGCTCCCGCAGCACGCGGTGCCGAAGCAAGTGATAACATCTATAATTACCTGCAACTCCTGCGGTCGGACCTGAACTCTCTGAAGGTGGAGTTAGTCAACTCGATCATGAAGCTCTCGGCGGAGGATGCAAAAAAGTTCTGGCCGATTTACCGCGATTATGAAAATGAATTAGGTAAGCTAGCCGTCGACCGGGTCGAAATGGTTACTGAGTTCGTCCATTCTCATCAAGATGGTACTTTCGATAATATGAAGGCCAAGGACATAGCCAGGCGATGGTTCAAAAGCCAGCGGGCCAGGCTAGATTTGCTGGAGAAATACCATTCCAAAATCGAGCACGCTCTCACGTCTGTACAGGCCGGACAGTTTCTCCAGATCGAGAACCAAATCGGACTCTTCATTGACGTGACCATCGCTTCGGAGATGCCCAAGGTCGGATCGACAGGCAAATAACCATACCGATTGCTGGACAAGGTATTCGTTTGTTCAAGACTGGACGAATAAATCGAGCACATGAAATGATCTTCGTTTTGTGCTCTTTGCCCGCCCGATGATAACGGATCTCGCTTGCGCAATAATATTTCCTCACGTGTCATTTGATTCATTTTTGGGTGCATGGCTCGGTAACAACTTTTTGGGGCCAACGAATGGGGTTTCTCAACCATTTTCTATCCCCTTTCCTTAACAATCTTTTTGAGTCAATTCGTATATGAAAAGCAGGAGCTCCGTGCCCGTTTTTAACTTGTGGGAGCAGTGGACTCGCGTAGATTAGATAATTCGACATGGGCAAATTATGAGGGACAGAATGCAATTTGAGAAAGGATTGAGGCAGGTAACGCGAGAGCGGTTCTTCTTCACAATCTATTCCCTGATTTGTTTGATAATGTCTGGGTCTGTTTTGGGCCAAAAGGTTCCAGTAATTGAAACCAATTTAGCGAATGGGATGAGGTTGTTGATGGTGGAGCGGCACGATGAGCCATCCGTTGCGGGTGGCTGGGTGGCGCACGTAGGCAGTTCAAATGAGCGGCCCGGTATCACCGGGATTGCGCATCTTTTTGAACATATGATGTTCAAGGGCACACCTACGATCGGCACAAAGGATTATAAAAAAGACCTCGAAATCATTTCCGCCCAGGAACGCATTCGGGACGAAATGCGGCAGGAGGAAAAAAAGATGCGCGCCGCTTATCGCCGCGGGGAAGTCGATGATCTCTCGAAACCTCAAAATCAATCAGAACGGTACAAGGAGCTGGAAAAGGAATTTGAGAAGCTCATCGTCCAGCAGCGTGAAATTCTGGTTAAAAATGAATTTGATCAGATTTATACTGGCAATGGTGGTTCGAGCATGAATGCGTTTACCAGTGACGACATGACCGCGTATTTCGTGAATGTGCCCGCCAACAAGCTCGAATTATGGATGTGGATGGAGTCTGAACGCCTCCTGCATCCAGTGTTTCGTGAGTTCTATGCCGAGCGAGACGTGGTCTTCGAAGAGCGTCGCATGCGGACCGATTCAACGCCTTTGGGCAAGTTCGAAGAGCAACTAAACGCGATGTTTTGGGAGTCGGTGCCCTATAGCTGGCCTACGGTGGGCTGGCCGTCAGATATTCCTGCAATTTCAAAGGCCCAGGCTGACGAGTTTTACGGCATCTACTATTCGCCGCAGAATATCACGCTGATACTGGTCGGAGATTTCAAAGCCTCACAGGCAGTCGCTTTGGCCCGGACTTATTTCGAGCGAATCCAGCGCGGTTCCAAGGAACCACCCGACGTGGTGACGATGGAGGTAAAACAGGCAGCGGAAAAACGAATGTATGCTGAAGCGGAGGCAAATCCGCAGGTCGATATTCTCTGGCATACAGTGCCTTTCGGACACAAGGACTCTTATGTCCTGCAGATCATGTCCCAGGTGCTCGCAACCCGTACAGGCCGCCTATATAAGGGACTGGTGCTGGGAAGCGGTGTTGCAACCGAGGCTTACGCCACGCAGGTCTCTCAAAAATGGGCCGGATTGTTCAATGTCGGCGGCGAGGCAAGCGCCGGTCACAAACCCGAAGAGGTCGAACAAGGCATTTACGATAATATTGAGAAACTTAAGAAGGAAGAAGTTCCAGCGGATGAATTGCAGAAGGTGAAGAATAATTTCGCCGCCGCGGAATATCGGCGTCTTTCCTCTAATTATCCAATGCTCATGCATTTAATTCAAAATGACGGTGAAGGTGACTGGCATGAGATAAACGAGGCTGGGCCTAAAATTCAAGCGGTGACCGCGAACGACATAAAACGTGTTGCCAACAAGTATTTTTCAAGAGAAAACAGGACCGTGGCCATTTATACCCGAAAACCAGGCGTCCAAAGTAATGCGAAGCCCGAATGAACCATTTCGAATGACGATACTAAGAATCACTGCTCATGAAAGTGCCTGGCGCGAGCTTGCAAAATGGGGGTTTTCCCGATCGCATTTTCGATTGCCCATGATGGGTTGGTTCATGCTCATCGCTGCGACTCTTAGTAGCGGCAATTTCCTTCGGGCCTCCGGCATACCCGATCGTCCTGAAAAGCTTGCCTACCCGCCTCTGGTTTATGAGCCGCCCTCGCCGCAAAAATTTCGTGTCAAGCTTGAAGCTGGGCCCGTTGCCTACGTGGTTGCTGATCATGAGCTGCCGTTGGTGAATATTGTTATTTATGCACGTACAGGGGCGTATGTGGAACCAGAGGGAAAAGAGGGTTTGGCCGGTCTCACTGGTTACCTATTGGCGCGCGGCGGAATCAAAACCAAAACGGCGGAGGAATTGGAAGAGCGTCTCGCCTTTTTGGCTGCGCAATTGAATTCCACGGTTGGTGACACGCAAGGCAGTGTGAGCCTGAACTTGCTTTCAAAAGATCTGGACGAAGGTCTTGGGATTTTGCGCGAAGTATTGACCGCCCCGCGGTTTCAGGAGGATAAAATCACATTGCGCAAACAACAGCTTTTACAGGCAATGAAGGAGCGCAACGATGATTCAGCCGCAATCGAAGGCCGCGAACGCAACTTCCTGGCTTTTGGCGAGAGTTTTTGGGCTAATCGCTACTCGACCGAGGCATCCGTAAACGCTCTGGCTCGCACGGACCTGGAGAGTTTTCACCGGCAATGGTTTTACCCCTCAAACTTTGTTGTCGCCGTCAGCGGGGACTTTGATCGAGACAAAATGGTTCAGAAACTTGAAACACTGTTTCAGAAGTGGCCCTTCATTGGGGAGCCCGCCCGAGCTGTACCATCCAATACTGCATTGGCTTCTCCCGGAGCATATATCGTGGACAAGGATGTCAACCAGGGCAGGGTGTCGATGATTTTACCAGGAATCATGCGCGACAACCCGGATTACTTCCCGGTGCTCGTGATGAACGATATCCTTGGCGGCGGCGGTTTTACGGCGCGGCTTGTGAATCGGGTGCGTTCAGATGAAGGCCTCGCCTATGATATTAGTTCTAGTTTTCCAGGTGGCATTTACTATCCGCTCACCTTCACCGTGGCGTTTCAATCCAAGTCGCCCACGGTACCGTACGCGGTCTCGATTGTGCTGGATGAGGTAAAGCGGATTGGTTCGGAACCTCCTAATGATACCGAGTTGAACATTTCCAAACGCGGATTTATAGATCGTTTCCCGCGCAACTTCGTCACAAAAACGCAAATAGCCAATACATTCGCCCAGGACGAATTCACTGGACGCTTCGCAAGGGAACCGGACTATTGGAAGAATTTTCGTTCGCGCATTGAGGCCGTCAGCGCTCGGGATGTTTTGGGTGTTGCAAAAAAACATTTGGTTTTAGATAAGTTGGTGGTTGTAGTCGTCGGCCAAAAACAGGAGATTCTCTCCGGTCATCCCAATCATCCTGTGAAATTGGCCGATCTCTCCGGCGGGCACATCACTGATGTGCCCTTACGCGATCCAATGACGATGAAACCGATGCAGAAATAGCATCGGGTTAGGCGGAATTATCCTGGGCAGGCGTTGAAACTCGAAGACTCGGCTTATCTGAGCGGTATCGTGAACCGAGACGTTTTTACTAATCAGCCGTTCTTTTTGAGCTTCGCTTCTGCTGCCTCGATTTTCTTCACGTACTTCGCTGGGTTTTTCTTAAAATCTTTTGTGCAATCCTTGCAGCAAAACTGAATCTCGCGGCCCTCATGGACGTAAACCACCGGTTTGCCCATCTCACCAAGTTTTTCACCTGACACGATGCAAGTCTTCAGCAGGTAGGGTTTAGGTTTCTTCTCATTATTCTGCTCGGCGGCCAAGACGGCCAGGGGAGTTGTAAGCGTGGAGATCACTAAAATAGCAGCGGTGAAAACCTTGATCATTTTCATAATATTAAACTGTGCATTGATCATACGCGAATGGAGCGTAGCTATTCAAATTAATTTCCGGACATCATATTTGCGTCATTAGGGAAAAACCCCATTCAGAACAAGGAAGGACGTGTTAAATGAAGGGTGAATCCAAAAGGCGGCGGAATGCTTAAACAATTCCCCGCTCGAAAGGAACCAGACCAACCATCCTAGCGGTCCAAACCAACCAAAAACCTATGAAACAATGTTTACTTACCTTCCTGCTTGTTGCCTCGTGCGCCGGGTGTGCACATCATAGAGCAGCCCCCCATACCGTTGCGATCACTCCTAATGAGAGCCAGGTGGAAGAAGTCCCCGATACGGCTATCAATGGTGCTTCACTTTCAGCGATCCTGCCTCAGTTCAGTCGAGGCAAGCCGCCGATCTTGATCAGCCAGCAGCCGGCCTACTCGATGCACCAGGCCTTGTTCAATGTGCAAAGAGTATCCCGCAGCCCTGTAGTGGCTATGACTCAATACCGGGACTGGTACTGGTATGCCACTGATGTCACACGCGATCCCAACACGCAGGCGATTCAGGATTTCCGGAGTGGCTACGCAGTCCAAAAGGGTGGTTATCTTGCCTGGAAGTGGTGAAGCGTACTTTGCCTTCGGGGGCATAGTTACAGCCCAGGCGCGTTCTGAGGCCGGCTTTTCCCCAGGATCAGCCGGCCTGAACTCATATCGATTGTGATCGATTCGTAACGAGAAAGAAGACCGTTCCCAATCAACCCTGCTTCGCCCGGGAAAATTCTTTTCGAGTGCAACCCGGTTGGGACTCGTTCAAAGCAAACCGGGCCTGCCTGGACAGACGTAAAGGTTTGCAGTATGCGCGGTCGAGTGAGGCCAACCGACGGGTTTGAAATTTGGGAGTTTGCGCGAGATCTTTCTTGAAACCACTGTAGACTGGAAGCACAACCCGTATCCAGGCGGAACCATTCGCCATGATTGTTATTGATACTTGCTGATAAGAGAATGGTGCCCGAAGACAACACGTTTAATGGGATTATAGCTCCCGTTGGGGGAACGGGCGTTCCCAGTCGAATCTTTCCCATCGCATAATCTATCTGCACCGACCTGCCCCGAAAAAAGTCCACGCCCAGCAAACCATCAACCCGATTTTCGTCAATTCCGCTTAGTTTGTGCAGATCGACCACAAAATAATGCTGCGGTAATTGTAACATATCCATTTCGAGCGAAAATGGCTTTGACATATAACCGCGCAAGGTCGCATTGACGCCTTGGACGATCATTTTTTTGCCTGTTTTGACCCCGAGCTCTCGAGCGATAGAAGAGTTCAAGACACTTACATTTGCTCCCGAATCGAGGAGGAAATTCAAAGGCTTGGAGCGTTGAGGCGCGCGGACCTCCACGCAGAGCAGGCCTTGACTGAATCGAAAAGGAAACTCAGTGGCTAAAGCAGGTGTTTCGCCGCGTCCTTGAAAGAGCGCAGCTAACAAGAAAACAAATGGGCCAAGCCGGGTCACCATCTATCCAGATAAGGCAAGGACCGTGCCAACTTACACCCAATTGGTCAAGAATATTTGGCCCAGTTTAAGACATAGTGGCCACTGACCTTTTGGCTCCGAATGATGGCCCGGCTTATATACTTCTTCCCACGTATAACCGATTGAGCCAGAGGAACTCCCAGTGCTAGAAAGGCAGTAATTGCCGCCGAATAGGTGCACCCTGTTCCATGCGTCCGTATGCCTCGAACAAAGGGAACAGCAAGTAACCGTACATCCTTTCCGTCGTAAAATACATCTGTAGCCATGTCAGTTCCGGCGAGGTGCCCCCCTTTGATGAGTGCACAACATCCAAACCGCTGGTGCACTTCCCGGGAAGCCGCGCGCATGTCTTCCAGGGAGTGAATTTTTTTGCCCGTAATGAGTTCTGTTTCAGCAATATTAGGGGTGACTAGCGTGGCAAGGGGGAACAAATCGAGGGTAAGAAACTTTAGGGCTGATGGTCGCAGTAATCGTGTTTTGCTTGTAGAAACCATCACCGGGTCGACTACCAGAGCAACTTTTTTGTCCCGTAAATACTCGGCCACTGTTCGGATGATTCGAGTGGTATAAAGCATCCCAGTTTTCACCGCCATTGGTTTGAAGGCTTTAAAAACCGCTTCCATTTGTCGGCGCAGGATAAACGGGCTGCACGACTCAATATCTGAAACGATGCCTGGGTTTTGAGCGGTAATGCAGGTAATGACTGTGGTCCCATGAACGCCGAGCGAGGCAAAGGTTCGTAAATCCGCCTGAATACCCGCCCCGCCCCCGCTATCGGATCCGGCAATACTTAATGCAACTGAAAGCTGTTTATGCTTTGGGTGAGGCATTTCTTGAATCATAACCGACAGACTTTGAACGTGACAGGGAAACGTGCCAAAAAACTGGCTTTGAAGGTGGTAGCGTTGGTTCGACCTCGACACCCGCCGCTCGACCCTTCATATTCTGCCGATGGACAAGGAACAGGTGGCCGAAATCCTGGTCAATATAGCAACCTTGCTGGAGTTAAAGGGCGAGAACCCATTTAAAAGCAGGGCGTATTTAAACGCCGCGAGGGCTCTCGAAGGAATGAGCGACCCTTTGGACAAAGTCATTGCTGAAGAGCGATTGGACCAGGTGGAAGGTATTGGCGAGTCTACGCGAAAGAAGATTTGTGAGCTGGTGATGACCGGCAAGCTGGCTTATTACGAGGAACTGAAGGCGGTCACTCCGCCAGGCCTTGTGTTGATGCTGGAGATTCCCGGGATTGGTCCTAAAAAAATCAAAGCCCTCCATGACGAGTTGGGGATCGAAAGCATCGAGCAATTGGAACAGGCATGCAAAGAGGGCAAGGTAGCCAAACTGAAAGGTTTCGGAGAAAAAACGCAGTCCAACATCTGCGACGGGATCAATCGAAGGCGTCTCTATGCATCGAGACAGCTCATCAGCCGTGCGTTACCCCTGGCCGAGGAGCTGCTCGACGCACTGCGGTCGCATCCAGATGTGATCCGTTGCAGTTCAGCCGGAAGTCTGCGACGTCACCGCGAAGTGATCGGAGATATCGACCTGATCGCATCTTCAAAACAGCCGGGTGCTGTCCTCGATTTTTTTACTCGACAACCCGGGCTACTGAGCGTCGTTGCCAGAGGGGAGACAAAAGCGAGCGTTCTCTTGCAAGGGGGAATCCAATCTGACTTGCGCGTGGTCAGTGACGCGGAGTTTCCATTCGCCTTGATGTATTTCACCGGCAGCAAAGAGCACAACATTGTGATGCGCCAGCGAGCCATCGAGCGCGGGCTCCGGCTGAACGAATACGGCTTGTTTCGTTCTACTGTCGAGACGCGCGATCCCAACTTGCTGGTGGCGGGAAAGACGGAAGCAGAAATCTTTGAGAAACTCGGCCTGCATTATGTGCCGCCCGAAATGCGGGAAGATATGGGTGAATTCGCTTTGGCTGAAAAAGGCCCGTTGCCTCGCCTGGTCGAAATGCATGATTTGAAAGGCTCGCTGCACAATCACTCAACCTGGAGTGATGGACACCAGCGCCCGGGTGAGATTGCTCAAGCAATGCGTGAGTTGGGCCTGGCGTACTGGGCAATCACAGATCATTCCAAAAGCTCTGTTCAGGCGAACGGTCTCGATGTCGTCCGGCTGCGGCAGGAACTCGATGAAATTAAAAAAATTAACGAACGCCTTGCCAGTGAAGAGAGCGACTTCCGGCTTCTTGCTGGAGCCGAGGTGGATATTTTGAGGGATGGCAAACTCGATTTCCCCGACGATATGCTGGCCGAACTCGATGTTGTCGTTGCCAGCATCCATCAGAGCTTCAATCAGACAGAAGCGGAAATAACCGAAAGATTTATTGCGGCCGCTCAAAATCCATACGTTCATTTTCTGGGCCACCTGACGGGTCGATTGTTGCTTGAGCGCGAGCCTAACAAGGTGGACCATCGCGCGGTCATCGATGCCTGCGCAGCTACGGGCACATGGATCGAATTGAATGCCAGCCCTTATCGCTTTGACATGGATTGGCGTTTTTGGCCTTACGCAAAATCCAAAGGCGTAAAGTGTGTAATCAACTGCGACGCCCATCGCCTGGAACATGCGGGTTTTTTACGGCTGGGCGCCGGCATTGCGCGGAAAGGCTGGTTAACAAAAGATGATGTAATCAACACGTTGCCTCTCGATAAACTGCGGAAAGAGCTTCAAAAAAAGAGGTCACCCCAGAACGCCAGGTGACACGGGTGCAAGGATAAAATCACAACCTCAACAGTAGTGCAGCTTTGCGGCTCTGGCCGACACTTTTGATCAAATTCCCTAACGAGCGTTGAGTTGACAGTTTCGAGCAGGTAAATAAAGCCATATGAGTCTCAAATTACATCGTCTCGAACGAGCCGTCACAGGACTGCTGGTCGTCGATATTCAGGAGCGATTGCTGCCGCAAGTCTTCGAAAAAGAACGGTTGATTCGAGAAGGTGTTCGGCTAATTAGAGGAGCTACATTGCTTAAGATCCCTATCTTTGTAACTGAGCAGTATCGTAAGGGACTTGGATTAACGACGCCGGAAATAGCTTCGGTCATCGAAAACTTTGCTCCCAAAGAGAAGGAAACTTTTAGCGCCTGTGGCGCGGACGGGTTGGTTTCCAGCATTAAGACGAGCAAAATCCGCCAGATTGTTTTGTGTGGTATGGAAACACATATATGCATTCTGAATACTTGCCTGGATCTATTGGACGAGGGCTTCGAGGTCTTTGTTGCAGCCGATGCCGTTTCCGCGCGAAACCCTGAGAATACGTGGATCGCGCTGGAGCGCATGCGCGACTCAGGCGCGGTGATAGTGTCGACCGAAATGGTGCTCTTCGAAATTCTCGGGCGGGCCGCTACTGATGAATTCAAAGAAATCCTCAAATTAGTCAGATAGCGCAATTGGCAGGGAAAGGGGATGCCTCGCCTGTCCTAAAAGGTTGAACCGGAAAGGCGCGAATCAAGAGGTCATGTCACCGTTCTTTGCTTTTTTGGCCAAGCCTAAAAGCTCGTGGGCTTTTGCCGGTGCGTTGTTTGAACTGTGACGAAAAATGAAACTGATCTTCATAGCCCAGTTCGATACCGATTTGTTTGATTGACAGCTCTGAATGCATCAGCATGGCTTCGGCCGCCTTAATTCGGAGGCCTATGAAAAACGAAATGGGGGAATCGCGCAGGTGTTGGCAGAAAAGCCGACTGCAATTACGCGCGCTCAATCCGGCAGCCGACGCGATGGCGGACAGGTTTGGACTTGCCCTGAGGTTCTGCTCCATGAATTCGATTGCGGCGTGCAGAGGTGGAGGATAGTTCGGTCCGGCGCATTCACTGCATTCGATCAGCACGCTGTAGGCCAGAAGGGACAATTCGGAGGCAAATCCCGGCGGCTTTTCACGCATCAACTTATAACAACGTCGAAACAATTTCGTGATACGCGCGGGTTCACTAAATCTGACATGATCGATGGCAGTCAGTCCGGTGACCTGCATGATGGCATCCAGGCCAATTCCTTCCACAAGGATTGTTCTTTTATGAAGATAGCCGCAGTCCCCCGTTTCGAATTTTTGGTTTTTGGCCTTGTGCGCGATAAAAAGGTCACCAGGAAAAAGTACGCCCTGGTTGGATGCCTGCCTGTACAGCATGGTGCCTTTTGTGATAAGATTGAAGGAAAGGACCTGCCGGTTAAATCGCTCGTAGAAATCTCCCGGTCCCCATCTGGACACTAGCGCGACAGTGACGCGGATAGGCGGCAAAACTCGGTGATGCTCGTGAGAATGCGTGTAAATCTGTTCCCGATATTTCTGAGTACGCTTATTCATCCACAGCCATTTTTTACATGTTTTTGTCCTTTCAATCTATGGAAAAATAATGGAAATACCGCTAATAATCGACCCGTGATCCTTAGCACGAAGCATTCCCAACCCCCTTTGTGTCAAGGATTCGTGTATAAAATCCACCTCTCGAAAATCTAAACTGACGATAAGATTTGAACGTCGGCACAAAAGTAAATATGATCGGAGCACTACCCAATTGCTTATACCGGCATACCCGAGTAAGGAGCCGGAGTGGCTGGTAGCGTAACGTAATCGTTGGCCGCCGAAGGTCGTTATCAGCGTTCATCAAAAACCCATATAGTATAAAAAAAATGAAAAGACGTCTTTTATTCTTCGCTTCCAGCCTGGTGTTGGCGGCCCTCTCTCAAGTACAGGTCAACGCGGCATCAAACACATGGACTGGTTCAACCAACTCCTGGGATTTGACGAGTTTAGCCTGGACATCTCCAACGATTTGGTCCGATGGCGATGATGGTATTTTTGGCGCCGCTGGCGCAGGCACCGTCATGATGAACGATAATATCACAGTCCACAACCAGACGTTTAATGCTGCCGGTTACACGATTGTTAGCTCGGGCAAGATCCTGACCCTGGCAGGCACCACCCCTACTATCACCGTCAACGCGAATAGCACAAACGCTGCTGCACTTGCGGGCACAAACGGCTTGACGATTCAGGGGACGGGTGTCCTGGTCCTCCAAGGCGACCCCGCCGCCGCAGTTGGCAACTCCTATACGGGGGGAACGTATGTGAAGGGCGGCACGGTAGTGCTCGACGCCACGGGAGCACTCAACAACGGAACCAGCTACGCGGTGGACAGCATCGAAGCGCTGGATGCGGGGGCGACGGTGAAGTTTAATGCTCCATTTAATGGCACTATTTTTGATACTGTCCGTGATCAGATTGGCACCCACTCTGCAACGTTCGTGAGTCATTTGCATCTGACCGGGGGCACTTTCGATATGAACGACGACCCAAAGAAGCAGCACGTCCCGGTCCCTGACGGAAACGGGCTGATCACCAACACGGGAACGAACGTGCAGGCGGGAGTGATTATGGTGGCGGACGGGTCAAATCATGTTTTCTCGGGAGTGATCGCCGATGGAGGACCGCTCGTAGGGGACAATATCGCAGGAGGACCGACTCCGCAGGGACCGGGTCGGCAAATCGGAATCGTCAGTTTCGCCGCTGCGATCAATGGCGGAGGCGGGGTCTTGACGTTGAGTGGCTCGAACACCTATTCCGGCTCAACACGCATCGACCAGGGCGCCACGATAAAACTGGTCGGAAATGGAACGATCGGGTTTCCGACGGCAACCGGATCTTTGACCGGCCCGCTGCGCATTCAAAACAACTGCGCTCTCGATCTCAATGGTCATAATCAGACCATTGCTTTGATGACCAGCGGGCAAGCAAACGGAAGGGTTTACAACTCGGCGGCCTGCACGGTTTCGACTTTGACGGTTGGCTACGGCAACGAGCAAGCAAATCGCACTGCGATTATGCAATATATAGACAATCTTGGGACAGGCGGACTTCTGGCGATAAGAAAAGTCGCGACTGGGCCGGCGTTTTTCCTTCCACAGGGCGGGCCCGCGGCCACGAACTGCGCGCAGACATTGTCTGGCGTGAACACCTACAGTGGCGATACCACCGTTGCCGGTGGTTATTTGAGCTTTATAAATACGACGGCTGTCAGCTCGAATAGCGCCTTCCGAATCTATACGACTGCCTGGCAGCCGGCCCCCCAGACGAATTGCTCGCTGGTGTTGAATTACACCGGCACGGCTCCTGTACGACAATTATGGATCGACGGGGTGCAACAACCGAACGGCGTGTATGGCGCGGGCACGCCAGGAATCGAACCGAGCAGCACCGGAACCATCACGGTGACGGGCTATGCGCCTGTCGTCCTGGGATATTCAGTCGGCACGGGCGACGTTACGCTTTCGTGGGCGGGAGTGTACAAATTGCAAGCCCAGACCAACTCGTTGAGCGGAACCTGGTCAGATTATCCGGGCGGTGGTTGCAGTCCGGTGATCGCGCCGATTGACCCAGCTAATCAGCAAGTGTATTTCCGCCTGTCAACTTACTGATACGGCCCTCGCCTTTTTATTCTTTTAAAGCACGGAGAGTGTCGTGACTGACACTCTCCGTTTGCCTTTGGATTCACGAACCCCACGGATCATGCATTTGATCAATGAAGCACTTGCTCACCGTTCTGGGCCGAGGATTCCATCTGACGCACGACCATACTGTAATACATGCCTCGAGTTTGCATGAGTTGTTCGTGAGTTCCGCGCTCGACCACCCGGCCTTCCTCCATCAGAAGAATTAGGTCCGCGCGGCGCACTGTCGAAAGCCGATGCGCAATGACGAACGTGGTCCGTCCGGCGAGCAGAGCGGCCATCGAGGCCTGGATGAGCTGTTCGCTTTCGGTGTCCAGGTTGCTGGTTGCTTCGTCCAGAATGAGAATCTGTGGTGATTTTAAAACCGCCCGGGCGATGGCCAGGCGTTGTTGCTGGCCGCCTGAGAGTTTAACCCCACGCTCGCCGATGAATGTCTCGTACCCCTCGGGAAGCCGGACGATGAACTCGTGAGCATTAGCACGCCGGGCTGAATCCTCAACCTCGGTGTCCGTCGCATCGTGGCGGCCATAGGCGATGTTGTCCCTGACTGACCCGTCAAAAAGAAAAACATCTTGTTGGACGATGGCGAGCAGATCCCGATAGCTGCCCAGACGAAAGTCTCTGATGTCTGTGCCGTTCAGCAGAATGCGGCCCTTTGTCGGGTCATGAAAACGAGCGACCAGGTCGGTCACTGTGGTTTTCCCAGCACCGCTGCGGCCTACCAGTGCCACAACCGAGCCACCGGGCACAGCGATATTAAAATCGCGCACAACTAGGCGGTCGGCGCGGTACTCAAACTCGACGTTTTCAAAATGGAGTTCGCGCACGATGGGCGGCGCATCGCTGGCGTCAGGCCGATCTGGTTTGTCGTCCTCCATGGCAAGCACTTCGAAGACGCGCTCCATAGCCGCGAGGGAACGCTGAAGTTCCGAGAAGGAATTCACAATGTTCCAGACAGGGTTGAGCAGTAGAAAAGTGTACCATTGAAAGGCCATGATATCTCCGATAGACGCCCCGCCGCGAACGTGCAAATAGCCGCCGTACCAGACGATGACAACGTTGACGATTCCTAACAGGAGGCCCCAGGACGTCCAAAGGAACATCTCCCGCCGCTGAGCGAAAAGTTCCTTTCGCAAAACCGTATGACGCCCGCTCAGATACTCGAGCATTTCACGCAACTCGCGCCGGAAAGCACGGACCACACGGATTCCGGAGAAAGTCTCCCCGACCCGGCCATCGATTCTTTCGGCGTCCTTGCGTACGGAACGATAAATCGGCCTGACCCGCCGCGCGAAAATCAGGCTTAAAAGGACCAGACACGGAATGATAGCCAGTGCTGTTAAAGCCAGACGCCAATTCAGCGACAGCAGCACGACCACTGCGATTCCGAGGCGAAGCACAGAAAGGGCAGGGGAGACCACGGCCAATTGCAAGAGCCCGGTCGTTGTATCCACATCACCTGTAAGCCGAGACAGAATGCCGCCTGTCTTGAAATCCCAGAGTTTGGGCAAGGGCAGGTGGAGCAATCTTTCGAAGAGTGAGCGGCGGAGGGCCAGCATGACACGCGTGTTCAGGACGCGTTGACGGTAATCCTTGAGCGCACCAATCAAAGTCGAGAGAACCACTACTCCGAGGAATACCCCACCGGTCAGGTGGAGGAGGTGAAGCCTCGCTGCCGCGTCCAATTTCGCGTTGAGTAAAACGCGATCGACCATGAATCGCATGAACAGCGGTCCGACCATTTCGAGTCCAGCTCCAAGCACGGCAAATACCAGTAGAACGGCGACTGCGTAACGATGGGGTCGCAGCCATTGTAAATATTCGCGCAGGTACTCACGACGTTTGCGACGCTGCTTCTGTCCGGAATTCGCCTCCTTGCCGTTCTGAACTGAAACTGCCTGACCCTCGACTGGCTTTCGCTTTTCACCAGATTCGGCGTCGTCGAGTTTCCCCTGCTTGTAATCTTCGACAAAGGAGCGATAGCGCTGGCGCGAAGATCGAAATTTTTCGGAATGTACTGGCCGGTTACTCATGCCCAGTAATTCACCTGGACGCCGTTGCAGTAGTCAATCCCGGAGTCGCGATACGCTAAAGAGCTTGAAGCAGCGCGGATGGTTTGAAATCCTGCAAAGAAGTTGTCAAAAAAATCGTAGCAAGACGAGGTCACGAGGATCAAATCCTGCGTAAACAGGCGGCTTTTGATGAGGTTAGAGCCTCGTTACCTCGTCTGCTACGATTTTTTCAAATCCACCGCCGAACTTTGGTTTTGTATGCCAAGAAATCCTCCTTAAACAGAGACTCAAGCGCGCGTTCTTCAGGGCGTATTTGAAATCGGTTCATGTAAACCACAAATGCTGGAATCCAGACCACCGCCAGCGCGTTTGCTCGAAGCACCACCCATCCTGAGAGCACAAACAACAAACCCAAGTACATTGGGTTCCGGGTAAATTTGTAAACACCAGAAACAACCAGGGATGAGGCGGAGCCTGGTTTCGTGGGATTCACGGTCGTTTTGGCACGCCGAAACGAAGTTACTCCGGCAATGCTTATGGTTGTACCTAGCAAAAACAGACCCAGCGCAGGAAGGATGCGTCCGGGAAGAACGAAATGAAATGCCGGCGCAGCCAGGGAAGTAGCCCAGATAAGCAAAGCCAGAACGAGAGCAAGAAAAGGGGGAGGGATCTTTACATCGAGAATTGGTCTGGTGTTAGCATCGTGGCAAAGCAGTCCTGCCAAAAATCCTCCTGCGATTACATCGTATGCCAGACAGAACGAAGGCCACCATAGTGGCACGCCAGGGTTGGTCACAAGATGGGCGTGAACAAGATCAAATAAGCCGTGGCCAGCCAAGGCGACCACCACCACCCAGAGGTTAAACTTGAACCCCAGAAAAGCAATCACCACGAAGCCTGTCATCACGAGCGACTCAACCAGCAGGGCGTAGTGCGAGCCACCCATCACGGCAAACAGGACATAGTATGAGGCGACGATAACGAGGACCGTTGGATAGAACGCACGGTCACGATCAAAGCGCGCCAACCTCGCCAGAACAGATATGACAAGCGCCAGAACAATGCCTATGATGTATGCGATGGGCTGAGTGTATCGGCGAGGCTCGCGGCTTCAATCGGAATTTTTACAGAAGGCAGCCGAGTTAACGGAGTTAGTGGCAAGGGAGAAAAAGCTGCTTAGCGGGAACGATTCAATTGGAGAAAGCCTGCCCACCCCGGCCATCTGCCGATGGGAGAAGGTGAACCCTCGCCAGATTTCAACGGCTGACTGAGTGCTTGTTGATTCGATCAGCGCGCGATTCGGCCTTCATCCCATTCTATTGCTTTGAAAACGGTGTCAATGTTCGGGTCGTGGCAATGAGGCACAAAGTTCTGTTTAGCCCAGGCCAGTGATCTCTCCATTGCGTGCCCCGGCTTTCCAAGGTTAATGGCAAATTCATTCCAGTTTTTCCGCTTCTCGTCATTCAAACTCGTTCGTTGTTCGAACCAGGCTGCCATCCAGGAGTCATCGTTGTTCGAGGATTTTACTGCTTCAATCATCTCATCCCTGCTCAGGCCAAAATAACGTGTAAACTGAGTATCCGCGCCGTGCTTATGAAATAGGTATGGGCGATATTCGTCTGACAACTGCCCAAGGAGTTCCAATCGAATTTTGTCTGTGAACCGAGCCAGATAATAACAGCCCGCTAGTTTTTCAAGAGGGCTTCGAATCGCGCTCATCAGATGAGAGGATTGAACCTGTGGTCAGGTCAGCCCTGCGGTTTCCGGGAAGCCGGCCCCAATATTGAAGCTTTGCACCGCCTGGCCGCTTGCGCCTTTGAGGAGATTGTCTTCAGCACTCATTACGAGCAAGCGCCCGGTTCGGGCATCCAGCCGCCAGGCGATCTCAATCACATTGGTGCCTGCCACATTTTTTGTATCAGGCAACATTTTGTCATCGAGCAACCGCACGAATGGTTCATTGCCATAGGACTTTTGATAACAGGCAGAAATATTCCGCGACAGTGCCTCCATCGCTTTGGCATCAGCAAAATGTTGCTCGGGGGCAAGATAAATGGTGGTGAGAATTCCACGATTGATCGGGATCAAATGTGGTGTGAATTGAATGGTTACCGGCGTGTTGGCTGCCAATGAAAGCTCCTGTTCGATCTCGGATAGATGCCGGTGTTTGGGAATGCCGTAAGGCCGGACGCTTTCATTGCATTCAACAAAGAGATAATCCATTTCGGCCTTCCGACCGGCCCCGCTTACCCCACTGAGAGAATCCGCGATGATGCCGGTGGATTTAACCAAACCGGCGCGTATCAATGGAATAATCGGCAGGAGAATGCTGGTTGGGTAACAGCCCGGCGATGCAATGAGCGAGGCGTCTCGGATGCTTGAGCGATAGATTTCCGGCAACCCATACACGGCTTGTTTCAGCAAAGCAGGAGACGGATGGGCGTGCCCATAAAACTCGTGGTAAATCTCGGGGCTCCTTAGCCGAAAATCCGCGCTGAGGTCGATGACGTGGCTGCCCAGTTGCAGCAGCGGCGCTGCGTATTCGGCGGCCACACCATGGGGCAGAGCCAGGAAAATAGTCCGCGCTGCTTTGGCCAAAACCTCGACCTTCGGTTCTGTAAATCGGAGAGATTTGGCCAGAGGATGATTCCCGAACTTTGGAAAAACCTCGGCCAGCGTCCGCCCGGCATATTGGCGTGAAGTGATGGCGGCCAACCTCACCTGGGGATGGGAGAGAAGCAGACGGACTAGTTCCTCGCCGGAGTAACCCGACGCGCCAACGACCGCCACGGTCCTGGTGTTCATCTGGATGCAGGCCAACAATGCGACCAGCAAAGCGCGGAAACGACTCCGCCGCGATGTTGCTCAAAGCAATTATCGCTTGCTGTACTGGAAGCGCTTCCGTGCGCCGGGTTGCCCGTATTTTTTCCGCTCTCTCATGCGCGGATCGCGAGTGAGCAGTCCTTCCGCCTTCAAGGTCGGGCGCAGATTGGCGTCCACGGTCAGCAATGCCCTGGCCAGGCTATGGCGTACGGCGCCTGCCTGCCCGTTAGGGCCGCCTCCCGATACAGTGATTCTCGCGTCATACTTGTCTGCGAGGCCGGTGAGCGTCAAAGGTTGAGTGGCCGTGGCGCGCAATGACTCGAGCGGGAAATAATTTTCGAACGCGCGGCCGTTCACAACGATTTTGCCAGTTCCGCTTGCGAGGCGCACCCGCGCGACTGCGGTCTTTCGCCGGCCAGTGCCAAGGAAGTCGGAACTTTTTGTTCCCGTGACGGATTTGATTTCGGCCATGATAAAATGAGTAGGTTAGTTAGCGGGCTTCAATGACTGTGGCTGTTGGGCAGAATGGGGATGTTCCCCGCCTTTATAGACTTTTAACTTCGTCATCAGCACCCGGCCCAAACGGTTTTTGGGAACCATGCCACGCACGGCGTGCATGATGAGCTTCTCTGGCTGTTTAGCGCGCACTTGCGCCACAGACCTGTATCTTTCCCCGCCTTTCCATCCGGAATAGCTCATGAACTCTTTGTCGGTCTCTTTTTTGCCGGTTAGCCGCACCTTTTCCGCATTAATCACCACGACGAAATCTCCGGCATCCAGGTGAGGGGTAAAGACAGGTTTGTTCTTGCCACGTAAAATGTCCGCAACCTGAACCGCTAAACGGCCTAAAATGGCTCCATTGGCATCGACAACATGCCACTTACGCTGGTCCAGATTTACTTTCGGTAAATGTGTTTTCATTCAAAAATCCCAATCAAAAGAGACGTAAAACTAACAAAGAACCGGGCTAAGTCAACATCGTTCTCGATGGTTTTTCATTCATTCTTCAACCTTTGGGGACCCCCCCCACTTTCTCTTATTTTCAAGTCGAGTCGAGGCCAGCCGCGTTTCGGACCAAGTTTTTGAAATCGTTACAAGTTATTTTGAGCATTTGGTGGGATTCGGCAATGCAGGGATCAGTGGATCCACTTGCCAGCGGTTGTTTTCTTGACAGACGGATGGAGGAGACGTAGCAAGTTTAAATGCTTCGCCACTTCCGGATTAGACGAGCCGCGATGTCGTTGGCAAAGCGAGTGCGAGTTGGATTTACCCTGATTGAACTGTTGGTCGTCATTGCCATTATTGCGATTTTAGCGTCGATGCTTTTGCCCGCTTTATCCCGCGCGAAGACGAAGGCCCAAAGCGCGCATTGCATTTCGAACCTACGGCAGTGGTCGATGATTGTGTCCATGTACCTGAATGACAACCAGGATAAATACATGACCGATACTGGTGGTTACGCGGAAGGCACCTGGATGTTACAACTCACAAATCTTTACGCAAATATAGGTCAATTCAGGCTCTGTCCTACAGCGACTCAGCCGAGTCCGGCCGGATATGGAAATACACGCCAATTCTGGGGATTCAATTCGCCTAACCAGGGAATCGGATATTTCCGGAAAGGCGATTATGGCAGCTATGGGATTAATCATTGGATTAATTCTTTGCCGGATTCCTTTTCGAGTGGTTGGCGCGGACAGCCTTCCTGGCAGTGGGCAACTGCTTCAAGCATTTTCTCGCCAACGTTAGTCCCGTTGTTTGGTGATTGTGCCTGGTATGGGGGAAACCCATTCGATTTCGCCAGCAAGACGCCTAACAGCCTGCCGGCCCCTTCGCGCGATTGGAATGAAGCTCATCCCATGCAATGGGACTATGATATGGCGAGGTTCTGCATGGATAGACACAATCGCGCTGTTAACTTCAGCTTTGCAGACGGCTCGGCCAGGACGATCAAAGTCACCGCGCTCTGGAGCCTGCAATGGCATCGCAAGTTTCAAACGACGGAACGGGTTGCTCTTAGTTGGTGAGAAACCGGGTTCGTCCACCTCCCACCGCAAATTTTTAACTATTCCCATCAATCCAATGATTCGTTATATCACTTCCGGCAATTCCGAACATGGCCGGACCAAAGCTGCTATCAATCAGATGAAACTGTTTCTCGTTTCGCTTGCGCTGGCTACGGCTATTTCGACTCATGCCGCTCATCCATTCCTTTGTTGTGATTCCGTGGGGAACAAGGTCTGCGTCGTTTCCGCGGAAGGAAAAATTGAGTGGGAGTACCCGGCGGTTCATCCACAGGATTGCTGGCGGTTACCGAATGGCAATTATCTTTTTTGCTTCAAAACCGGCGCGCTCGAATTGAAACCCGACAAGACAAAAGTCTGGGAATACAAAGCCCCAGAAAAAACTGAGGTGCATGCCTGCCAGCCCTTGTCCAAAGGCCGGGTGCTGTTGGCCGAGACAGGTACTGCGCGGATTATTGAAGTGGACCGGGAAGGCAGGATCGCCAAGGAAGTGAAACTCTTTCCGGGACCGAAGGTCGGCACCCACGACCAGTTTCGCGGCACTCGCAAAATGGGCAACGGTCATTACCTGGTTTGCTTCAAAGGCGACCATAAGGTGGTGGAAGTGGACGGCGACGGAAAAGTGCTGCGTGAGATCCCCGTTGATGGAGATGTCCATGAAGTGATTCCTTTGCCTAAGGGACATCTGTTGCTCTCCTGCGGAGAGGGCCGAAAAGTGATTGAAATTGACGGGGCAGGGAAAACGGTCTGGGAACTGAACCAAAATGATCTTCCGGGAAATCCACTGCAACTCACTGTGGGCTGCCAGGTCCTGCCGAATGGCAACCTCGTCATCTGCAATTATCTCGGGCACGGCCATCTTGGCAGCCAACCACAATTTGTTGAAATCACCCGTGAAAAGAAAGTCGTCTGGGAATTCGCCGACCATCAGAACTTCAAAAGCATCAACCAAATTCAACTGCTCGATGTGAAGGGCGACGTCACAAAAGGTGACATTTTGCGCTGAGCCCTTACAGTTGGCGGATTTCCTGGGGCATCTGTCGCTGCGCTACTTGAGCTATCTATCGAAGTGGTCGCAACAGCTTTACACGGTTATTTACAGGATTCATATAATTGCATGGGGCAAGCACCTGGGCTACACGAACCATCCAACCAGCGCTTGTCGTGAACCGACATCAAAACTCTAAATCGGGTTTTCAGAGGCTGCATGAAATTCTCTCGAAGGTCGGAAAGAATAAGACTCGGTTTGGCAATTCCTGCAAAACGTGAACGGCAATGGCACGCAGCAGACTGTGGGCGTTCCCATAACTTCCAGCGCGCAAGCTTTCTATCGCTTTCGAGTCCATTGATATTTTAGTGAGGCGTGGAAAGAGGAGATCCTTGTTGCCGGACGCGGATATTGCCGACGAGTCATTCGCCGAGTAGCATTTTGGGGTGTGGCGTTTCATCCTTTGCGCTGAGTTTCTCGCCCTGTGTGGTGCTGGGCAGATATTGGCAGCCGAAAATGAGGGCAAGCCGTTGGGACTGTCGGTTCGCGATGGAACGCTCATGCTGGAGGGAAAGCCTTACCGAGGAATCGGAGTGAATTATTTCTCGCTGGCGTCCAGGGTTTTCAATGATGCGGACGATACGTCTTCCCTGACAAATCTTGCTGCTCTGGCGAAGGCAAAGATTCCCTTTGTGCGGTTTATGTGTGGAGGCTACTGGCCGAATGAACAACGGCTTTACCTGACTAACCGCGCGGATTTCTTCGCGCGGCTGGATCGTGTCGTGCGCTGTGCCGAGGAGAGTCAAATCGGGTTGATTCCATCTCTATTCTGGCACTTACCTACCGTTCCCGACCTGGTTGGGGAACCAATGCAGCAACTTGGGAACACGAATAGCAAGTCCATTGCTCTCATCCGGGCATATACAAAGGATGTCGTCAGCCGATATATCGGCTCGCCGGCGATTTGGGCCTGGGAATTTGGCAACGAAGCGATGTTAAGCGTCGATCTGCCGAATGCGAGCGAGCAACGCCCCCCGATCGTTCCTCAATTGGGCACACCAGCACGGCGCACGCAACTGGACGAACTCACTTCAGCGCAACTGCGAGTGGCATATCTGGAGTTTGCACGGAATGTTCGCAGGCTTGATCCTACGCGGCTGATCCTGTCCGGGAATGCTTTACCGCGAGTCTCGGCATGGCATAACACGCACGAACGAAGCTGGTCATCCGATAACACAGAGCAATTTCGAGAGATATTATTGCGGGACAACCCGGACCCTATGAACGGCATTTCTGTGCATATTTATCCGGCTGAGAATCCACCTGACGGAGCGAAGAGTGTTTTTGAAAAATTGAAATTGGTGATGCGCGAGTCAAGTGCTGCCAGGAAGCCGTTGTTCGTCGGCGAGTTTGGCATCAGCCGAAGGTCTGGTGCGATTGAGGACCAGAAAAGAGCGTTTGTCGAATGCCTGAAGGCGATTCAAAACGAGCAGGTTCCGCTGGCGGCGGCATGGGTGTTCGATTTTCCCTCTCAGGATCAAGACTGGAACATGGATTTCAAAAATGAGCGCTCGATTCTTCTAACGATGCTTGCCGAAATCAATCAGAAACGATAAACGGCAAGGTTTTACCAGCAGAACATTGACATTTAATGACCGGCCACAAGACTGCTGGCGCAGGTATGACCACCGCAAATAAAGTCACTATCCTTCGGATTCTGCTCACTCCGTTTTTTGTTGTGGAGGCTTTGTACTACGTGACAAATGGGGACGAATCGCATCGATTGCTGGCACTCCTCTCCTTTGCGATCGCTTCGATTTGTGACGGGGTGGATGGTTATATTGCGAGGCGATATAATCAACGCAGTGAGTTGGGAGCAATTCTGGATCCGCTCGCGGACAAGCTTTTGCTCGTCTCGGCCGTTGTGCTGCTGAGCTTCAATTGGCCTAACATTGCTCATATCCCGCTGTGGCTCACCTGCACGATCATCGGGCGCGATATCCTAATGCTGGCTGGAGCGTTGGTGATCCAAATTACAATTGGAAAGGTGCGGGTCAAACCACATATTTTAGGCAAAATCGCGACTGTCCTGCAGATGGTTTGTGTGCTTTGGGTTTTATTGAAGTGGAACACCAAAGGTCTGGCGGCATTGACTCTCGGTGCAGCGTTATTTACCGGAGTTTCGGGCCTGCTTTATGTTTGGGATGGAGTAAACCAGTTAAGCAATCATCCTTCCTCAAATTCAAGTCGATGAAGCAGAGAAGCGTGACAAAATCAATCTGTGGTGAAAACAAATTGCTCGGAAATTTTCATGACACCACGTCCATCGTTTGCCATGCTATCTAATGCCGCTCGAATTGAAACTCAAGGAAGGGGATGTTGCTCCTGAATTTACAGCGAACACGACGGATGGTAAAAAAATCTCATTGTCTGATTTCAAGGGAAGGAATGTCGTGTTGTATTTTTATCCTCGGGACGATACCCCAGGTTGCACGAAGGAGAGCTGCGCCTTTCGTGATGAATTCGCGGCATTTAAACAAAAGAGCGCCGTGATTTTGGGGGTCAGTATTGATTCAGTAAAGTCGCACGCAAAATTCACGGAAAAATACAAACTTCCTTTTACGTTACTTGCCGACGAAACCAAAGCTATCGTGCAGGCCTATGATGTTTGGGGCCAAAAAAGCTTTCTCGGGCGCAAATACATGGGAACCCACCGTGTTACATTTTTAATTGGCCCCGATGGGCGGATCAAAAAAATATGGCCAAAGGTAAAACCGGCCGAGCATGCAAAAGAAGTGCTAGCGCAGTTGCAAGCCGGTTAATCCCATTGACACTTCATTCCCCGGGAAGTATATACAGCCGCACCGGATGTTTTAACATTTAATGGTTCAACGATTAACACTGAGTTCAAATTAACCAAACCGATTATGGCCATACCTGTAGGATCAAAAGCTCCTGATTTTAATCTCAAATCCAAACAAGCCTCCGGCCTGGTGGACATCAAGCTGAGTGATAACCTCGGCAAAAAGAACACCGTGCTGCTGTTTTTTCCGGCCGCGTTTACGAGTGTCTGCACTACCGAGCTCTGCCAGATGTCCGGCAGTTTGGACAGTTACTCCGGCCTCAATGCGAATGTCATTGCGGTTAGCGTGGACAGCCCTTTCGCGCAGGAAGCCTGGGCACAGAAAGAAAAAATCAACCTAACTCTCGCCAGCGATCTCAATAAGGAAACCATCAAAAAGTATGATGTGGTTTTCCCGATGCTTGCTGGAATCGGGGATACGGCCGCGCGCGCCGCTTTCGTTATTGATAAAAGTGGCGTGGTCCAGTACAGCGAACAAACCCCGACGCCCAAAGACCTTCCGAGTTTTGAGAAAGTCAAAGAAGCGCTTGGCAGGTTGAAATAGGCACCGAGTCTTTTTACAACGGGTAGCTCGCCGAGGGCGGCGGCTATCCGCTTCGAATTTATCGAAGGATTTCGTGCTCGGAACGCAACGTCCCGAGCGAGAAATCAAAATGACACGCGTTACGCGCGATATTCCCGATCCTTTACAATTCCTGGCATCGGCTTGGGATATTTGCCGTCCTTGTCAGCCCGAAGTGGAGCAGGGGAATCCATGGTCATTTTATCAACGTCTGGCGCGTATTCATGATCACTATTGAGGAAATCCTCAAGAGTGATCTCCTGGCCAGTGTGGGCCGCCATGCGGCCCAAGCTTGATACCGCGCTCGCTTCAGCGCCACGTTTCACTTCGTTGAACGGTTTGTCATTGCGAATCGCGTCGATCAAGTCGGTCCATTCGTTTTGATGCGGACTTTTCTCGTCCGGTGGCACCTTGGATTCCCAAAGCATATTCGAGCGTTGCATATTTTGGCCCTTGAATATCCGGGAAGGTGGATCGCAATCGTTGCTATTCGCAACCACTGCCAAACCCTTGCTGCCATGCGCATAGCTGGAATAGATAGGATGGCAGCCGTTGATGCACCGACCGTCCATTATCATCTTGGCGCCGTCCGCAAAGGTATATTCGACTGAATAGGTATCGAAGTTTTGGTCAACGTAAGGCTCGCCTTCCGGGTTTGTCTTTGTATGACGCCCTCCGACGCCCTGAGCTTTAACCGGCCACGCATTTTTCATCCAGCAGAGATGATCAACGTGGTGAATGTAAAAATCATTATAGCAACCACCGCTGGCCCAGAGAAAACTGTGAAAGTTTTTAATTTGCCATAGCAGTTCGCTGGGTTCTCCCGGCCACTTGGTCGAAAACGCCGACCCGACAGGGCCGTGCATGCGGTAACCGCGCATGAGAATGATATCGCCGATCTCTCCACCTTCAACGCGCTTGTGTAACTCCTGCAAATTTCGGGCGTGACGAGACATCAGGCCAACTCCGACTTTGAGGTTTTTCGCGGAGGCATCGCCTGCAAGTTTGATCATGCGCTTGGAGGTTGGACCATCAGCGGTGAGCGGCTTTTCCATGAAAACATTCAGGTTCTTCTGAATCGCATAAGTGAAATGCACCCAGCGAAAGGCCAGCGGCGTGGTGAAAATGGCGACGTCCCCCGGCTTCAAACAGTCCATGGCCTTTTTGTAACCGTCGAAACCGATGAATTTGTGATCGTCAGGCACAGCGACCTGGTCGCCGCATTTGCGCTTGAGCGCATCATAGCTGTCCCGAAGTCTGTTTTCGAAGACGTCGGCCATGGCAACCAACTTGACTGGGCCCTGTTTAGAAGTGGACAAAGCGTTATCAGCGGCGCCGGTACCCCGGCCGCCGCAACCGATCAGGGCGACCTGGATTGTATCAGTGCCGGCGGCGTGCACGTTGGGAATAGCAACCCCGGCGAGAGCTGAGGCGGCCGCGATGCGGCCAGTCGTCTTCATAAATTCACGGCGTGTCGTGAGGCTGTTCGATGTGTTCATGCTTGTATAATCCTGACGTTCGGGCCGAAATGTCAATTCAAGAAATTGTTGGAAAGTTGATGCTGAGACTCTTACGGTTCTCCTCTAATAATAATCGGGTTCCCTTTTTAAGCCAAACCCGATAGTCTGGCCGAGTAACCCAGGCGGAGAACCTCCGTCCTCAAATCAGGAACAAAAATGAAACGACGCGAATTTATCAAAGGCTCAGTTGCAGCCTCGACTATAGCAGCGGTTAGCCTGGACGAACTCAAAGCATCGGGCGCGGATCGGGGTGGCGCTCGTGAATATTACGAGCTTCGCGCTTACCGGTTAAAGAGCGGGGCTGGTCGTGAGGTGCTTGATACTTATTTCGAGAAGGCTGCCATTCCGGCTCTCAACCGGTTGGGGTGTAAGAATGTTGGAGTTTTTGTTCAACAGGAGCGGTCCGGCGCACCCGCTGCGACCGAGGTGAGAGATCCGAACAGCGTTTTTGTGCTCATCCCGTATTCTTCCTTGGAATCATTAGGATCAGTAACCGCCGGTTTGTATGCCGATGAGGAACATCGGAAAGCGGGCGCTCATTATTTGGAACTACCAAAAAATAACGCTGCCTTCGAGAGAATCGACAGTTGGCTGATGATTGCATTCCCCGGGATGCCGAAACTGGAGCTACCCGAGTATTCGCGGGAAAAGAAACCGCGCATGTTTGAAATGCGCACCTACGAGAGTCACAGTGAGGTTAAAGCTCTCAAGAAGGTGCAGATGTTCAATTCTGGAGAAATTGAGGTCATGCGCGATGTTGGGCTGGCTCCGCTTTTCTACGGTCAGGCACTCATAGGACCAGGATTGCCGCATTTAACCTACATGTTATCGGCAGAAAACGAAGAGGCCCATAAGAAACATTTCGGCGCTTTCGGAAAGCATCCAACCTGGAATAAACTCAAGAATGACCCGGAGTACGCCGATACCGTTTCGAAGATAAAGAATTGGTTTCTGGTTCCAACAGCCTATTCGCAAATCTAAACAAGGTTGGAATGACGAGTGATGAAAGAAGCCGGAAAATAAGCATTTCCTCGTTCCTTCATTATTGCTGTATCGCCTTTATTCTGATCGGCTCAATTTTCTGGCCCGATGCGGGAACGGCCGGTGTGCCCGGATTGTCCGCTTCTCAATTTAGCGTTGATCCCCCTTGGACGACCCAAAAAGGTTTGCCGGAGAGTTCGGTCTTTTCGATCCTCCAGACCCGAGACGGTTATCTCTGGGTAGGAACTGGTTATGGTCTAGCGCGGTTCGATGGGATTCATTTCAAAACATTTGATGAAACCGATGCGCCGGGGCTGAGCAGCGGTAAAATCGTTAAATTATTCGAGGATAGCCGCGCCAATCTGTGGATAGGGACTGGCATGGCTGGGATTTTCGTGGTGAGCAAGGAGGGTAAGATTACCAGCCTAATTCAAGCAGGCACTGGTCTTAGTGGACGGTTGGTCAACATTTGCGAAGACCCTAGTGGAGCCATTTGGCTGTCCACAGCCAATGGCCGGTTATCCCGGTACCGGGATGCGCGATTGGAACGGATTGTGGATGATTGCAATGGCCTGGTGGCAGACAACTCAGGCGTCATTTGGGTTGGGGCTCCTGATAAGCGAACGGGGCAGGGAAGCTTAATCGGCCTCGGCCCGATCATACCGACCCCTGTTCCGGCTCTCCAAGTTGCCTACGAAGTGCCAGTCGGCAGGTTGGACTATTTGCTGGCAAGCAAAAAGGGTGGCTATTGGCGGTTGTCGGCCAACTATGTTCAGAAATATCAACAGGATCGCCTTGAGCGGGATTTTGGCTCTTATCAATGGCGTTGGGAGGATCTAGCAGCCGCCTGTGAGGACGACGCAGGAAATATCATCATCGCAACCTATGGAAGTGGAGTCTTTTGGCTCAACTTTGAGGGAAAGTTCATCAAGGTGGAGGGATTACCCAGTTCCTACATTTTTTCCCTCTGTATGGATCGCGAAGGAAGTCTTTGGGTGGGCACTGATGGGCGAGGTCTCAACCGAGTAAGGAGGCAGATTTTCGACTCATTGGCTCAAACGCGGGGTTTGGCAGTAACTTCTGTGTCTACTGACAAAGAAGGAGGCCTGTGGGTCGGCATCAACAATGGCGGAGTGAATTACTGGAAAGATGGAACTTTGCGCGAGTATCGAAAGGAACAGGGCCTGAGCGATGCTTATGTAAAATCAGTTCTGGCCGATCGGGCAGGCAACGTCTGGGTGGGAACCCTCTACGGCAAATTATTTCAACTCCGAGGCAATCAGTTCACTAATGTCGAAAGCTGGCCCACAATCGATCCTGGTGTCGCGGTAATTCATCAGGATCGTCAGGGGCTGGTCTGGTTTGGCACCGGTCAGGGACTTATCTGTCGTGATCCGAGGAAATTGTTCACTAACCGTGATGGCTTGTCTTCGAATACGATCCAGGCGCTAGCCGATGATGCAGCGGGAAACCTTTGGATCGGCACAGATGCCGGTCTGAATGTTTTTCGTGGAGGCCAAATTTCGAGTCTTCACAAAACGAATGGATTGCCGAGTGAGGATATCCGTTCTCTCTATGTCGATTCGGATGACGTTTTGTGGGTTGGGACCGCGAGCGGGCTCGCTCGGTATGATGGAACAAAGTGGACGCGGTATTTAAAAGAGACCGGGCTCCTCAGCAATCCTGTCGGTTATCTCATGGAAGACAGCGAGCATTATTTGTGGCTCGGCACTTTGGCTGGCCTCGTGCGAGTAAACAAAAACGAGCTGAATGATTTTGCGCGTGGTTCCATTCACACAATTGCTTCGCGCGCCTACGGTGTCGAGGACGGCCTGCCCACGAGCCAATGCAGCGCCGGATCGCAACCTGCTGCCGCCGTTACCGCCGAAGGAACTTTGTGGTTTCCAACGATTCAGGGATTGGTTTCCGTTCGCCCGGATCAGATTCGACCGAATACCAATCCTCCTCCGGTTCGGATCGAGGTAGTGAAAGTACATGGCAAATTGCAAAATTCGAACAATTTTCGAGCAACACCCCCAATGGCGATCACGATCCGGCCGCGCGAGGAAGGTTTGGAAATTGATTACACAAGTCTCAACCTGGCCGCTCCGGAACGGGCGCGATTCAGGCACCGCCTGGCTTTAATAGGACATGAAGCTGCCTGGTGGGAGGCAGGCAATGTGCGCGTCGCGCAATATTCCACGCTGCCGCCGGGCGAATATCAATTCCAGGTAACGGCTTGCAATGAAGATGGAATCTGGAATTTGACCGGGAGCAGTTTGGCTGTGTCGGTCTTGCCTCCATTTTGGCGTACCTCGTGGTTTATCATTCTTACGACTCTGTGCCTGCTGGGAATGGTCGTTGGTTTAGTGCATTATGCCTCGACGCAAAGACTGCAACGTCAAGTAGGGCTCCTGCGTCAACAAGAGGTGCTCGAAAAGGAACGAGCACGAATTGCTCGGGATTTGCATGATCAATTAGGAGCGAATTTAACCCAGGTGGCGCTGCTTGGAGAGATGGTCGAAACTGATAAAGAAGAACCCGATGAGGTCGAAAGTCATGCGCGACAGATTTCGTCGACCGCACGCGAAACAACCCGGGCCCTGGATGAAATCGTTTGGACGGTGAACCCCTCGAATGACACGCTGGATGGTTTGATTAATTACCTGTGCAAATATGCGCAGGAATATTTGGCGCTGGCTGGGTTGCGTTACCGTCTGGAAGTGCCGCCGCAACTTCCTGCGACGCCCATCTCACCCGAACTTCGTCACAACGTCTTCCTGGCGGCGAAGGAAGCAATCAACAATGTTGTCAAACATTCAGAAGCTTCTTCCGCCTGGATGCGACTGCGCCTGGAGCCGGAACAATTCATTTTGGAAATCGAAGACAATGGACGCGGATTAGCCGAAGGCAGTCAAAAGAAAGGCAGAAGCGGGTTGGGCAACATGCGAAAACGTATGGAGGATATTCAGGGCAAATTCGAAGCCGGACCCGGAAGCGAAGGTGGCACCCGAGTCCGTCTCGTAGCTCCGCTCCGCGCTGCTGCCTCGGCCGATGGCAAAACCGAAGCGAAGGGTTAATGATCGGCCGGGAGTATCCCATCCACCAGACACCATTTGACTCCGACCTGCCGGAATAACACACTGAGACAGACGAATGCCAACGACGGTCTCAATTGTGGAAGATAATGAGCAACTGCGCGCCACACTGGCCCGGGTGCTGAATCGTGCCGAGGGTTTTCGCTGTCTGAGTCATTATGGCGATGCAGAGACTGCTTTGGAGGCGTTGCCGAAAGACCGGCCGGAAGTCGTGCTAATGGATATTAATTTGCCGGGCATGAATGGAGTCGAGTGCGTGCGACAACTGAAACAGGTCATGCCAAAAGTCCTGGTCATCATGCTGACGGTTTATGAGGACACCGAAAATATCTTCAACGCGCTGGCAGCCGGGGCTTCCGGTTACTTGCTGAAACGCACGAAAAGCGCGGAATTATTGGAAGCGATACATGAAGTGCAGCGCGGTGGCTCGCCAATGACCACGCATATCGCGCGGAAGGTGGTGCAATCGTTTCAAAAGGCGGGTCCTTCAGCGCAACCGACTGAGAATCTTTCCCAACGTGAGCAGGAGGTGCTCGACTTATTGAGCCAGGGCTTTTTATACAAAGAAATCGCCGAGAAGCTGGGTATTAGTTACGAGACGGTCCACACCTATGTGCGCCGCATTTACGAAAAACTGCAGGTAAGGACTCGGACGGAGGCTGTGGCAAAGTTCTTGAAACGGTGAGTGAAGATACTGCTCACAGGCGCATCGGGTTTTATCGGTTCAGCTTTCTTGCAGCGAGCGTTGCGGCAAGGCCATTCCATTGGCGCTTTAATCCGACCTTCCAGCGTTGCCAGCCGGGTTGGGATCGAGCATGAGAATCTTCAGTGGTTTGAAGGAACGCTGCAGGATGCACCCTGGAAAGAAATCACGACTTTCAAACCCGAAGTGTGTGTTCATTGCGCCTGGACGACTGCGCCTAAAGTAGCCTACGACTCACTTGAACATCTCCGGTTTTTCGAGCAAAGCCGGGCATTCCTTGAGAGATTGATAGATTTTGGAATTCAGCAGATCATCGGATTGGGGACCTGCATCGAGTATCGCATTGGAAACAAACCACTGGTTGAAGACGGCACTCCGATCGGACCCGTTGGACCGTACGCTGAAAGTAAGAATAACATGCGCCTTTGGCTTCAGGAGGCTTCGGAGCGAAAACACTTTCAACTTTGTTGGGCTCGCATTTTTTATGCTTACGGCGTGGGAGAAGACCCAACCCGGCTTTGCACATCCCTCATCCAAAGATTTCGCCGGAACGAGCCCCTCATTTTGAAAACCCCACGCAGCACGAAGGATTACATTTACATCGAGGATGTCGCCGAAGCTTTAATGTTGTTGCTGGAAAAGAAAGTTGAAGGAGCCGTCAATCTGGGAACGGGTGTGGGGATCACGATTTATGATCTGGCACAAACTGTGGCGAAGATGCTGGGAAAATCCAATCTTGTGCAAACGGCGGCTATTGAAGGCGAAGACCCGCTTGGATACGTCGTGGCGGACAGTAAGCGATTGCGGTCCCTCGGTTGGCTACCAAAATTTGATTTAGAACGAGGTCTTGCCACACTGGCTCGAGTTATTCCTTCGTAACATCTCTTGGAAAGCCTCAAAACACGCAAATACCAGGCTTGACGGAGGTTTTTGCAATATTATACTGAGGCAGAGTGAATGCTACAAATCATTGGTCCCATCCATTTCCTGCTACCTCCAGCAGCGGTATCCTGCCACTCTGATCTTTTGCTTTGGAATAGAGCATGAATATTTTTGTTTCCGGTTGCGGCAGTTTCATTGGCAGAGAAGTCCTGCGTCTCTGCAAACTCAAAGGAATAGAATTTACAGGCGTGGATCTGGCGCAAACGGGACAACCCGGTTGTTCCGTTGCCGATATTCGCTCCCCGGATATTGCAGAAAAGATTCCTGAAAATGTTAATGCGGTTGTCCACCTGGCTGCTCTCTCTCGTGACACGGATTGCCGGGGAAAGGCCTATTCCTGTTTTGATGCAAACGTGATGGGGACCCTCAACCTCGTCGAGGCCGCCCAGCGAAGAGGCGCCAAACAGTTTATTTTTGCATCTTCCGAATGGGTTTATGATTCATTTGAGGAAGGCGTGACAAAAACCGAAGACGATGTCATTAATATTTCGAAGATCACGTCGGAGTACGCATTATCAAAACTGGTTAGTGAGACCAATCTTCGGCAAAAGCACCAGCAAGGCTTCTGCCCGGTAACGATTTTGCGTTTCGGCATCGTGTATGGACCCCGCAAGGCGAACTGGTCAGCCGTTGAATCTATCTTGAATTCCGTCAGCACGCAAAATGAAGTGACTGTGGGTTCTCTTCGAACAGGACGCCGTTTTATTCACGTTACTGACATAGCATCCGCAGTGATTGCAGCAATCGGCCTGGGCGGGTTTGAAATCATCAATATCCAGGGAGAGAGGCTGGTGACTCTGGGTGAAGTGATCGAGAGCTCGAAACGCCTGGTCAATCGAAACCCAAAAGTAGTCGAACGCAGTCCGGAATCAGCGAATCTGAGGCTTGTCAGCGGTGAAAAGGCACAACAACTGCTGCAATGGCGTCCTGAAACAGGGCTGGCGGCTGGCCTGAAGTCAGTGGCCGATTGTTTAGGGATCAAAACTGCATAAACTGTTAATTTAGGCTGATGAACGCATTACCGGATGAAAAAATTGCTCGCGAAGTTTTGCGCCTTCGTTTTAGCCAAATATTTGTAAATCAGAGCAATAAGGCTAAGCAATTTAAAGTCCCGGTTCATCTCGCCCTTGGTCATGAGGCCATTGCGGTGGCCGTCGCTGCGGTAATGAAAGAGAAGGATTGGCTGTTATTGACTCATCGGAATATCCATTACAACCTCGCCCGGAGTCCATTTTTGAAAAAGAAAATGGATGAATATATGGGGAAGGATTGCGGCGAGGCCGGCGGACAGTTGGGGTGCATGAATCTTTATAATGAAGAGGCCGGGGTTTTGTACACGTCCAGCATCCTGGGAAATCAAATGGCTGTTGCGGCGGGAGTATCTCTGGGAAATCGGGTCAAGCAGAATGGCTCCGTGGTGGGGGTAGTCATCGGCGACGGGGGCATGGAAGAAGGAATCTTTTATGAAAGCCTTCTGATGATGAAGACATTTCGCTGCTCGGTTTTGGTGATTGTGGAGAACAACGGATGGTCATTAGGAACTGAGATTCACGAGCGCAGATGTGATATCAAACTTGATTTGTTGGCATCTTCTCTTCAGGTGCCTTACGTCCAGCTTCAAGGCAATGACGCTTACCAGTATATTGAATTACTGAACGAGGCCTACGCCAAAGCCCTCTCTGAAGAAACGCCGGTGATTGTCGAAGTTGCTTTGCGAACGCTCGGTGACTGGCACATGAAGACGGACGAATATCCCAATGGCAAATACATAAACTATCATGCTGGGCCGGCTCCCACAGTCGAGCTGGCAGACTGGCCAGCGATTGAGGATTCGGACAGCGACCCTGCTCATGTATTGAAAAAGCGTTTTGACACCGGCTCCCTGCAGACAATGGCAAGCAATGTCCTGGCAGATTTAAAGAAGGAGTTGCAATGAATTACATCACCCATGTCAATACGCTGATCAAAGCCAAAGTTGCCGGGCATAGCCCGTTGGTCATGTTCGGGCAAAATATCGCAGCCGGCAGTTGCGTCGGCGGATTGACGCGGGGGCTTAAAAGCCGTGACGGGCATCATGTGCTGAATACGCCGAATTGCGAAAATACGCTGGTGGGAACCGGTTTTGGTTTGATGTTAAACGGGGTTTCGTCGCTGTTCCTGATGAAACAACAGGACTTCCTGTTGTTGGGAATTGATCAATTGGTCAATACTTACAATTTGATAAGGCGCCGGAAATTGAAAAGCTCCTTTACAATAGTCAACGTCGTCGTGGATAGCGGTTATGAGGGACCGCAGTCCGCTCTGAACAATTTCTATGACTTTTGTTCCGTGGCGCGAGTCCCTGGATACGCGATTACCAATAAGCATGACGCGACAGTGATCATTGAAAAACACCTGGTGGCGCCGGGCTTTCGGATCATTGGAGTCAGCCAGCGCTTGTGCCGGTTGGAACTTTTGGAAAATCGCGGGGAGGTCGTCCACGACGACAATGCGGAGATATTTCAATACTCTGATGGAAAAGATGTGACGGTGGCCTGTTTCAATTTCTCCTTCCCACAGGGGCTGGAATTGTGCGCCGAGCTAAAGAAGCATGATGTGAACGCGTCGCTATTTTCGGTGAATTCCATGCTGCCGGTGGATTGGACGAGACTTTTAGAAAGCGCTCGACGCACCAGGAAGCTTGTGGTGCTGGATGATTCCAAGAGTGTCAATGGCTCATATCTCCATCTGGTAATCGCTGCGCAACAGGAAATCAGATTGCAACGCCTGGTGGTTTTGACGCGCAAACGAGATGATGCGGGCCTCAAGCCCAATGCTGACCAATTTGTGGTCGATCACCAACAGGTGCTGGCGCAGTTGGGCGTTGATTCCGCTGCGAGCAAAGCAACACCCGCGGAAGTATCCGCGCGTGCCGGACTGGAAAAGATTTCGGTCTAGCAGCATGCCTAAAACAATCTGGCTGACAGGCTCGCGGGGTTTCGTCGGCCGGAAGGTGGTCTCGGTGCTGAAAGAGGCTGGCGCTCAATTGCATTGTTTTACGAACCGAGGGGCGGGAGCAGCCGGCTCAAGTCCATGCCTTCCGATGAACTATGGGGACGAGAAAGACATCAAAGCCAACATCAAGGCGTTGGGCCTGCCGGATATTTTTATTCACATCGGCTGGGGCGAAATGGACAAACCCGAATCCCCGCTGCATTTAGCCGAGAATGTTCCCGCTGGCCAAACCTTAATCAGCACACTTTTTGATCAGGGTCTGAAAACGTTTATTTTTGTCGGCTCAATGAATGAATATGGGGGCCGGACCGGTCTTTTGTCGGAAGAGATGGAACCGCAAGGACGCTTGACCGCCTATGCGAAGGGAAAAATCGAAGTCGCCCGATACGGTTTTGAAAGCGCAAGGTCCCACGGCAAAACCTTTCTCCATGCCCGGACGTTTTATGTTTATGGGGCGGGCCAGCGCGCAGGATCGTTGATCAATGATCTTTATCATGCTTATCGCACAGGAGCGGAAACGAACTTAAGCCCGTGTGAACATTACAGGGATTATATTCAAGTGACCGACGTTGCCGAGGGGTTGCGTCTACTCACGGACGTTCAAGAATCAATAACGGTCAATCTCGGAAGTGGTCAGGCCGTCCAGGTAAAGGATTTTGTGCTGCGCTTTTGGAAGATCCTTGGCGGAGACATGACCAGACTAAAATTTGGCGCTCGGCAACAGCGCGGAGATGAGCCCGAACAACCAAAGAGCTACGCAGATTTGACCCGATTACGTAATCTTGTTCATTGGACCCCGTCGCTTTCTCTCGACGAAGGCATTCGTCTGACGATCAAGGAATTAGAAGCCAGAGCCGCGTGATTCGTGGGCGGCGGTTCTTTCGTTCTTTCGGGCTGAATGCAACCGGTTCGATTCAGGACCGGATCGCGAAGCCCGTTCTCCCGAAGGGAGCTACGACAATAGCCCAACCTTTCAAGGTTGGGTAGAACGTCGGAAAGTCCGCTCAGTCCCGAAGGGACGACTGATTTTTCAATCCCAAAGGTATCGCTTGTCGTATTGGATGCGTTGTTTCGTGAGTAACGCGATAAATTCCTCTTTGAAACTCACTTTTTTGTGATGCTCGGCTTGATTCCGGACGGTGCCAAAGCCCTTCAACTTGATTAAAGGAGGTTCATCCACCCTCCAGGATGAAGCCGAATCCTGATCCTAATTAAAAATCCCCTGACAGGAATTTTTGAGGCATCGAGCCTCGCCAGCGATCATAAACCCAGCGTAGCGCGCCGCGCTTCTGCCATTTGTCGTTGCGGAGAAGAGGCGGCACATTCGATGGATCAGCGGTGAGCACCAGGTGGAAACTAGTGTAGGAATAACCGTACTTCGGGCCGCGTATCCATTGGGTGTTGAAATAACTTACGTACTCGGGACAGTACGTCAGACCCAACGAAGCAAACTTTTTGATCCACCAGCTTTTTGGCTGGACGGTCTGGTGAAGGTTAACCCCTTTGACGATGTCATCTTTGCTGTCCACACTCATGATCCAAAGGCCGCCGGGAGCCAAATGCTTTTTTACATTTGCGGCGACGGCGGCGATGTCAGGTTCAGAGATGTGTTCCATCACTTCCCAGCTTGTAATCACCTCAAATTGGGCCTTTTCAGGGGGCTTGCCGGAAAATTCGAATAGGATCTGGAAATCGCGGGTGATATCGCAGGTGAAAAGGTATTCGGGAATCATTCGCCATTCGGCGCGACGCAGCCGTTTTGAATAATCGCTTCCTTCGAGGCCAATGGCGATACAACCATCATCCAAACAATTCCTGACGAACCCACCGCCAGCGCAGCCCATATCCATCACCTTCAGGAAAGTGCCCACCGGCCAGAGCTTATAAAGTTTGTCATTGAACCGTTGATTGGTGAAGTTCCCTCGGCCTGTGCCCCACGGAACGAGATGGTCAGCGGATTCATAAGCGATTTCGCGTTCGGCGGTGACGGTGATTTTTAGCGCGGGCGTGCTGCTCGTTTGGACTGAACTCATGGTAGTATAGCTGGCAATGGAGGCTTCGGCGTCGCTTAAGAGCGCTGATCATTTGTAAATATTTTTGGAGTGCTGGTAACCGAGCCTACTATCATTAACTTCACTCTTATTTCTCTGCACGATTATATTAATGATCTCGGTTGACACAAGCAGGGTTCCCCAGTAAATGATGCGCAAATGATCGCTCCATGGGTAATTTCAATTCTCACCGCAATTTGGTTTGCCCAACTGGGTCGCAAAGCTGATGGTCGTTGGGTGCGAGGGGCAGTGGGAGGCGCATTGTTTGCCCTGACTGCCTCAACCATTGTTTTGGGGTTATGTGATTCTGCCATCATCCCTCTTTCGCATGAGGGTGAGGTCTCTTACCATGTTAAATCGTTAATATTTGCCATTCTACCGATCCTATTGGTAGGAGGCAGCGTAATGTTCATTTTGTCGCGAAACGGGCAGTTGCCAAGCCGGAAGACAGGCAGGGGTTAAGGCGCATTAGGCTCAAACCAAAATGACGTAAGTAAAATTCGTCCGGGTGGAATCCAGTTTTTGCTATCGAAAGCACTCGATTTAACGCAAGAATTTGGTTTGCAAGTTTTTTCAGCTTTGGATGGGCGGCTTTTTGGATCGTTTCCACCGAGCGGATTTTGATTTGATCAAGAAGATGCTTGACATATCCAGATCAGTTCGCAGTTGGATGGTCCTAGCTGATTTTTTCTCATCCGGCTCTTCATTGGGGTCAAGATTACGGCTATAATTTAATTGACGAGGAATAACTGCGCCTTTAGAATGCATATCATGAAAAATTCCAGGAGGATTTCCATCGTCACCTTGTTGCTCGCATTTGTTGCTACGGCTCAGGCTCAAGTTTCAAATGGGCCCGCTGCGTATTACCCTTTGGACGGTAATGTAAATGATGCAAGTGGTCATAATCTGAATGGCACAGCTTATAATGGGGTAACTTATGTGCCGCATCTTTCCGATCTGGGCGCGCATCTCTCGGGGGCTTCGCAGTTCATTTCTCTTCCTGAAACAATCCCGAGCGGAACGGATTTGACGGTTGCTTTCTGGCTGAAGACGAGCGCCTCTACTCTCAATACTTTTCCCTTTGGACTTTTTCTGGTCTCGCGCGACATGGGTTTCGAGAATTACGATTGGAACATTTGCCTGGCCCAGGGAAGAAAAATCGAATTCCACACCGGAACTCCTGGTAACGATTATCTTATCCTTTATACCCCGAACGATATAGTCAGCAATGAGTGGGTTCACGTGACCTGCGTTGCAGATTCAGTAGGCGCCGCCAAACGGATTTATTTGAACGGGCAGCTCGCTGCTTCGGGCAGTTGGACCCCGCATGCCTTCGCTAACAGCGGAATACCTATTTTCCTTGGGAGCGCAACAGCCGGGCAGGAACTTCATCCGTACCTTCCTGGAGACATGGATGAGGTCCGAATTTACGGCCGGGCATTGTCCGGAACAGAGGTTCTCGCCGTTTACACCAACAATCCCGCGGGCACGCCGGTTCCCACAAACGGGCTGCTCGCATACTACCCGCTGCAGGGTGACGTCAATGATGCAAGCGGCCATAATCAAAATGGGACGGCACATAACGGAGTAACCTATGTCTCACGTGTTTCAGGTCTTGCCGCGCATCTTTCGGGCGATTCGCAGTACATTTCTCTACCCACAACAATACCGAGCGCCAGTGATTTAACGGTCGCCTTCTGGTTAAGAACAGGCGCATCTACACCCAATACTTTTCCCTTTGGCCTTTTTGTGGTATCGCGTGATATCGGCTATGCCAATTACGATTGGAACATTTGCCTGGCCCAGGGGCGAAAAATCGAATTCCATACCGGAACTCCGGGTAACGATTACCTCATTCTTTATACGCCAAACGATATCGTCAGCAATGAGTGGGTGCACGTAACCTGTGTTGCAGATTCCACTGGGGCCTCCAAGCGGATTTATTTGAACGCGCAACTTGCTGCTTCCGGGAGTTGGAGCCCGCATCCCTTTGCTAATACTGGCGTGCCCATTTTCCTGGGAAGCGCAACCGCCGGGCAGGAACTTCATCCGTACCTTCCTGGCGATATGGACGAAGTTCGCATTTACAATCGCGCGTTGGCCGCGGATGAAATTCAAGCTATTTACGGCACCAATGACCTGTCGCCAATTTTTCCGTCTATTCTCACGCAGCCTGCCAGCCAAACTATAACGGTAGGAAATCATGTCGGATTCACAGTTCAGGCCAACGGCACATCACCCCTGAGCTACCAGTGGCGTTTAAACGGGACCAATATAACGGGCGCAACGGCATCCAGCTTTGGCATAGACAATGTCCAGCTTACAAATAGTGGGAATTATTCGGTGCTGGTCACCAATTCGGTTGGCTCCGTGCTCAGCAGCAATGCGTTGCTGACCGTTGTGCCACCGCCCAGCGCGTTCCGAATTGCAAACGTCAATGCTTCTTCGGGTGGCACTGTCACTGTTCCCGTGATGTTAACAGCCAATGGCTTGGAGAATGCGCTAAGTTTTAGCCTTAGCTTCAATACCTCGAGGTTGGCATATGTCAGCGCCCTGCTTGCTAACGGCGCTGGTGGAACACTCTTTCTGAATGAAAGCCAGACAGCCAACGGCCGGCTTGGCGTGGCATTGGCGTTGCCAGCGAACAATACATTTCCAGTGGGTACTCAGGAATTGGTGGAAGTCACCTTTAATGTCGCTATAACTACGACTAACACTTCGGTGACAAATATTTTTGGCGACCAGCCAATTGTGCGGCAGGTTTCTGACGCGCAAGGTCACACCCTTACCGCCACTTACGCTAACGGTTCGGTGGCGATTGCTGCAGCGGATTTTGAGGCTGATGTCTCGCCCGGGCCTTCTGGAGACAAAACCGTAACCGTCACTGATTGGGTTATGATCGGACGGTACGCGGCGAGATTAGACACGCCCGCCACCGGCTCAATTTTCCAGCGTGCCGATTGTGCGCCTCGCGCAAACCTTGGTGATGGCCGAATCTCAATCACCGACTGGGTGCAGGCTGGACGCTATGTTGCCGGCCTGGATCCGCTTACCATCGCGGGTGGCCCGACATCCCAGAGCGCTCTGGTTCGATCTCTGAGGACAGGTGGGTCCGACCCACTAATAACGCGGAAACTACGGAGCACTGATTTAACTGTGATGGCGGGTCAAATCGGAACCATCTCTGTGAGCCTTGAAGCGAACGGCGATGAAAATGCGGTCGGCTTTAGCCTCAGTTTTGATGCGAAGAATCTCACTTACACGGGCTTAAGCCTGAGTAGCGGCGCGGCAAGGGCCACGTTGAACATCAATACAGATGAGATTAGTGCTGGCCGGCTTGGAGTGGCTTTAGCGCTCCCCAGCGGCACAAGTTTTGCCTCGGGGTTGGACGAGTTGGTCACGGTGAGTTTCCTCGCTGCGCCTGGCGCTGGCGGCAGCTATCCCATGGTCTTTACCGATATTCCCATATTCCGGGAATTTTCAGACTCTGCTGCGAATGAACTGGCCGCGGATTATTTCAGCGGCAGCGTCATGGTTAATCCCCTGCCGATTCTGCGGATTAATCATTCGGGTGAAAGCGTCCTTTTGTCATGGCCAAGGTCTGCAACCGACTTCGTCCTTCAGCAACTTGATGATTTAAACCCAGGAACGACTTGGAAACCAGTCTCCGCTAGTGCGACAACAACGGATACGGAAAATGTGGTAACTCTTCCGATAAGCGGCAACAACATGCTGTATCGTTTATACAAGCAATAATAGGAAATTGAAACAATCGAGCGCTATGCAATCCCTCACGGCATAGTTTGTCGAAAAATTTCAAAACCGACCGTTCCGGATGTGGAACCCGTCTGTACTCAACCGTAGACGTTCTTTGGATGGCGTTTCCGGTTGCCGAGGGTGTAAACCGCGAAATCACGGGCCTCGACCACAGCTTGCGCCATATACCAGGCTAATGGACCGCTGATCCTGCTGGCGGCCTCAACGATTTGGCGGGAGTAATCCTTTTTTTGGATCTGGCGGAAGCGCTTGGCTTTGATACCGGAGCGAACGGCAAACAATCCCTTGAGCTTGAACTGCCGGATGAAACTGGGCTGAGCGCCCCGGAGTCGCTCTACGATCTGCATTACCTCCCATTCATCCAAAACCAGGGACTTTAGTTCAGGCGCATAATCCATGGTCCCGTTTGAGGCATGCCAGCGATATTGCGCCAGGGGTTCATGGATCCTGACGATGCGCTTGCAATGTTGACCCCATTTTGCCCAAAAAATAATGTCACCCAGAATGATGAAATCTAAAGCGAACTGCACTGGAGGCTTCTGGTATGCTGTCTTCAGCAGGGAAGCGCTGAAAGCCTGGTTGGAGATTTCTGCTTTTTCTCTGAGAAAATCTTCCACCTTCTGAACTTCGGTAACGCCAGTGACTTTGCCCGATATACTCAATCGTTTGTTATTCTCATCGATCCGTTCATCGAGGCAATAGCCAAGCCCCAAGCCAGGGCAAGAGTCCAACTCGCGAGTGAGTCTTGAATAAAAATCGGGCTTTATCAAATCGTCTGCACAGAGCAGGTGCAGATATTCCGTTTGGTCGGCAAATTCCAGGCCACGATTGAAATTACCAAAAGAAAGCAGGTTTTTGCCGTTTTGCCGCCATTCACATTCAAGGCCCTTGAAGTTCCTGACCACCTCTTCAGTGTTATCAGTGGAAAAATTGTCCTGCACGATAACGCGATCGGGTTTCAAGGTTTGATCCGCGATCGACTGAAGAGTTTGGGCGATGAATTCCGCCCCGTTCCACACCGGAACCACTGTAATAAGCTTCGCTTTCATCTTTCGAAGGATATTATACTGCCGGTTTCTTTTGACACAAGGCAGCTTCCCAGGCACAGCGAGAAAATCATGATGGCTTCATGCGATATTGTGGATTCGAAAATTTGGTCAAAAATGTGTGCTCGTGAAAAAGACATCTTAAGTTGTCCGTGCTGCCTTCTTCGCGGTTTCCAAATCCTGTGGCAAAACTTTGGCTGGGGCAGCAGTCTCCTGCTCGCCATTGGTCCAAATTAAGAAACCAAGAAGAACAAATCCAATAGCAATGGCGGCGAGGCTGATAAACAAGCCGCTTCGTGGAGGAAGAAAACGAAATTCAATGGTATGGCTTCCCGCGGGAACTTGCACACCCTGCATAATGTAATTGCAGCGAAGCAATCTAGCAGATTTGCCATCCACCACAACTTTCCAGTTCGGGTCGAACTTGTCAGTTAACATCAGAACGGAGGCGTTCTGTGCCTTGGACCGGAGCACAATGCGTTTGGGAGCATAGCTGGCGAACTCCACTGTTTCCGCAGGCTGATTTGTTAACGGACTTGAAGAAGGAGTGAGATGTAGTGAATCAGCCAGCAGCACCGTCACCTCTGGGTCGAATGATGGCGAACCGAGTTTTTTCAAAGTGATAAAATCATTCGTGCCGGCTTGTTTCAAAAACGCCAGCTCGTTCGTATCAAGCGTAATGGTTTTTAATTCATTCAATGCGTTCGTGTCTTCGCTGGGCATCTGCCAGTTTGTGTAAAGTGCAGCGCGGGGGAGGGCACCACTGAATTCGAAGATGGCATATTGACCGTCCGTCTTCGGAACTGCCGTCACTTCCTCCATCCGGGTCGGATTTTGTATTCCAGGCTTCGGAACGACGTCAAAAGCCTGCGCGATGCGGAATCTCTGCTTCAACGGATCGATTTGCCGATTCAACACCTCCAGGAACCCTGCCGCGCCTAATAGATAGCGCGTGTTCGTGAGCTGCCAACGCCGTGTCATGCGGTATAGCATGTTCGGTGTTCCGTCAAAACTCAGCGCCCGCTCGAAACTTAACAAATCTGCGGGCATGCGCGGCATCTGCACGATATCCAGCGATTGTACGTCATAATATTGAAAGTGGTGTTGCGCCCATTCAATCCGATAAAGATCATTGAGCAGGCGGAGCTGGGGCGGGGCTTGAAAAGGCAAAATCGCAACTCGATGTTCATAAGGCTTTTCCCGCAAGAAATCGATCACGGCATTTGTTGCGTATTTTTGTTTATAGTCCCAAAAACGAAGCCAGGGCAAGTTGGCGCGCGCCAAATCAACCACGAGCAATAGCCCCAGCACAACACCTCCCAACTGGGCTCGCCGGCCTGCAAACCGCCCGCTGATGATCGCAATTACCATCGCCACACTTGGAATCAAAAACAGGATATACCAGCCGACTTGCCCAATGCTGAAACCGGCTATGGCCCGCGCCATGGTCTCATCGAACTGGACCGATTGCAGGTAGCTCTCTAAAGATGGCCGAGCGTTCGCATACACCAGCCACCCGAGAAGGCTTAGTACGACAGCCAGCACCGAGCCGACGACCCAGCGTTTGTCAAACCGTGCCGCTTTCTCCCACCAGAGTTTAAAACGAATCGATCGGTCGGCGGCATTCAGAGCCGTATTTTGCATGAAACGCCGGCTTAATGCATCCACCCCATAAGCAAATAGCATCACAAGCGCAAAACTCAAAATCGCCAGGAATTTGGCTGGATTACGGATCGTGGAAGCATAAGGGAGCGCGTAAACAAATTGATAGAACGGGGCAAAGCGGCCCAAGCTAAGCAGAAGCGAGATGATTAAGACCACAGTCCAAAATCGGATGTACTTTTTATGATCTGAACTAAATACAGAACCCTGCTTTCGAAATCCTTGAAAACTAGACCACACAGAGATGACTATTACCAGGACTCCTGCGTAGAAGCTCCCGCCGGAAAAGCGAAGCATACCCGGGGGAGGCGGGCCCTGTTTGCCTGCCGCGTAAAATCTATCCCATGATGGGTCGCGCCCAATGGCTCCCCAATAATTACCACCACCCGGCGTATCCATCCGATTACCGAAGAGGCCAGGGATCACCAACGACAGTATTTCCCGTTTGGGCAAGCTCCATTGTGTGGCCCAATCCCATCGCTCGATTTTGCTGCGAGTATCCTGCTCCGCGCCCGCTACTCCTTTGATCTGAGTTCCTATTAAGCCGGTCACCGCCTGAAACGCCAAAAACCCGGCGGAGATTCCAACCAATGCCAACCGTCCCACGGCTGCCTTTGTTCGGCTTATTGCCGGCCCTTCGGTGGCGAACGCCTGGAATACTACAAAAGCAGCCACCATGAGACTGTAGATCGCTCCGATATCAAACCCCTCCATTACGCCCATTCCCACGGCAAAGCCCGCCAGAATGATCTTGATCCAAAGATTCTTTCCCCTAGAGCTGAACAATAATCCAATGGCAAGGAAACTCATGCCAGCGGTGATCGCTTGAGGCCCCACACCCCAGCAGGCAGGAGAAAAGTAAGTGCTGTTAAGCATCGCTCCCAAACTTCCGAGAAGACACGCCAGCGGCGTGAACTTGAGCTGCCTGAAACCGAGCCAGACACAAAAGCCAAGGATCATAATTGCCAAGGCAGCGTAAAATTTTGCGAATAAAAGTGGTTTTAGCAGCCACAGCAGTGTGGGAGTAAACGCAACGAAGTAAGCCCCTCCGTTTGACCCGATGGTGTTTAAATCGAACCACAAACCCGTGAAACCGGTGGGCTGCTCCGAGGCAGACGCATGAACCGCCCCTAACGGTCCGTCATTGGAAAAAAAGATGGTATCCGGCTTGAAGCACGGTAAAAAGAAGCAGAGAATGCTCAACAAACAAAGGGTGAAAACCAGCCCTGGGGACCATTTTAAGGAGTATTTTCTCATGCCAATTCGAATATCGACCAATCAATGCTACTTTGGTCTTGGGCGCTCTTCAAGGAATTGTCTTCCTCTACTATCGTTTAACCGGTTTAAAAAACTTACGATTGCGCAGTGAGTTCTTTCGATTGAACCAGGAATAAAGGTAAAAGTTTTCCAACCACCTGGCTACCTGAGGGGCAATCTCCAAAAACCAACGACGGAAAGAGACTTCAAGAGACAGGCGACGACTGGCTGGATCCCCAGCTCCTTCCCAGCGTGGCACGTAATCGCTTTGTTGAGGGAAGGCGTCGAGAATTGGTTTATCAGCAAGCTTTTTCGCCACAATCATCAGTAACACCGGCCGACGATTGGTCATCGCGACACGGTCCTTTACTACCGCGGGATCGGCCACTTCAAACCAGCGGGCACGCGGGCCATATTCAACGGCTACCATGCGGCGCATTTCGAACCCACGATCAGGGGAGAGCAGCCGAAACCACAGCTCGGGACTGAATTGGTAAAAGCCATGGCCGAAAAAGTTGTTGGCTGGCGTGCCGAGGATCAAATGACCGCCTACCTTAACCATTTCCATGGCGTTGCGGATAACCACCGGGAAGTTAATGACGTGCTCAATCGTGCCGGCGTCGCAGACCGTATCGAATTTGCCTTTGAGTGATTCCGGCACTGGCGCATTAAGATCATGAACAATCGATGCGCCTTCGAAACTGGAAGCATCCAAACTTTCTACCTGCTTCGCACCGAGCGATTGAAAAAAAGTTTCCGCATGGCGGCTGCTTTGGTAATCCAGCAAGCGGGCATGCTGGCGTGGGTCCATACCCGACCAGCGCAGTAATTGCCTTGTTTCTTTTGTCCCCAGGTAATAATTCAAACGGCCCAGAGTCAGCGTTTGGCCAAAGTCCACCCCATTCTGCTGGCAAGTCACCAGAAACCGCGCCATATTGACGTCAATTGCCATTCGGATGTGGGTTTATTGCTAGCGGTGTAATAGTGGGAGGAGTTGACAAACCTTGATTGGTCATGCTTTTCCAATGCTCGTTTTCCCTTTGGCGAGTAAAGGCGCTTTAGCGCGATAGCCAGCAAAACGAAGATACCAGTTCCCCAGGAAAGCCGGTGCAAACAGTTTCAGAATCAGTTTTGTGCTGTGCCAAAGATTCTTCCGCAGAAAGGTCGGCGTGATAAAACGCCGGTATTCGGGTCGGCTTAGAAGAAGCTTCAGCATCGGCCCGCCATAAAGGAAGAGTGAACCTCCCTCACGCATTAAATCCGCCACGTCTCGATACTCCGGACGGCTTAGCAGATTCAGGATAGTCTCCAGCATCTGGCGATAATTCCTGACATCGCGCCGGTTGCGGTGAAAATAGGAATTCGCATCGATGTTGAAAATAGCGAGTGGCTCCGGTACGATGCACAGGCCGTAGCGCAGCGCGACCACGTTATTTGCAAACCAATCACTGGTACTTTTCAATTCTGGTATGAATTTTCCCGCTTCGATCAGCGCGGATCTTTTCATAATTGCTGTATGGTTTGGAATGAAAAAGCGTCCTCTTTTCTCAAGCTCCACAATCGCCTTTGGTGACAGATAATCGGGTTTATCAGCCATTCCGACACCCATATGCCACTTCAGTCCGCTCCCCAATTCCCGCCAATCCCCAATTGTGCAGCTAATGCCTGCTCGAGGGTACTGGGCCAGCAGCGCCATGGATTTTTCAATAAACCCGGGTAGCACCTCATCATCAGCAGCAGGAAAATACATATACTCGCAAGAGGCGAACTCAATTCCCCGATTGAGCGTATATGAGACGCCGCGGTTGCGTTCGTTTTGATAAAGTTTGATAATCGGATGAATTCCCGCCAGGCCTTTAATCACTTCAACACTATCATCCGTGGATCCGTCATCCACGATCACAATTTCCGACGGCGGAACAGATTGGCTGATCATGGCATTGATGCACACCGGCAGCAGGTGGCCATGATTGTAGTTGGGCAAGATGACAGATAAACTGGGCAGCTTCATGAGCGTTCTTCTCCGATAAGAGAGCTGCGACAGTGCCCCTGAGCCACAGCGGTCCGGGTTTGCGCCAGCCGTTCAGGCGAATCGATAGCACATCGAAATCCGTTTAGAGGAAAACCGAACAATCGGCCGGTCGTGATCAATTTCAAAAAAATATCTCGCGGCAAGTCACAGACCACGTTTGCTGGGATGGTCGCCAGGACTTCCGAACTACAGATGCAAACACCCGAATTAACCCAAAGAGACTCTTGACCGCGGCGCGCCTCTTCGGTCGGTCTTTCCAAAAACCCAATGATCCGTCCCTCACCATCCAGCTTCACAACGCTGTTGGACTTGAGACGATGGTGTATGAGCAGAGTCGCGATAGCTCCTTTTTCCCGATGAAAGCGGAGCATTGCCGAAAAGTCGTGATCGGTAATCACGTCGCCATACTGCACAAGAAATGTATCTTCGCCTGACAAAAAATTCTCAAAATTCTTGATTCCTCCCGCAGTGCCGAGCAATTCGGGTTCGTACGTGTAGGTTAACGTTGTATTTAGTTTGGTTCCTGCGCCGAAATATTCGCGGATAAGCTCGGGCTTAAAATGTAAATTGATGCCAACCTCATTGAATCCATGCTGCTGCAAATGAACGAGAATATATTCCAGCAGCGGACGCCCCTCAATCAGGAGCATAGGCTTGGGGATTTCTTTTGTTAATTCACCCAACCTGGTTCCATATCCAGCGCAAAGCACGATAGCCTTCATGTCAAATATGCGATTAACGGAACACACGGGGTCGAATAATAAAGCCAACCAGGGGAGGGCGCGTCACGCCGTGCGCGCCATTGGTGAAGGGAGCAGAGCCCGGCGCGCACGGAGTGACGCGCCCTGCCTGGCCTGGACTTGGTGCCCGTATGTTGGCTTGCGAACGGCATCAAATTACAAATTCAAAATCAGATTGGCGGCAGCCATTAAATCGGGACAATTGTAGTCTGGCTTTGTCTGCATGTCCACAGGGCGCGCCGTCTGTATGGGCGCCGCCAGGTGTTTCCCGGTTTGTACCAGAATTGTGCGGCAGCCAGCCTTTGAGCCGGCGATGATATCAGTAATCCTGTCCCCGATTGAAAAGCTGCTCGCAAAATTTAGATGATGATCCTGGGCTGCTTGCAGGAACATCCCTGGTGCTGGCTTTCGACACTGGCAGTCCTGGCGATAAGCCAATAGTGTGGCGTTGGGATGGTGCGGGCAAAAGTACCAGCCATCAATCGTGGGCGCGCCTTGCCGACCAAGCAATTCACCCAAATTCTTGTGAATTGCTTTAACCTCATCTTCGGTTGCAAGGCCGCGGGCGACAATCGGTTGGTTGCTCACAACAATTAGTTTAAATCCTTTAAACTTCAGCTTTTGAAGAGCAGCAGGAACTCCGGGAAGAATCCGGATCTCGTCGGGCTTTGTTAGTAGATTAACATCCTCGATTAATACACCATCTCGATCGAGGAACACGGCTGGCTGCATCGTCTTCACCCTGTGAGAATTATTTTGCGAGTTCGGGATTTGCCTTTAGCGTATGAAACGCAAGCAGGGCGGCAATAGTCAGGCTGTCCACAATTTCCCGTTTGAACACCATTTCAATACAGCGCGTAAGCGGGAGCCAAATGCGCTCGCTTACCTCGTGTGGATGCAAGTTTCCTGCTGCAGTCTCTTCAAAATCGTCAGTGTAAAAAAGGAATGTAGGATTATCGAACGTATCAAGACCTGGATGAAAGTACAGCAATTTTTTGAGAGTCCGGCAGCGCAGGCATGTCTCTTCCAGGCCCTCACGAATCGCACCCTGCTCTGGAGTTTCTCCTGAATCCACGCGTCCGCCCGGAATTTCCCAGGCCATTGCATTGACAAGGAACCGATACTGCCGCACCAACAATACTTCGCCATCTCTGATTAACAATAACCCAACACGCTGGCCGTAATCATTTACGAAAATCTCTTTTGTGAAATCCTCAAATTCGGCCGACACTCGGTAAATTTGTTGATACTTATTCTCGTAAACGACCTGGCGTTCGCCGATGCGAATCGGAATCATTTATTGTTAATTACTTTCACTTGTGGCATCGGGAGGATGAACTGTCCTCCCTGCGCTAAAAAAACTTTGTTCTTGTTCACAATCGGCTCTGCGTATTGCCATGCCAGGATAACAGCACTACCCGGTTTTCGATCAACGAGAGCTTGTGGAGGCAATACAGGAAGATGGTGGCCGGGGCTAAACAATCCCTGTCGTGACTTGTTATCATCGACGAGAAAATCAAGGTGCGGCCCGATTTCGAAATTATAGGTCAACGTCGTGACAGTGGCGGATGCCCCATAGCCGGCAATTACTGTTCCCTCCGCCTTTAACTTGCGGACTATGGAGAGCAGTTCGCTTTTAACACAATCAAGATGTTTTGTGAATTCCTGAAAAATTTTTGGTTCAGCTAAGCCGATCCTTGTCTCTTCGGCTAACAACTGGGAAACGGTAGGACTGGCAGCGTATGGCCCTCCGCAGTGCTGTGCGAAACCGCGGATCGAGCCACCCTTCGAGGGAATGCGCTGAATATCTACCAACTCCAAACCATGGGCCTTGAAGAACAGATCAAGCGGTTTGATCGAGTGATAGCAAAGATGCTCGTGATAAACGGTATCGAACAAAAGCTTCTCAACAATATCTAATAGATACGAAACCTCGAATACGAAAAGGCCATCAGATGACAGTAACTCACGCACACCATCAATGATGTCGCCCATTGTATCGGAATGAGCGAATACATTGTTGGCAGTAATCAAGGTGGGAGACCCATGCGCACCCTTGATTTGTCTGGCGGCTTCCAGGCTGAAAAACGACGGCAACGTTTCTATTCCCGATTCTGAGGCTTGGCGCGCAATGTTCACAGCGGGATCTACTCCTAAGACTCGCAGACCCTTTGATTTAAAAAACTTTAAGAGTGTGCCATCATTGCTCCCTATATCGAGCACGAGAGATCCCATCTGCAGAGGGAAACGAGCCGAAACGTCGTCTGCATACTTTCTGAAATGTTCGACTAAACCCAGTGAAATAGATGTTGTGTAAATGTAATCGCGAAACAGAACCTCGGGATCGACGACATCGAGCAACTGAACATGCCCGCATTCCCGACACAAATACAAGTCCAATGGGTATAAAGCCTGTGCTTCTGATAACTGATTTTCAGGTACATAAGCATCAGCTATCGGCGACGGGTTGATGGGAACCGCCACTTCGACACGGGATGAATTACAAAGACGGCAGGTGTTTCGTCGAAACGAATTGGGCTTCATACAATACAGCTAATCATTTGGAGCGAACTAGCTTTCACTATATTCCAGCAATCTGTCGAGCCAACGCCTCCTGGGATAAAAGTGAAACGCCGCCATCCACAGTGATCGTCTGGCCTGTAACGAATGAAGCTTCTGAACTGCACAGAAAAGCAACAACCTTGGCGCTATCCGTTGAGGTGCCCATGCGGCCCAGTGGAATTACTGTATTGAATAGTCCTTGGAGTCGTTCGTTTTTTGAATAAAACTCCTTATTCTCTTCTTTAACTAGAGTACATGGAGATACGCAGTTTACTCTGATACCCTTTTTACCAAGTTTTACCGCGTAATATCGGACTAAATGGCATAGACCGGCCTTCGCTACGTGGTAGCCCACGGGTTGGCTTTCTGAAATGAACTGGTCTGCGATCGAGCTGATAATGACAATTGAGTTGTCCCGTGTCTCGCTGAAGTAATTCTCTAGACTTTCAATTACATTCTTTGTCGCAGTGAGACTTATATCCATCTCTCCGTGCCACTTGTCACCCTCCCCTTTGAACCGTTGCAGAAACACGACATTATTTACTTTCCCCGCAGTTTTAACAATTTCTGACAACGTCCTATCAATATCGGCCTGTTTCGACACATCGCATACCCAATAGGAAACAGAGGAGGCGGATTTATCACCCGGATTTGGATCGTGCCGGCCCACGACTGAAACGATGCCCCCCCTGCTAGCCAAAATCCGTGCGACCTCCCGACCAAGTCCCCGAGTTCCACCTATAATCAAGCTGTGTGTTTTCATAAAGATTTATTATTTCGAGAAAGCTTGGACGCGCGTCGCCAGCGTGCTCATGAAATCGCGTACCATCAAAGGGTCACTTTCGTCGGGGGACCAAGTGGCAAATTGGGCTGAACCACGGTCAAAAGGACCGTTGGTAGTCTCATGTAATACAAGAGAGCTTGAGCGAATGATTAAAGTGTGGAAAAACGGCTTGGAAAGACGGTAAAAGAAGTTATGCCCTGAGGCGAAGTCCCCCATTTCGATGATTTCGATTAAGTTGCCAGAATCATCGAACAAAACCACGTCGGCAATGCCCTCAAGAACATGGAAGGATTCGGATTTAGCCAGATGTTTGTGAGGCCGAATGTATGTCTCCTTAGCCAAAACAATAAACATTTCATGCAGTGGATCATCATTGTTGGGGTGCGCACACAAGCGAATTCGACCACGTGACGTGCCTTTATTGCGCTCCTTTAGAAATTCAATCTCCTTGCGCGAGACCCTGACGATCGGCGCATCTGCCGAAAAAACCTCTGGACTGATTTGTTTCAAGACCATGTCTTTCTAAGTTGCAAACGAGTTATTCTTGCCGGGAAAAATGGAAGCAAATCGTCCTCCATTTTCAAGAAAAGCCTTATTATTTTCTACCACCTTGGTTTCACTCTCCGGACTTAGAGTCAGCAAGCAAAGGCTCACGTTCTGACGGATAAGTTCTGCCGAACCCAGAATAGGTAAGTGCGATCCAGGCATAAACAGACCACGTTTTTTTGGATGATCGTCGACCACAAAGTCAATATTGTCTTTGAGACCGAGGAAGTTGATCCAGGCACAGCTTAAATGGCCAGCGCCAAAAACCGCTATTTTGCGGTTTTTTCCGCGTTGACTCTCCAGAGCTTCTGCAATCTTTTTTCGGATGTCTGGAAAAGCTTCGGAATAAGCTCTTCCTTTCTCCAGGAGCGGCGAGGCAACAATTGGTTTCTTAATAGGTTTCTCAGTTTCGTCGCGTCTGACGATTGCTACGAGAGAGTTTTCGTTCGAATAGATATACCGCTCGGACAATACTGGCGAGAAACCGAAATTCAATAATGTTGATTGAAAGCTTTCTGGTGTGAAGTAAAGAATATGCTCCTCCCAGAACATTGTGTAGTCCCGCCGCTGCAATGCTGGCTCACAATCGGGCACTTCCAGTATTATGTGGCCTGCCGGTTTGACTAGCAGAGAGATCGCTTCAAGGAATTGATTGGTATCGTGGCCGTGTTCAAGAACATGGCGTGCAATTAGCAAATCGGCAAAACTCCGGTCGTGGGAGATCTTACTCGCCATGTCCGGGGTCAGAACGGCTTGGATGGTCTCAAGTCCAGCCAAAGGATCACTAACCCCCAAATCCTTCTCCAGATCCAACCGCCAGGTATTTTCAAAGCCCGCTTTCTGGAATCGGGACACAGTTGTGTCATCTTTAAAACTTATCGCGCCAACGGTGTAGTCTTTCTTTGTGGGGGCCAAAGTGCGCGCCTTGGCAACGACATCGTCGAGATGACTTTCCTGTTCGTTATAACGGAGCCAGTCAAAACGCGGCTTTAGGTCCTTCGGAGCAATGGGGCGACCAATTTGAATCATTCCGCAATCATGACACTGGCTGAGCACAAACGAAAAGAAAGCCTCGTCTTCATCGGGGCGTGCCAGGAAACGGTTTGAAAGAGCCTGAGGTCCGAAGTCAACCAAGGGTTTCAGATTCGCTGATCGGCACACGTGACAAGTGATCATGGTGTTACTCGAAGTAAATGAAGGACCATTCACCACTGTAACCACAAAGGCTGAACCACCAGGCCCACTCTTGGGGAGTATAGAAGCTTTCGCATGTCAACTGCCAATAAAGCAAGTTGACCTTCTCCTCCTCATTTCGATACGACTCAACGCATACGTAACGATTGTGTTTTCCAACCCGCTGAATTTCCTTCAAAGCCGCTTCCAGATCATAGCAGTAAAGATTATGGAGCGTATTAATTGAAATCACGAGATCAAAACTGCCATTGTCATAAGGCAAATGGCTGGCGTCGCCTACTTGCAAAAAGGGATGCACTTCCTCTTTGGAATTCTCGATTGCGTAGGCGGAGATATCCAGTCCGTGCACTTCAACCCCGGGAACAACTTGGGTGAAATCGTACAGCAAAAACGCCTTTCCGCACCCGACATCTAAAATGCGGTCCCCTGGCTTAATCCCATAGTGTTTGGCCATTGCTTCAGCCACAACTCGCCAGCGGCCATCATAACGCATGCCGCCGTAACCCAACTTGCGGTCCCCGTCCCAATAATCCTTGTCGAATCGTTTTGCGATTTTGGCTGCTTCAGCTTTTGGAAATTCGTTAACGCGCGCGAGGTAATCCCGTTTGGTTTTTTTATGAATGGCCGATACAAAATCGATTTCTGGCATAAAACTCAGAACCGTGAATAGAACCTAACAAAGCCGTACTTGCAAGCTTCTTGCATTCATCCATGCTCCTGCGCTCCTGCGAAGTTCACCACCACGTAAAATTTATATCCGGTGGCATTCCATCCAGTGACTGACGATTACTCGGGAACTTAAAGTTTGCCACGTGCGTGTCTCCATAAAGGGTGGGGAACCATGGTTTTCCACGGTCATTATGCCAAACACTTCTGGCATTATTGATATCTCGGTCACCGAACCATGGCCAATCGCTTAAGAATATTTTGGTAGCAGGTCTTACAGCCACACGGCTTCCTTTGATCGGAGTGTTATTGGGATTTTGAGAATCTCCACCGACATGCTGGACACGATAACGTTCCCCGCCCCAGGTCATAAGATAGCTGTTGCCCCATGCATCCCAGCAGGTGCTGGTCACTGCCGGATAAAGCGCGTCGCCGCGATCGGCAGGACATCGACAAATTTCCAGCGCGATGTATCGGTTGAGGGGACGGTTCGTCTCATAAATCATGCTTCCATGGAGCATATTCGTTCCACGTTTGCCTCCCCATGCTGCCCAGTCCCCATAAGCTGGATAGAGATCCCTGTTGTCGTCGACGTACATCGTCAGAGCAATGCCGATCTGTCGCTCGTTATTATAACATTGGGTACGATACGCTTTGGATTTTGCGCGGGATAAAGCTGGTAATAATAAGGCTGCCAGGATCGCGATAATCGCTATTACGACCAGTAGTTCGATCAGGGTGAAAGCGCGGTTGCGATGTATGGAGAAGTGTGCCGGCTTCATCTGATATCAGTAGCGGATATTTGCCAGAAGGCAACGAAGTTAATCACATGAAGTTATAGAAGCAATCGGCCCTGATCGTGAACACAAAGCCCGCAAAGGATCGCAAAAAGAAGTTCGAATTTTTGACCAACAGGGTTTCTGGTAACGGGTCGCAAGCTTCCGTTGATGCCATCCATCATCCGGTGAGGGAGGATTATTGAAAATCGGCTTATATCCCGGAGGGATTCTTGAAAATAGCCAAAGGTTTCAACCTTGGGGAGAAATTAGGCCACACGAAGATCCGTCCCGAAGGCAACGACTGACAGAGGATATCAAACCCATCAGCCGTCCCTTCGGGACGTCACTCATACCCCAAAGTTGAAACGTTGGGCTGTTGTCGCATGTCCGGGACTGTAAAAATCCAATATATCGCAGCAGACGAGCATTTCAATCGCTTGGCGCTTGGATGGATAAAGTAACTGGATAGGAGTGGCCGAGGTGCTAGAGTTCTGGCAGCAACGATCCGGCGGAAGTCATGGCCGGTGTTACCATGGTGCGTCGGAGCCCGTAGTCGAGCATGGTTCCTTTGGACAGACGAGGCGATTGGTGAAGCGTTCACGTCCGGTGAGCGCTATCCCGTTTGGAAGATTGGTTCTACAGGTCCGAGGGCCGGACCAGATCGGGGCTTTTCAAGCAACCTCTATGAAGACTAAAAAGCTGATCCAATCCAGTCGCGGCCCAAAAGCCTCACGCCACAATAAATCCAAAAGGCAGTGTTGGAAAGTCGTCCATCCCCATGCTGCCGGGATCGACGTTGGTGCAACCGAGCATTATGTGGCCGTACCTCCGGACTCGGTGCCTGCGGAAGCGAGCACTGTCAGATCATTTGGATGCTTTACAGAAGAGATAGAGGGCATGGTCGAGTGGTTGAAAGCCTGCGGGGTGGACACAGTGGCCATGGAATCGACGGGTGTCTATTGGATGGTCCCTTTTCAGAAGCTGGAAGAAGCGGGCATGCAAGTGGTGCTGGTAATGCACAAACCCTTAAGCATGTGCCCGGACGCAAAACCGACGTCCAGGACTGCCAATGGATACAGCAACTGCACAGTTATGGGCTGCTGCGAGCGTCGTTTCGGCCCGATGAGGCGACCTGCCGATTGCGGACGGTGGTTCGGCACCGGGCCAACCTGGTGAGTGCTGGAGCCGAGCAGATCCTGCATATGCAGAAGGCGCTGACCCAAATGAATGTGCAACTGCACCATGTGGTGAGCCATCTGACTGGGGAAACGGGACTGCGCATCCTAGAGGCCATCCTGAAGGGAGAGCGTGACCCCTACAAACTGATCGAGTTGCGCGACCCACAAATCACCCGGAGCACCAAGGCGGAGATGATTAAGGCGCTCAGAGGGGATTGGCGTCCGGAACTACTCTTTGTGCTGGCTCAGAGCTTGGAGGCGTGGGAGTTCTATCGGGGGCAGATGAAGGTGTGTGATCTGCGGATCGAGGAGGTGCTCAAAGCAATGCCTTCGGCCCCGCCGCCGCTGCCAGACGCCAAGCCCAAGGCTGACCCATTGGCCAGCGCAAACCCCAAGCGCAAAGCCAAGCAATCGCGCAAGCGAAACGACCCGGAAAAGGATTTGGGGCCGGAGTTGGCGCGCATCTGCGGAACAGATCTCACTGCGGCGCACGGGCTGCGTTTGCTAACCGTGTTGACGATTGTTTCGGAGATCGGGGTCGATATGAGCAAGTGGCGTAGCGCCAAGGCCTTCACTTCCTGGCTGGGCCTTAATCCCAACAACAAAATCAGCGGAGGCCGCATCTTTTAAGCAGCCGAACGCGAAAGGTGGTTAATCGCGTGGCAACGGCGCTGCGCATGGCCGCAGTGGGTGTCGCTGACACTGACACTTGGTTGGGTTCCCATCACCGGCGAATGCGAGCGCGGCTTGGCCCGGCCGGAGCCAACACCGCCACCGCTCGAAAAATCGCCACCATCGTCTACCATCTGCTCAAACCAAAGAGCCCTTTATTGATCGCGACGTACTCGCCTATGAAGCGCGCGTATATCGACACCAACTTGCACGCCTCAAAAAAACAGGCCAAAGCACTCGGATATGAACTTGTTGAAACAACTGAACAGAAGCAACTTGCAGAGTAGTTCCTTGGAAGGTAACGAGGCTCAAATTCCTGGATAAACAGGCGGGTTTTGATGAGAGATTAGAGCCTCGTCACGGGCGTGTTGCCCAAACATCGGAGCGCGGCGTCCTCGGCCGCAGAAACGTTCGAACATGCTGTTTCCCTCGAATTTCGAGACAACCTTCGGTTCGACGATTTCCCTTTTCTTTCATCTTTGGCTTTGGGCAACGCGCCCTTACCTGGGCGGCTACACACCTCCTGAGCAGCTTTTTGTTGGTTTTCTCTTGCGAAGAACTTTCACTCAATTTAGTCTCTTCGAATAAATGGGTCGTGAGGTATGAATTCCGCCAACGTTGACGTCCGGCAACGCACTGAAGCCTTGTTCGGGTTCACACTTATCGAGTTACTCGTTACCATCGCGATCATCGCGATTCTGGCCTCCTTGCTCCTCCCTGCGTTAGCGACCGCGCGTGAGCGCAGTCGGCGCATTTGCTGCGCCAGTAACCTCCGCCAACTGACCCTCGCCGTTACAGCATATTCAAATGATAACAACAGCGCCATCCCGCGCACCGGAATCGATGCTGTAGGCGCCGAGCCTGCTCCTGAAGTCACTTACGTGAGCAATATGAATTATTTCAGCTATGCCCAGATGAAGCCCTATGTCAGTTACGGGCCGATCTACGCCAATGCCAGCGAGGTTCCTGCCAATCCAACGACGCCAATCGTTCGTGGGATTTGGGTTTGTCCGTCAAATCCAACCCATTGTCCGCCTCATGAGCCAGTTGAATGGAGAAATTACGATTATATGACGTCCTGGTACTCGTATTTCGGACGCTTCGATCTCTGGGGTGCCAACGCGCAGTCCCACCCTGACTTCATGACGCAAAAAACCCTGGAGGCAAAACGTATCCTCATGACCGACTTGTTCTGGTTGTGGTACAACCAGTATTGGGGCTATAACCATGGCAGCCACGGTCCTGCTTTCCATGGAGCTTTCTTGTACGGCGGGGTTGGCGGAATGGATGGCAATGTTTCAGCTTCACTGTGCACGGGTTTGAACCAGGCCTATGGCGATGGACACGTTCGCTGGTTCAAGACGCGCCCCCTCAGCCAATTAGGCTTTGGCGGTCTTCCAGGGATAGGTCCAAATTATTTTGTTTTGAGCGAGTAGCACTTTGAGAAGGCTTGGTTCCGGACCCGAGATAGCTCCTGTAACAAAAGGCCGAAAAATAAGAGCAGTTTTTGGGTGAACAGGCTCCCTGCTTTGCGGCCTTCGCGAACTTCTGTTTAACTGCATGCCCAGCCGGGAATTTTCAACAGGGGATAAAAAGGAACAATAAACACAAACGCCGCAAAGGATCGCAAAGAGGCATGAAGTGTGCCGGCTTCATCTGAAAGGGATATCAACAGAAGATCGCAAAGGTAACCAAGTTAAGACCGGGGCAGCTTTTTTCCGAATTGGTTATCTTGCGGTTTTGCAGTGCAATGTTTCGAAACTCTTCATTTTCAGCAAAAATATGTTTGCCTCCTTTTCTCTGGGATCTTTGTGTCTCTGAGGTTAAAATTCTTTTCCGTTCTCCGCGCGCTGTTTCATTTTTCTTCTCCGTTAGCTCCGTTTGCTCATGTGAAAATTTCCGTGTTAACTCTTTGCCCTTCCCTGCTCCACATCGTTACCTTCGCGAGCTTCTGTTAAATATTACCTCAGTGTTCTCCGTGAAAGCTAACGAAGTTAAGACGGGGAGCGGATTTTTAACGCCAAGAGGCGAAGGGGCAAAAACAAATGCGGGGAAAGGGAAAGAAACAATTTTTACAACGAATTTCACGGAGAACAGAATATCCACAGAAGGTCGCGAAGGTAACACAGGGCCTTTTAAATCGACTTTCCATGTACTTCCGTGCTCCACTTCGTGGCCTTTGCGAGCTTCTGTTAAATAATACCCGCATTCTCTGGCGTCGACTCTTTGTCTTCGGTTGCGGCTTTGCAGTCTCAGCGCCTTTGCGTTAAATCAATCTTTCCGTCTTCTTCCGTGCTCCACGAGCTTCTGTTAAATACTGCCCGTGGTTCCTCTTAAGGCTTGTACAATCGGTAGAATTTTGTCGCGCCATTCTTCGGCAGGGTCGATGAGCTCTCGGTTTTATTCGAGGTAACGCTTGCGGTGCTGTTCGACCAGGTTCCCGGAGTATTCACGTCGGTTGTTTCCTGGAGCACGAAGTCCGTCGCCCAGCTTGGCCAACTCAATTTGATATCGGTGCCAATCTGCAGAATATTGAGCACGGGCAGGGGATTGATGGCGATTGTGCCGATCAGGTAATCGCTTGCAAGTGTGTTGGCTGTTGAATCAGATATTTCACGTTCAATGGGCAAATCGGAGAACGCAACAGAAACATTTCCCGTGGCGGAAGTTGCTGCCTGGAAGCTCAGTTGCACCAACTCACCCACTCCGGCGGCAAAATGAGCGCCAGTTGGGAGCGCCAGCGCAAAGCCAATCCGGCCCGACGCGATATCGCCGGTATTGACATTCAGGGTTGCTCCAGCGGCGGCACTGCCAAGGGTCGATCCCGTGTAAGTCAGGGTGGCGGGGTCAAACGTGACACTGAATCCTAAAGCATTTTCATTCCCCTGCGCCTGCAGTTGGATGGAAACCTTGCCATTATGCCCCTGGTCCAGAGTTGTATCCATGGCCCTAAGCTGGCGAGTGCTCGAGGGCTTCAAATTCTTCGACTTCCTGGAAGTAGTGGCAACATTGTTAGCAGAGGGAGAGGTTGGGCCTCCAACCGGTGTGAGTGGATCCAATCCGGCGGCGTATCGTCCTGCCTGCACCCAATCGGTAATCGTGATTTGTCCGTTGCCTAAATTGGCTCGAGGCGCGCAATCGGCGCGCTGGAATTCAGAAGCGTTGATAGGAGATTCCAAGTGAGCGGCAAAACGACCAATCAAAACCCAATCCGTAACGGTGACATTCTTATCGCCATTAGGCCGGGGTGAGAGATCCGCCTCAAACATTGCGGCCGCTATTGAAACCGTTCCGCTCGTATACGTTGCAGTCAGCACATTGCCGGATTTATCAGAAACCTGGCGCACAAGCGGCTGGTCAACAAAACTAATCGAGGTGGTAGCTGCATTGGTCAGGATAGACGTCGTAAAGGTAATCTCGGCCAACTCCTGCGTCCCTGGCGGGAATGTCGAGCCCGCCGGCAAACCTATGACCAGGCCTAGTCTCCCGGTAGTGCTTCCGCTTTCATTCACAAGCAGAGTCGCTCCGGCGCCACTTGCCAGAATGGCGCTGACGTAACTCAACCTGGATGGACTGAAATTCAGGCTGAACTGAAGCGCGTTTTCGTTCCCACTGGCCGTTAGCAGCACTGGAACTGTTACTGTGGCTCCTGAAGCAGCGGAGGCATCCCCGACTCGCAGCAGGCTCGGACCTGGGTTTACCGTGAGTAGTGCGTTACTGCTAAGTAACGAGCTGACGGAGTTACTGACAAGAACAGAGTAAAGGCCCGCATTGGCGGGTTGGGCATTTGTGACTGTGAAAGATGATCTGGTTGCGGCGGAAATATTGGTCCCATTGAACCGCCACTGATAACTCAGCGGCTGACTGCCTCCTGCAACAACGTTGAAAGTTGGGTTGGCGCCTGCTATCACGGTTTGGTTAACTGGCTGTGATACTATGAAGGGAGGCGTCGATGTAATTGCTCCCCTGCATTTACCAGCGCTTCCGGCATTGAAGATGGCAAGGATTTCCGAGGCTGACAGGCCACGATTATAAACAGCAGGCTCGTCAATTGCGCCAAAGAACGGAGTTGTAGCGGTACCCGGCGGACTGCCGCCGACCACACCACCAATCGCCATATCGTTTGTACCAGGAAAGATTCCCTGATTATATGCTGCCTCGCCCTGAAGGGCGCCGTTTATGTATACACTCACCTTGCTGCCATCATAGGTTCCCGCGACATGGCTCCATTGACCTGCTGGGAGGCTATTTGAACTCAGCGCAAACCCTGTGATGGAATCCTCACCATTCCCGCTCACATAAAGATAAAGCCGGCCTAATGTCTCTACCGAGAAGCTGAAGGTTTTCTGGGTCCCTGCGGCAAAGACATTGTCCCATTTGCAAATGACGGCCTGGTGTGTGCCAATACCTAAAACCGGGTTGATCCAGGCTTCAAGAGTTAGCCCGTTTGTGAAGCGAAGATTTGGCCGGTCGGCAATTCGAATATGACCGGAGGAGGCGCCATCAAACTTAAATGCCTGGCCGACGACTCCGTTGGTGTACGTTACACCTCCATATGCCACTCCGGAATTACCATCGACAATATCATTGGGGTTGCCTTCGCCTGGCCACCAACTGATGATGCCTGGAGGAGCGCAGTTGCTTGAGATATTGTTCACAATCAACACTGCGTTCGAGCTGAGGATAGCGCCAAAGGCGTTCGTCACCTTCACTGCATAATTTCCGGCTTGCAAAGCCTGGACGTTCGAAATCGACAGTGAGGAAGTTGTGGCGGATGCGAGGTTTGTACCGTTGAACGTCCATTGATAAGCTAGCGGCGCGGTGCCCGTTGCAGTCACGCTGAAGTTTGCGTTCGTTCCAGCGTTCAACGTCAAACTCTGCGGTTGGGTGAGAATGGAGGGGCGTATGCCAGTCGGGCATTTACCAGCGCTTCCTGCATTATAGATGGCAAGGATTTCCGCGGATGACAGGCCCCGATTGTAAACAGCAGGCTCATCAATTGCGCCAACAAACGGAGTGGTAACAACACCGAGCGGACTGCCACCAACGACTCCGCCAATCGCCATATCGTTTGTCCCAGGAAAGATTCCCTGATTATATGCCACCTGGCCCTGTAAGACACCGTTGATATAAACTCGCACGCTGCTCCCGTCATAGGTTCCCGCGACATGACTCCATTGACCTGCTGGGAGGCTATTTGAACTCAGCGCAAAACCGGTTATGGAATCCTCGCCGTTCCCACTCACGTAAAGATAAAGTCGGCCTAATGTCTCCACCGAGAAGCTGAAGGTTTTCTGGGTCCCTGCGGCCAAGACATTATCCCATTTACCAATGACCGCCTGGTGTCTCCCGATCCCTAGAACCGGATTGATCCAGGCTTCGAGGGTTAGCCCGTTCGTGAAGCGGAGATTTGGACGGTCGGCAATTCGAATATGACCAGAGGAACCATCAAACTTAAATGCCTGGCCGACGACTCCGTTGGTGTAAGTTACACCTCCGTATGCCACTCCTGAATTACCATCGACAACATCATTAGGGTTGTCTTCGCCTGGCCACAAACTAACCAGGCCCGAGGCTGCTGGGCTGCAGTTTGTCGGAACTTGCGGCGAGCATTTGCCTGAAGTCCCAGCACCAAAAATCCCCTGGATCTCACCGGCAGAAAGAGCGCGATTATAAACGCTAACCTCATCAATAGAACCTAAAAAGCTAGCTGCGTAATCTCCGCCGCGAGCGCCAATCGCTGCAGGACCACCAAATTCAAAGGTGGAGTTGTAAGGACCCACCACTTGGGCAACACCATCTAAATAGAAAGTGACGGCACTACCGCTCTTGGTTACGGCTACATGATGAAAAGAATTAGTGTCTGTTATTGCAAATGTTGGCGAAGTGTTATCGTAGCCAACTTTTGTTAAGAAGGGCCTTCCATCATCCCACAGCCCAAAGCCGTAGCCACCCCATGGACCTTCAAAAATGACACCGCTTTGGTATGGATCCAGTGAAGCACGAGAGGCGCTCGAACGTTTCACCCAAGCCTCGATAGTAAATGTTTGCAGTTGCAGATTTGTTGGATTGCCCACGCCTACCCCATCACCACTGCCATCAAAAATAAAGGCCTGGCCAACCCGGCCGGTACCGTAAGTGGTGTTGCCGGCCAGTGTGCCATTATTGGTCCCCGCCTGGTCTGCGGTATTGCCCTCAGCCTTCCACCAACTGACCAATCCCGAGGGCGGGCTTACACAAGGCGGGGAACTGGGGGGACATTTACCTGCGGTGCTTGCGTTGAAAATAGATTGAATTTCACCAGTCGACAACCCGCGGTTGTAAATACTGACTTCATCGATTGATCCATTAAAGCGAACAGCGGGGTTGGAAGTAACTTCCACGATCGATCGTGAGCCAATCTTGAATGGCCCGGTTGTGGAGTTGATTGTTCCGCTCAGGCCGCTGATGGCTCTGGTGAGAGAGCCGTTGATGTAAATACGAACTGAAGTCCCGTCAAAGGCCAAAGCGCAGTGTGTCCACTGGTTTGTTGGCACCGATCCACCTCCATCAACCCAGCCACCGTATTCGCTTGGAAGACCGGCAATACCGCCAAGATAAAACGCAAGATGACCAACCGGAATGCTGCCGTTGCCTGGATCGGCCAAGCCCCGGATGCCCAGTTCGTAAGCGGTATCGGATGGGCTGGTCACAGTCGGGTTTTCCTTGTTTAGGATGGTTTCGACGTTACCGTCCAAAACCGAGGGATTGACCCATGCTTCTAATGTGACTGACTGGACATTCAGCGAGGGCGAGCTTGGCACGGCCACCTCGCCCGTGCCGTTAAAGTTGAACCCCTGCCCAACCTCGCCGGGAGCAAAGCTCACGCCGCCAGAAAGTGCGCCATTATTTCCGCTGATGGTGTCGGTTGAATCGTTCTGGGCTCGCCACCAGCTTACCAGTCCAGACGGCGCGGGCACGCAGTTCGGGGAACTTGTTGTGCATTTGCCCGTTCCATCGGCATTGTAGATTGCCTGAACCTCAGAGGCAGATAGGGCGCGATTATAAAAACTGACCTCGTCGATAGTCCCAAGGAAAGTGTAATTATTTCCAAGTCCGCCAATGGATGCCTGTGCCGAAAAGGTGAAGCCCGGATCGTAAGGACCGGCGGGATGAGCAACGCCATCCACGTAAAAGACCACCGTGCTTCCGGATTTAGTTACCGCCACGTGATGGAAATTTGTGTCTGTGATAGTGACGCCCGCACCCACAGCACTGAAAACTGTTTTGGTAAGAGTCGGTTCGCCACTTGGGGACAAATAAAGACCATATCCGCCGTTGTCATATCCAAAAATGACTCCGTTGCCATTGCCGTTCAGTGAAGTGAGCGACGTGTTGGCACGTTTGATCCAGGTTTCAATGCTGAAGTCCTGTGATTGCAAATTGGTAGGGTTTCCCAACTGCACTACGTTACCGTTTCCATTCATTACAAAGCCCTGTCCGACCCGGCCTGGAGCAAATGTAACATTGCCTGAGTTGGTTCCGTTATTGGTTCCGGCGCTATCCAGGAAATTCCCTTCCCCTTTCCACCAACTGACCAGTCCTGTGGGCGGAGTGACGCAGGCACCCAGAACATTGGTGATCGTTAGTGAAAAGACACAGAATCCAAGCAGGAAAATTTGCATGGCAAGTCGTATCGAAGAATCTTTCAAATTTTGCATATTAGTTCCCCACTTTTCAATTGTGCTGTGACGACTATAGGGAAGAGTGTGTTTTGGTCAAGGATAATGAACCGAAATTGATGAGCTATTTAAAAGTTTATCAATGATTTACAAAAAGAGAGCACCACATCCGTATTGCTACTGAGCTACGGTACCGGACCGCGGATAGGGGATGGTCCGAACGTCCGATAATGAGACCCGCTGGCTCAAGCAGTTTGGGTATTCCTTAAGAGCGTGTCGGATAATTTTGAAGAGATGCGTAGCCCAGGTTTGAAGTCCCGCCTTGGTTAGTCGTTCGGGGCCGAACCGTTAAAAAGCCGACCTTCGTCCCTTAGGCTTTCAAGTTTTGCCAGTGCTCGCCTGGCCTTGTCGAGTTGAACTGCGCGTCGGTCCACAGCGGCTCCAGCGGCGAACTCTCGTCTTGCCTGTTCGCTGCGAACAAACTCGTTGAGCATGATGCAGCACCATTTAATCTCATACGCGGGCAGGAGCAACTTGGCGCGTTCCCTGAGTGAGCCATCTGACTCGAAGGCTGAACTGATACTATTAACAACATTGTCCCAATGTTCCCGAGACACCGGCAGTTCCGGCTGGCAGAAGAAATCGCATACAAGCTTGGCTGGATCATCCCAGCCTGCATATTCGAAGTCGAAGAAAACAAGCTCCCCAGTCGCAGAAGTGAGCGCGTTGTGAAAACCGAAATCTGAAGGAGAAAGGCAACTCTGGTGTCTTGCCAAAACCCGCTCGAGGCTGGTTCCGCCTGCGCGCGAGATCGTCTCCCGGACTTCCTCCCAGGCGGGTTGGAGTTGCTCGCCAATGAAAGCAGCGGCTTGCGCCTCAACCTCTGTGCGGCCTTCTACCGCCTGAAGCCGCATGACACGCTTTTGAATCGAATTCAAGTGTTCACTTATACTGAAGCAAGCCTCCGAAGCGATCGGAATATGTGTTGCAGTGTTATCCTGCCGCGAATCATTCAGCCTTAAGATAAACGCAAGTGCCTGACTGACCGCTCGGGCATTTACTTCCTCGGGTCGCAATTTCCGGCCTTCGATGAAGCTGAACAATCCAAGCCGCAGGTCAGATTCCCAGGCTAGCGGCTCGGGAGTGCAGCCAATCGCGCGCGCCGAGACAAATTCGTAAAATGCCCGTTCCGAGCGGAACCGGTCGCGCGGGTCATCCGGGTTTTTGAAGTAATGCTTCAGTACCGCCTTCCGGCCCGAAGCAGTGACCTGATAAACGCGATTGTTCGCGCCTCCGCGCAGGAGCAACAATTCGGTGTCGCGTCCAAAATCATGTTCGCCGAGAAAAGGAAGAACGAGCTCGCGGAAGTTCGCAGACGATGCCTCGCTGTTCAGCATAAACAAAGCTTTCGCGCGTCGTTCCAATTGGTGATTCGAGAAAACCTGGTCTCCTCCGAGTAAAGATTGTTTGGATCAAAAAGCACTCGATTGACAGACGGGGGAAATGCCGGCTCAGCGAGGAACTCGGGCAGATCATCAATGAAATGCGTGCAGCGCTGGGTGCCAATACGCTCAAGTTTTGCTTCTTTGGTCAGCTCAAAAAATACATTTCTGCGCGGGACGGCGAGTCCGGTTTCGCCGAAAAAATTTTGTTGTTCCAACCACGTCAGCGCCGCCCGGTGCAAATCATAAGCTTCACCGCGGAACGGCGCGCGCGTTTTGTGACTGATGATGCTCAGGCTGTGGCCCGCTGACCTGCAGGCGTTAAAAAATTCCTTCACCCCGGGAAACATGGCGGCCTCAGCCATGCGTGCGCCATAGACGTAACCTTGCATTTCGGTCCAGTCATCCTCGCGCCCGATCCGCCGCAGAAAATTGCGAACATCGGATTTATTAACCGGCACCTCAGTGCCAAACCAGCCGCGCTCGCAGCCAACTTTGTGGAACAACGCGTCGTAGGAAACGATGGTGTTGTCGAAATCGACGCCGATGATCAACATGCATCGATTTTTTTAAAGATGTCCTGAGCGATGGCCTGCGCGGTCAGGCCGAAAAACTCGCGGGCCTCCTCCTGCTCGCAGGTTTTGTGAAGAAATTCATCGCGCGTGCCGAAGCGCACGAGACGCGCTGAACTTTTCGCCTGGTCGGCTAACCATTCCGCAACGCTCCCACCGAGTCCGCCCAGGACGCTGTGTTCCTCGATCGTGGCAACCATCTTGAAGCGGGCAAAGACGTCTTTCAGGAGGTCTTCGTCCAGCGGCTTGACCGTGTGAAAACTGACGACCTGGGCTGAAATCCCGTGCTTGGAAAGCAGTTCGGCGGCTTCGATAGCGCCGGGCAACATGGTGCCGGCACTCAGTAAGCAGACATCGGTGCCGGGACTAATAACGATTGCTTTGCCGATCGTTAATTCCGGCTCACGGGCATGGACGATGGGCTCCCCCTTTTTGCCGATGCGGATATAAACCGGGTCAGCTTGTTTGAAAGCGGCTTTTAGCACCGCCCGCACTTCCATTTCATCGGCGGGCGCCACGACGTGCAAACCTGGCAGAAGGCGCAGCATGCCCATTTCTTCGCACGAATGATGTGTGCTGCCGAGAGAGGCGTAGGAAAGGCCCGAGCCGGTCCCCACGATCACCACCGGCACATGATGGTAACAAACATCCACCCGAATTTGTTCCATGCAACGGTACGTGATAAAAGGCGTAATGGTATAACACACCGGGCGCAGCCCGCTCATGGCCATGCCGGCGGCTACGCCAATCATATTGCTCTCGGCCACTCCGCAATTGTAAAAGCGATCGGGAGATTTGGCTTTGAAATCGTCAAAGAGGCGGTTACCGATGTCTCCCGACAGCAACACCACGCGGGGATCTTCCTGCGACAGCCGAGTAATTTCTTTAGCAAAAGCGTTTCTCATAACATCAGACTCGCAACTCGCTTTTTGCGGCGGCTACCTCGTCATTCTTTGGCACACGGTAATGCCAATTGTTGTCATCTTCCATGAAAGAAACGCCTTTGCCTTTGACGGTATGCGCAATCAATGCCACGGGTTTGCCACTGCCATCGGGGATGCGTCCCAGGGTCTCGACCAATGCGCTCATGTCGTGGCCGTCGATTTCCGAAGCGCTCCAGCCAAAAGCTTCCCATTTCTTCACAAGCGGTGAGAGCGCCATGACTTCGTTGCTGCGGCCTGTGGCTTGCCACTTATTATAATCCACAATGACGGCCAGCTTTTCCAGACGGTTGGCGGGTGCGAACATTGCCGCTTCCCAAACCGAGCCTTCGTTGCACTCACCGTCGCTCATGGTGACGAATACGCGGTAATCCTGGCGCTGAATCCTGCCAGCCAGAGCCATGCCGATGCCCACCGGGAGGCCGTGGCCAAGTGAGCCGGTTGCCAACTCAACGCCGGGCGCGCAGCAGGGGGCCGGCTGTTCCGCGAGGGGACTGTGGGGTTGGGCAAAAGTATCCAGCCAGGCGGCAGGGAAGAATCCTCGCTCAGCCAGCGTCGCGTAAAGAGCCGTTGCAGCATGACCCTTGCTCAGAATGCATCGGTCGCGAAGCGGATCTTGTGGCGCTTCCGGATCGATTCGCGCGACGGCAAAGTAAGTAGCCACTAAAATATCGACGCAAGACAGGGCTGAGCCCAGGTGAGGTGTGCCGGCCTTATGCGACATTTCAACCAGCTTGAAACGAATTCGCCGCGACAGCAATTCCAGCTCCGCGACTGATCTGCCTTGGGGGATGTCAATTATTGTACTCATGAAGCACCAAATTTGATGATCGTATGGATCGATTCACCTGAGCGCATTTTCGCGATCGCCTCATTGATTTGTTCCAGCGAGGTGCGATGCGAGACAAAGCCGCTAGCCTCAAACTTCCCGGCTTTCTGCAGGCGCAGAATGCGGGGGATATCCTCGGCGGGCTGGCTTTCGCCGCCATGTGAGCCGCGAAGAGTTTTGCCCATGTGCAGTTGCAATGTATTGAGTGCCAGCTTGCGTTCCTGCGGCATGACGCCGACCCCAATGACACGCCCCCGCGGGCCTGCCAATTCCAGCGCTTTTTCCAAAACTCCGGCATTGCCAGTCCCATCGACGACCACATCCGCGGGCAATCCATCCAGAATATGGCGCGCTGCCAGGAGGAAATCTTGTTTTGCGGAATTGATCGCGTGAGTTGCGCCGTAACGCACAGCGTTTTCCAACTTATGATCGTGCAGGTCTACCGCGATGATTGGGCAAGCCCCCGCGAGTTTTGCCCCCAGCACCACCCCCAGGCAAATGCCCCCGCAGCCAATAACTACAGCGGACTCGCCGACCTTTAAATGAGCGTCGTTTCCGATCACTCCGAAACCGGTGGTCAGCGTATCGGCAAGCAAGCAGCACAATTCCAGATCCGTATCTGGCGGCACTTTGGTCATTCGATTTTCGGAAATGACGCTGAACTGTTGAAAGGTGGTGATCCAGCCAGCGTTGGTTTTGCGGCCTTTCCAATCATAAACCGCAGGTCGCGCTTCAATGCCTTTGCCGGGGCGCCAATGGCAAACGACGCGATCGCCAGGTTTGACCTGGCTGACCTCTGGGCCGGTCTCCAGCACGGTGGCGCCAGCCTCATGGCCAAGCAGGTGTGGAAGGTAGCGGTCTGGGCCTTTAACACCATCGATTTCTCCAAGCTGCGAGCCGCAGATGCGGCTGGCGTGAATGTCAACCAGAACCTGTCCGTAACCGAGCTTGGGTACTTCCACCTCGTCGACCACCAGAGGCTTGCGTTGCTCCACGAGTATTGCGGCAATGGTTTTCATCTGGCTCCTCGAATCCGGGCTAAAAATTTAAAAGTGACATTCCGCCTTGAACCAGCGTGGCTTTGGAGATCGGGCGCGAGTTGCCAACTATTTTCACCGCTTGCGCGCCTGCCAATTGCCCGAGAAATGTCGCCAGCGAGATCGGCAGTTTCCGCACAGCAGCCAGGGCCGCAACGGAAAAGAACGCATCGCCCGCTCCGATCGTATCGACGACATCGTATTCCAGCGGGGGGCATAAGCAGGGCGGTTGGCCTTCCATAATGCCAGTCGTTTCCACTGCCCCTCGAGTCAGCCAGCCATAGCGCGCGCCGAATTGTTTGCTCATTGACTGCAGTTCCGATTGGAAATTGATGTGCCGCCGTCCGCAGGCGAGCATCAGCTCTTGTTCATCCAACGTGAAAGCGTCGGCTCGCTGGTATTGGCGCGAAATGATGTTATAGCCATGGTTATTACTGTTGGTCTGACAGTTCAATGCCAGAAAGGGCGCTGACTCCTGGACCAACTGTCTTAATTCAGGTTGCATTAAACCGTGGCCAAAATCGAGCAGGAGCACTGCATCCACGCCACGCATTTCTTCGCGCAACCTGGCTTTGACTTTCTCGATCACCTCGGGCGGGGGTGGAGCAGCATCAAGGAAATTCACGGCGAACAATTTACCCATTTCCTTGCCGGGCGTTAAAGGCTCCACGAATCGTTCCTTCACAATTGTTTTTACGTGCTGGTCACGGATAATGCCGTCCTGCTCCGCCGCAAGCTCTGGCCCCAGCAATTGTTCAATCCAGGGTTCAGTCCCCATTAAACTGACGAAACGCACTCGGTCGCTGAACTGCCTGACGTGCCGGAACACCGCCAATGCGCCTCCGCACTGTGTCTCCTGCTCCAGGAAGCGGCCCGAGATGATCTTGTTTTTGGAAGTAAGGCCTTGAACTTTAAGGTACGAATAGCGATCGAAAATCGTCTCGCCTACCACCAGCAACTTGAGGTCCCGGAAACTTTCCACCGCGTCATGAAAATCTCGCCGGCTGTATTGAGTCGCAAGGGTATTACAGAACGAGCGCACCGGCGCGCTCAGGTGATCGAAGTATTGGTTGAGCAGCTTGGTCGAGCTGTATTTGACCGAGCCGACGTAGCGCATTTGTCCGCCCAGGCGCTCGACGGTCTCCGTCTCGGCCTGGATGCTTCCCGAAAGGTCCCAGTCAGGGTCCTCGTATTCTTTCCCACGACAATAGATGTGCGGGCGAACGCACTCAATTGCGCGCACTGCATCCGGAAAAGGAACGAGCACGACATGATCGACGCAGGCAAGCGCTGCCAGGCTCCGCAATCGCAACTGCTCATTAAAATAGGGCCGCCCCGGACCTTTGTTTACAAATTTGTCCGATGTTAAAGTGACAACCATCACATCACCCAGTGCGGCAGCCTCCTCCAAATGACAGATGTGGCCAGGATGCATCAAATCCCAAATACCATGTGATTGAACCAGCGTTTTGCCAGCCTGCCGAAGTGAGGCAAACAAATGCGGTGCGGCATCAAACGGCACAACCTTTTCCGAAATCGGATTGAGTGGAGACAAGGCAGGCTGCATTGGAGCAAACTAGCGGGACAGGAACGCGTAACTTCCAGCCGAGCGGCCAATCTTCATGAACTTCATATTATAATGCTCTGGCGCATCGATGTCGGGAAACTTACCGCTATCCAGTGCTCGCCGCAAATTCCCGACTTCCTGTCTAATTGAACTGACGGGGCTGTATGCGAGTTCGCGTGAAATCTTCTTTGATGAGATGTGATAATCTCGTTTGTCGAGCGTGTCTGTGACTTTGATCTCGACGTTCAGATCCGCCAATTCCGATTGGATGACACGAGCGATTTCGATGACCTTCAGGTTCTCGAAACCGAAATTAAATGTGCGGCCGTTAATCTTATCCGCAACGGCGTCGACCAGCAGCCCATAAAGGTTGATCATGTCACTGATACCGACGTTGGGCCGGCGCTGCTCCCCGCCATGGACCGTGATCACGCGCTTCCGAACCGCGTCGGCTGTAAGCTTGTTTACGGTCAGGTCGAACCGCTGCCGCGGAGAGTACCCACAAATCGTGGCAGGCCGCACGTTCGCCGTGCAAAAGTCCGGAGACGCCGCTGCAACCACCAGCCATTCGGATAGCGCCTTATATTTCGAGTAAAATGTTAGCGGCTCGGGCTCAAGCTGCTCGGTCACGTCTGACGCTTCCTTGATGCCGAAAACACTGCTGGATGAGGCGTTGATGAAACGTTTTACCCCGGCAGCACGAGCCTGCGCAAGCAACACCCCGATTGCGTCGAAATTGACCTGCCTTGTTAAGACTTCGTCAATGTCGCCCGTGGGGTCATTTGAAATCGCTGCCAGATGGATGATCGTGTCGATGCCGGATACCGAATTTGCAACCGTATTCGCATCGCGGATGTCTCCCTGGATAAACTCGAAGCGGCCAGCCCATTGCGAAAAGGAGGGATCCGCTTTCAGGGCATCGATGCCTGCCGTGGTGTATAGCATCAGGTCAAGAACGCGAACGTGATGGCCAAGGTTGAGCAGGTGCGGCGTGAGCCGGCTGCCAGCATAACCAAACCCACCTGTAACAAGAATTTTCTTCGGCATAATTATGGCTTGTGAATATAGTCAGCAGGCAACTTCTTCAGGTCCTCGATTTCCCGCTCGACCCAGGCAATCGTTTCATTCAAACCTTCCTCCAGGCTGATCTTATCTTGCCAGTTGAGGGTTTGGCGGGCTTTGCTGCTGTCCAAAAGGTACGCCGCATCTTTGCCCGGGCGTTCTCCCACGACTTCCACCGCTGAGTTGAAATCTTTGTTCAACTTTACACAAATTCGCTCCACCAGTTCGCGAATGGAAATGTTCAGACCCGTTGAAAGATGATAACTTTCGCCAGGTGGCGCCTGACGCGCAATACGCATTGTTACTTCCGATACGTCGCGAATGTGGATGAAGGATCTCACAGAGTGCCCCCCACCGTGCAGTTGAAGCTTGCGGCCGGTTTTGATGAAAAACGCTGTTCGGGGAATGATGCGGTAGAGTTGCTGGCCCGGCCCATACACGTTGGCCGCTCTCGTGAAAACAACTGGGAATTGATATTGCTTCAAAAAGGTAATCAGGTGCAGATCGCAAGCAGCGCGAGAAGCTGCGTAAGGTGTGCTGGGATTGAAGGGAGCCGACTCCGTTACCAGGCCCTGACAGCTCCCATAAACTTCCGGGGTTGAGACGTGAACATACTTTTTAATGAAATCGAAGCACCTGATTTTATCGTGCAGCCGCACGTTGGCTACCACATTTGTTTGGTACCAATGCTCGGGATAAAGCCAGCTCTCGGCTACCATGCTTTGTGCCGCGAAATTAAGAACGTAGTCGGGACGAAATTGCTCAATCGAGGCCGCGAGCTTTTCGGTATCGTGGTTAAGGTCAAGCTGCTCGAAACGGAATCGCCCCAGACGCGTCTGATCGCTCGCCCACAAATAAGGCAGAAAAGCCCGATGTGGCTGCGGGGACCGGCTGGTGCCCAAAACTTCCGCGCCCTGGTTGAGCGCATAATCAACAAAACTTGCCCCTGAAAACGAGTTGCTGCCTATAACAAAAATTCGTTCAGCCATAAGAAGCATTAAGCGTGCAACCCATTGCAGCGCAAAATGCTGCAAAACTCACTCTGAACCACATTAACAATTATTCTGGCGCCATTTATCATTGGGACATCCCGATCTCTACGCTTTTGATACAGCTGCTTTCATGCCCGAAAGTGCCAACCGCGTCACATTGCGAATCCAAAGGTCGCATCTGAAGGGGGATATGATTCATTCTGTTACGATTTTGGAAAGCTAATTCTTCAAAGAGCCCGATTTTCGTAACGACTCGATGCAAACACCTGCTGGCTAAATAATTACGGAATTAAACCGCTTAGATTGCCAGTGGATATGTCGTAAAACCCCCGCTTGATATGCTACGACTCATCCTCAACAATGCGCTTCAATGATTCTACACAAGTTAATTGCCCGGCATCTCAAACACCGAGATGATGCTGTCTTTTACGATTTACAAGCGTCGGATGCGATTCGCTGGATTGAGCAGAACGGCGTACACCTTGGGAGATCGACTTCGGCATTGGACCTCGGTTGCGGACATGGCCTTTTCGGCACTGCGCTCGTGAAGAGGGGGTGCAACGTGACATTTGCGGATGAGGACAATGCGTTAATGCCTGAGGTCGCAAATGCTCCATTTCGAAAAATAAACATCGATCGGGATGAGCTCTCCAGCCTGGGTGAATACGATTTGGTGGTTTGCTCGAATGTGTTGGAGCATCTGGCTAAGCCGGAACGCTTCATTGATTCAATTCAGAGTCTATTGACTCCTGAGGGGAAGTTGTATTTGAGTTGGACCAATTGGCTTTCCCTTTGGGGTGGACACGAATTTTCCCCGTTTCATTACTTGGGCCCACGGCGAGGTCACCTAGTCTATGACAAAATCATTGGTAAAAAGCGGAGCCATACTCCTTTTCAAAACTTATACCCGACAAGTATCGGTAAAGTGTTGAAGAGGATCCGAAGAAACTCAAAAATCCGGATCCTTAACATCGCACCCCGGTATTTTACCGAGTTCAGTTTTCTGATGCACATTCCGATGGCTCGGGAGTTTCTAGCGTGGAATTGTGCTATTTTGATTCGGAGGAAATAGGCAAACACAGGTGAATGGCCGCAACAGCAAGGTGAAACACCGCAACTTAGGCATCCGGGAGCGCAATTGTAAGCTTGGAAATCCGACAGGACTTTAGGGGAACCTCCCGGGGCCGCCCTTGTTTGTTTTGACCCATTAGGCTTGTTACTTAGCTTAAGGACGCGGGTTGAAGGTTCCAATGCTGGTGGCCTGCTAGCTATTTCATTTAATTCCATTTTAAATGTTTTTATGGATTGACAATTGATCGTAAGGTTGAGAGCATTTCTCAGTTTGGGGTAATATGGTGAGGTCTGTCGATTTTAGATGAAAATGGAACACCTTGGAAAGAGGTCTATTGGCACGCTCTTACTTGCTGTCGGGATGCTCTCTTCCGCGACTGTGCGTTGTCAGACCCTAATTGATGTCGCATTCGGCCAGGGGACCAACACAACCAAGACTGGCCCTGCTGCCATTGGTCAAAGTGGCAGTGATTTCTGGAATTTTTACACACGCGACGATGGTCATGGAGGATGGTTGACTTTTGGGTTCCTCACAAATTTGAAAACAGTGGCTGGGGTTGCCACTGGCGCCGGGCTGACGGTGGCTAATGCGCCGGGTCAGTGGGGAGACGGTTCCTCGGATCTAATGTTTGCGAGTTATATTTATCCCTTCAGTGGCAACGCCACCGTGAGCATAACGAACCTTCCAGCGGGCAACTATGATTTTTACATTTACGGACCGGATGGGACTTACCAGTTGACCAGTGCCGGCGCTGATTACGGGACACGAGTGACAACCAACGCGCCGGTTGTAAACCCAGTCGTCTGGCAGGAAGGGGTGCAATATGTGATTGTGCGAACGGTTGCCGTCGCAGCCGGCCAGGCGGTAACGATCGCCGTCGGACCCGGCGTCTCGGGTTACGCAACCATTTCCGGATTGCAAATTACTTCCTCGGCCGGAACGCCTGGCAATGTGCCTCCTACCATCACTTCGCAGCCTGCGAGCAAGTCGGCGACCATAGGCTCGAATGTCACTTTCACAGTCTTATCGAGCGGAACGGCTCCTTTTTCGTATCAGTGGTTTTTTAACGACTCACCAATCGGTGGCAACGATTACAACTTGAATCTCAGTAATGTTCAGACAAACGATTCCGGCAATTACAAAGTAATTGTGGCCAATAGCTACGGAAGCGCTACCAGCGCAGTTGCCGTATTGACTGTGAGCCAACTGGCGCCATTAATCACTTCGCAGCCTCAGGATCAAACGGTGTCCATTGGTTCAAATGCGCTTTTTAGCGTAACGGCAAGCGGCGCCCCCACTTTACATTATCAATGGAGTTTCAACGGGACAAATCTGGCCGGGGCAACCCGTTCATCATTTGCGATAAACAATGTGCAACCGCGAAATGCCGGCAACTATGCGGTCCGGGTTTCAAATAATTATGGGGCTGCAACCAGTTCCAACGCTGCACTGACCGTCGTCGGCATTCCGCCTTCCATTACCTCGCAGCCGGCAAGCATGACGGTTCCGTCCGGCACAAATGTCATTCTCTCGGTGACTGCTTCCGGAAGCGCGCCCCTGAGTTATCAATGGAACTTTAATGGCAGCCCGGTAAGCGGCGCAACACAGTCAGCGCTCACGCTTAACAATATTCAGACAAATCAGGCGGGAACCTATTTTGTGCAGGTAACCAATTTCATGGGATCAACAAATAGCGCGAATGCGATTTTGGATGTCGTAAAGGTGAACCATCAACCGGTGGCGAATAGCCAAAACCTGGTGATTCCGTACAATGGCTCTGCGAGTCTTATTTTGAGCGGTTCTGATTCGGATGGCGATTCTCTTAGCTTCACAGTAACAACTGCGCCCTCCCATGGCACCTTAAGCGGGACTGCTCCCAACCTGACTTATCAGGCAGCTTCCGGATATTCAGGAAGCGATCATTTTGATTTTACAGTGAATGATGGCCAAACCGATTCTGTTCCAGCTAGTGTGAGCATCACCATCCTGCCTAGTGGCACTTTGCCTTTGATCGATGTGGATTTCGGAGCAGGCACAAGCACCACCGAAATCGGTCCCGCAGCGATTGGCCATTCCTCAACTGACTTCTGGAATTTCTACACTCGCGATGACGGGCAGGGCGGATATCTCACGTTTGGAGCTCTAAGCAATCTTAAAACAGTCGAAGGCGTGACCACCAGCGCGGGTTTGACGGTAGCCAACGCGCCAGGCGCATGGGGAGATAATTCGTCGGATACCATGTTTAACAGCTACCTCTACCCATTCGGTGGGAATGCCACGATTAACATCACCAATCTTCCAGCCGGTTCTTACGATCTTTATGTCTACGGCCCGGATGGCACTTATAACGTGAAAGTGGGAGCTACAGATTACGGCACCAGGGTGACTACGAACGCGCCTATCGTAAACCCGGTCGTTTGGCGCGAGGGCGTGCAATACGTAATCGTTCCGAATCTGCCAGTGGCTGGTGGGCAGACAATCACGTTAATAGTCATGCCAGGCGTCTCGGGGTATGCGACTATTTCGGGATTGCAGATTGTAAGTGTGACCGGGGTAAATCATGCTCCGGTAGCAAATTCTCAGACCATCTTCGTTGCGCAGGATAGCACGAACACAATTACTCTGACCGGGTCTGACCTGGACGGAGACAGCCTGTTCTACAATTTAGCAAGCTTCCCGGCCCACGGCAGTTTATCAGGCACTCCTCCTAATCTCACTTACATGCCGACGGGTGGTTACTCGGGTTCGGATAGTTTTGGCTTCAAGGTCAATGATGGTCATACGGATTCAGCTTTGGCCACCGTGAATATCACAGTCTTGCAGGCTGGGGCCAAACCGATCATCGACGTTGATTTCACCGCTGGTTCTGGCCCAAGCCCGAAATCAGGATTTGCCGCAACAGGCCGGACGCCATCGGATTTTTGGAATTTCTACACACGTGATGGACAGGGAGGTTGGTTAAGTTTTAGCGGATTAGCCAATCTCAAGACGGTGGAAGGATTTTCAACGCTCGCAGGGTTAACGGTGGCAAATGCTCCGGGCCAGTGGGGGAATGGTTCGGCTGACCCCATGTACAATACGTTCATCTATCCGTTCGATGGTGGCAATATTACTCTTACTGTCACTAACCTCGATACTGGTGCATATGATTTTTATTTATACGGTCTCGACTCAAGCTATGAATTGAGAGTTGGAGGCTTGAACTATGGCACTAAGCCTCTTCCGAATGGGCCAATTGCGAACCCGGTCGTATGGCAGGAAAATCTTCAATACGCGCTTTTTAAGACTGTGCAGGTCACGAATGGCAGCCCTGTTACTATTATCGTCCATCCCGGCCCAGGTGGATACGCCACCCTTTGCGGTATGCAAGTCGCTCAAGTGGACGCACCGCCTGCGGTAGCTCCTGCAATTACTCAGCAACCCTCCAGCCAGTCGGTTTCCGAAGGCTCGGATGTGACCTTTTCGGTTGCTGTTTCAGGGACTTCACCATTCAGCTATCAATGGAGATATGAAGGAGCCGATATTACTGACGCCACCACCAGCTCACTTACCTTGCACCAGGTCACGCTTACGAATGGGGGGCATTATTCAGTTCGGGTCGTCAATGTGCTCAGCAATGCACTGAGCGATAGCGCACTGTTAACCGTGACCGCCGTGAACCACCCACCTGTGGCAAACGCCCAATCGGTTGTGGCGCCGCAAAATGGGTCCAAAGCGATAGTGCTTACAGGCTCTGATCCGGATGGCAGCCCTGTAACTTTCTCTATTCTAAATGGACCTTCGCACGGTACTCTGACGGGAACTCCTCCAAATGTTAATTACCAGCCAGTGGCCAACTATTCTGGTTCGGACAATTTCACGTTTAAAGTGAATGATGGACAACTGAATTCAGCTTCGGCCACGATAAGCATTCTTGTGTTGTCAGACAGTTCCAAAGGCCTGATCGATGTCGATTTCGGAGCAGGCTCCAGCAGCGAGGTCGGACCAGCAGCTATCGGGCAGGGTGCGAATGATTTTTGGAATTTCTATACTCGTGATGATGGCTATGGCAATTGGCTGAGCTTTGGTACGCTGAGCAATCTTAAGTTGGCGGATCAAACGGTGACTGGCGCCGGCCTGACGGTGGCCAACGCGCCGGGCGCATGGGGGAACAATTCTGCGGATGCAATGTATAACAGTTACATTTATCCTTTTGACGGCGGAAACATCACTGTCACGGTCACGAATCTTCCATCAGGACAATATGACTTCTATGTTTACGGGCTCGAAAGTTCTTACAGCCTGGCTGTTGGAGGTTCAGATTATGGAACGAAATCAGTGCCGAATGGTCCGATATCGAATCCGGTCGTGTGGCAAGAGAATTTGCAGTTTGTAGTTTTCAGGAACGTAGCAATCCCCAGCAGCGGTGTGCCAGCAGTGCTGACCGTCCGTCCCGGACCTGGTGGTTACGCGACAATCTCCGGAATGCAGATTGCAAGCATAACAGGAATGAACCATGCGCCTGTGGCAAATGCTGCAACTATGACAGTGAATCAGAACAGCACGAATGCGATAACTTTGACCGGTTCAGATCTGGATGGAGACCCGATGACATTTACGGTAATACACCTTCCCGATCATGGCGTCCTTTCGGGAACTCCGCCAAATGTCATCTACGTGCCTTTTACGGGCTATTCAGGGCCAGATCGGGTTGGTTTCCAAGTCAACGATAGTCAGGCGGACTCCACCGAAGCGAACGTGAGTATCAATGTAGTCGTGCCAGGGTCAGTGAAGTTGATCGACGTTGCGATGGGAGCGGGCACTTCAACCAGCAAGACTGGTTTTGCTGCGACGGGACAAAATACCACTGACTTTTGGAACTTCTACACGCGGGACGATGGTCACGGTGGATGGCTGACTTTTGGATCAGTCACCAATCTCAAGTTTGTTGATGGCACGAGTTCCGGGGCTGGAATGACCGTCGCAAACGCGCCGGGCGCATGGGGGGATAGTTCAACCGATCCGATGTTTTCAAGTTACATATATCCTTTTAGCGGCAACGCCACGGTGAATTTAACTAACCTGGCGGCTGGCTCTTACGACATATACATTTACGGTCCAGATGGCACCTATCAGCTCAATGTTGGCGCGACTGACTACGGTACTAAGATAACTACAAATGCGCCGATCGTAAATCCGATCGTCTGGCAGGAAGCTGTTCAATATGTGGTGATGAGATCGGTGGCCGTAGCACCGGGACAAACAGTCACGATAACGGTGCGCCCAGGCGTCGCGGGTTACGCAATGATTTCTGGATTGCAAATCTCTCCAAATGCCGCAGCGAATTCTGGCACCAACGTCGCGCCTGTAGCGCGGGCTTCGGTTCTTCGCACGTTCCCCGTATCGTTGCTGGAAACAAATCTGCTGGTCGTCTCTGGAAATAACTCGAATTCCCCGGTTATACTGGACGGATCGCTTTCTTCCGACGCAAATCATGATTCTCTAAGCTACAATTGGTTCGAGAACTCGTTAACGGCATTTGCGACGCAGAGCGGGACTACCAACACGTGGTCCGTTGGGACGCATGATGTCACTTTGGTTGTGAATGATGGCAAAGCTAACGGAATAGCGACCATTGAGTTTGAAGTGATCACCATTTCAGATGCGATGATCATTCTGGCACTTGAAGTTGAGCAATCTGATTTGGATCGAACCACCAAGCGTCAGCTTGAAACCGTTCTCACTGATAACTCCGGCAATACCGATCTGCAAAATCTTCAGGCCTTTCAGAGCAAGGTCCAGAGTTATGTGCAGCCGGTAAACGCGGCATTGGCCGCCGCTTTGGTGGGAGCAGCCCAATACGTCATTGACTCAATCGGTGAACCTTGACGCTGGATACGCGTTGCGGCACTGGCCAAGTGTAAATCTTACTGTTTGAATTTGTGCCTTTTGTCCGGTCGTTTTTAAGTGTTCTCCTCTTAATTTCAGCGGGCGCTCATGTTGTGTATGGCGCGGCTCCAACAAATGATCTCTGTTCGGGAGCGCAAGTAATTCCAGCCAGCGGCCCCTTTCCATTTTATTCGGGAATCACCGCTGATGTTTCGGGAGCAACGACTAATGGAGATCCAGCCGTTCCTTCTTGCGTCGCCAGCGGAGCCACACGCAGCATCTGGTATCGATTCACACCTTCCGCCTCCGGGTTTTATACTCTCTCTGTTAGTGATGATACTGCGACAACAGTTCCAGATACCGTGATGGCATTATACGGCTCCGGAGGTAGTTGCGCGGGGCCATTCACCCAAATTGCATGCAACGACGACGCGGGAAGTTTGAGATCCGCAATTTCCAGGTCACTGACTGCCGCCAGTAACTATTTTATTGTGGTTTGGGTATCTGCGCTCTCCGCGCCTCTGACGAATGGCCATTCCGCAGTGCAACTGCGGGTTTCAAAGCCGGTAACTCCCGCTAATGATACATGCGCCGGAGCGGAATTGATTCCATCCAGTGGCCCATTTCCGTACCTGACTTCCGTCGCAGACGATACTTTGGCGACGAGCAGCGGAGACCCTCCCGCCCCACTGTGTCAAGCTACATTCTCCAGGAGCCTTTGGTATAAGTTTACCCCCACGACCACAACGACCTACACATTATCCACCTGCGACGATACTGCAACTACAGCCTACGACACCTTGATGGCGATTTATACTTCGTCAGGTAGTTGCGGTGGCCCCTTTAATATGGTTGCTTGCAATGATAACTCGTGCAGCTTTCGCGCGGCGATTACCACGACGCTTACTTCAAGCGTTCCTTATTATATCGTCGTTTCCGAGAGTGGAGCTGATCCTTATACGCCCGGCGAAACCTCTGTGCAAATGCGAATCTCCGGCGTTTTTGCGCCTGTTGTAACGACACTACCCGCGACGAGCATCGCTTCTACCGGGGCAGTCCTCAATGCAACCGTCAATGCCAGCAGCGCGGCAACTACCGCGTGGTTCGATTGGGGAACCACGACTAATTACGCCAATTCCACGCCGCCGCAATCAACTGGAAATAGTTCGACCAATGTCGCGATCAGCGCGTCGGTCGGTGGACTAACGGGCGGAGTTACTTACTTTTTTCGGGTTCGGGCGACCAACGTTATCGGCTCAAGCGTCGGTTCCAATCTCAGCTTCACTTGGAATTCCTCCCGGCCTTCATTCAGTTCCCAAACTCGACCCACAAACGGGGTAATCAGTTTACGGATAAACGGGGTAGCACAGCAAAAATATCTAATCTACGCTTCGACGAATCTTTCGAATTGGACCCTTTTGGGAACAGCGACTGACAACGGTGGCGGTGCCTTTAGCTTTTTGGATCCGAATGTTGTTTCCTTCAAAAACCGCTTTTACAGGGTTTTGGCACCTTGATGGTTGGTAATCTCCTTTCTTCTATCTCCCTTGGGTCAAGCGGTCAGTGGTTCGTAGTCAGTGGTCCCTTTAGTCCGGTGCTTCAGAGTTCAAGTTTTCTCACTCTGTTAGCTCAGTTATCTCCTTAAAATTCTGGCTTTTGCTTTTTCCTTTTTCTTTCTACCATCTCCTGGACTTCGGTGTTCAGCGCGCGTTTTTTATCTGTTCCACCGCTGCCGGATTTTCCAGAGCTGAGGTTTCTCCTGGGTCTTGACCTAGAAACGCGGCCCGGATGATACGGCGCATCACTTTAGCGTTACGGGTTTTTGGTAGGTCATCAACGAATCTCAATGTTTTTGGCGCCATGGGTTTGCCCAATTCAGAGGCAAGCCTGTTTTTGAGCTCGTCGCGTAATGTTTCGCTCGGCTGGCGGCCTGGTTTAAGTACGCAAAAGCATGCCAGCGCTTCGCCTTTCAACTCATCGGGAACACCGATCGCTGCGGCTTCGCTAATCGCGGGATGATCGACAAGGATCGATTCCACTTCCGCCGGGCCGATTCGTTTGCCGGCTATTTTTATCGTATCATCTGATCTACCCAGGATGTACCATAATCCGTCGGCGTCCACTGCTGCCCAATCCCCATGGACCCAGACGTCCGGAAACCGCGACCAGTAGGTTTGGAGGTAGCGTTCGGAATCGCGCCAAAAGCCGCGCGTCATCCCAATCCACGGCTGGCGGAGAACCAGCTCGCCGACCTCTCCCCGCAGGGAGCGGCCGTGTTCGTCCACCACATCCGCCGCCATGCCTGGTAACGGACCAGCGAATGCGCAAGGCTTGAGCGGTGTCAGAACGTTGCCCATCAAAATGCCGCCCGAAATTTCTGTCCCGCCGGAATAATTGATGATGGGCAGCTTCCCGCCCCCGACCGTTCGGAAAAGCCACTGCCACGGCTCCGGATTCCACGGCTCGCCGGTGGAAGCGAACTTTCGGAGCGAGGTTATGTTATGCCGCTGGACTGGCGCATCGCCCGAGCGTAGCAGCAGACGAACCAGCGTAGGTGAAATACCAAGTGTCGTCACTCCATGACGCTCGACCAAACCCCACAGGCGATCCGGCCCCGGAAAATCCAAGGCGCCGTCGTAGAGCACCATTGTTGCGCCGAGCAGCAGGGTTCCAAAAACCAGCCATGGGCCCATCATCCAGCCCATGTCGGTGATCCAAAAGAGCGTTTCATCGGAGTGCAAATCCAGGCCCTGGCGCATATCCTGAGCGCTTTTAATTGGAAAACCGCAATGCGTATGGACAGCGCCCTTCGGACGCCCAGTGGTGCCGGAGGTATAGATGAGCATGAGCGGGTCCTCCGCTCGAGTGGGTTCGGTTGCTGACTGGTCGCTCTCCGCTTTTTGCAGCCCATGCCACCAATGATCACGGCCCGGCTGCCAGGGAATTTCCGTGCTCATACGCTTGAGAACGATCATATGGCGCAGCGCAGGGGACAGCGCCGCTGCTTCGTCGGCCACTGATTTGAGTGGAGATATTTTGCCACGGCGTGAGCAGGCGTCGGCAGTGAACAGTGCTTTGGCTTCCGCATCGTTCAACCGCGACGCGATGGCCTGTGGGCCAAATCCGGAAAACAACGGGAGAAAAATGCCGCCAATTTTGATGATAGCCAGCATGGCAATGACAATCTCCGGGGTCATTGGCATGAAGACGGCGATAGCGTCGCCTTTGCCGAGGCCCAATTTGCGTAGAGCGTTTGCCATGCGATTTACTTCGCTCCGGAGTTCGGCGTAGGAAAGTCGAGAGGTCTCGCCCTCCTCGCCTTCCCACAGCAAGGCCATTTTCATGTCGGTTGCTGTGCCCTGATATTTGTCGAGGCAATTATCGACGATATTCATGACGCCATCCACGCACCATTCCGGCCAGGCGCTGCCTCGGGAACGATCCAGGAGGCGGGAATACGGCTGTCGAAATCGGATGTCTAGGTCCTTCAGGACAGCATTCCAAAACCAATCGAGATCGGTGATGGAGCGGTGCTGCAACTCATCGAGAGAGCGCAAGCCGTGTAAGCTCATAAACTGGGTGAGATTGCTTTGAGCAATCATGCCCGGTGATGGCCTCCAGACTATCTCGCCGCCGAAATCAAATTTTTGCATAGATTCGCGGAGAAGGTGAAAAAAATTTCGATACGTAGCAGCCGAGGTAACGAGGCTCAAATTTATTAGGAAACATGCGATTTGATGAGATTAGAGCCTCGTTACCTCGGCTGCTATGATTTACTTCTTCGTGGCTGTTTCACTTTCGTGCGCGGAGGTCAACGCGGCGGATTTTGCCACTGATCGTTTTGGGCAACTCATCGAGGAACTCGATTTCGCGCGGGTACTTGTACGGTGCAGTGACACGTTTGCAATGGTCTTGCAGTTCGCGGCGCAACTTTTCACCGGGCACATGGCCCGCGCGCAACACGATGAATGCCTTGACAACCATGCCGCGAGCTGGGTCGGGTTTTCCTACCACCGCCGCCTCGACTACGGATGGGTGTTCGATCAACGCACTCTCGACTTCGAAAGGGCCGATGCGATAGCCCGAGCTTTTGATGACATCATCGCCTCGGCTTACGAACCAGAAGAACCCGTCCTCATCGCGGCGGGCCCGGTCGCCAGTCAGGTACCAATCGCCCTGAAATCGCGTCGCGTTCTCTTGCGGGTTGCGCCAATATTCGCGAAAAAGACCGAGTGGCCGCTCTGGTTTCACCCGGACGGCCAACTCGCCTTCTTCGCCAACGGGCACTTCGACCAAATCGTCGTTGAGCAAAGCGATGGTAAATCCAGGCGATGGCTTTCCCATCGAGCCGGGGCGAATCGCTTCGTCGCGCGAGCGGAAATTGCCAATCAGAACCACACTTTCAGTTTGGCCGTAGCCGTCGTAAATACTCAGACCAGTGGCTGTCTTCCACGATTCGAATACCTCGGGATTGAGCGGTTCGCCCGCGCTGACGCAATGGCGCAGGTGCGGAAATCGATAGGCGGATAAATCCTCGCGCACAATGGCGCGCAACGCGGTCGGGGGAGCGCACCAGGTAGTGATTGGATATTTTGCGAGAGTGCGCAATGCATCAGCCGGATCGAATTTTCCGCGCGCATCCACGGCAAAAACGCAAGCTCCCATCTGCCAGGGACCGAATAGACAGGACCAGGCTGCTTTCGCCCAACCGGTGTCCGTGATGCACCAATGCACGTCGGAAGGTTTGAGATCGAGCCACAGTTCGCCAGTGATTCGGTGGCCCAGCCCATAACTGGACTGTGTGTGCAGGACCATTTTAGGCGGACCGGTGGTGCCGCTGGTGAAATAAATCAGCCCCGCATCATCGCTCAGGGTCGGTTCTGGATTAAAGGACGGATCGGCATCGCGGATGCCATCTTCAAAGTTCGTCCAGCCTGGGCGCTTGCAGCCAATGCAAATCCGGTGCTTCAAAGGAAACGAATCCGATTTGTCGGCACCTTCCGAGTCCGTGATGATTGCAGCGGCTTCCGATGTGTCCAGGCGGTACTGGATGTCCTTGGCCGTGAGCAAGGGAGTGCCGGGGATGGGCACCACGCCCAAACGGGTGAGACCAAGCATGGCAACCCACCATTCAGGAATTCTTCGAGTAATGAGCAAGACCCGGTCGCCTCGTTTTAGGCCGAGTTGATCAAAGAAACAGGCGGCGCGGCGAAGTTGGCCGGCAATCTGCCGGAACGTGAGTTTGTGTTCAGAATGTCCGTCTTCGTGAATGCACCATAAGGCAAGCGCATCAGGGCTTTTTGCGGCCCATTGCTCGACGACATCTCGAGCGAAGTTAAAATGGGCGGGAATGGCGGGAATGGTACTGGTCATGAGTTAATAGAAGCGCGTGCTTTAGACCAAGCTGAGTAAATCGAGCAACGCGCGCGAAATCTGTTCCATTTCAGCATCAGATAACCGGCCCAACCGCGTGTAGGGTTCGCGTTTGATAACAAGAGCGGAATGGAGTTTCGAAAAGAATCTTCACTTCTTTGTCTATATCTTAGCAGATATTCAAATGCAAGGGGACCAGAATTCTTCCACTCACTGAATTGATTTCTCATTAACACCTCGCTTCAGCGAGGTGTCGGCGGTGCACGGTGCTGCTTAACCGTTTCAACGGTTTTGTCATCCTGCCATTTCAGCCCATAGCGCTCCACCAATAACCTGAATTCTTCCGAGAAGCTCCGCTTCCGATGGTGTTCTTCCTGGCCGGCAATGTACTTCGCTGCTTGCGAAACACTCGAGTGAGACACCGAGAACACTCCATAGCCGCGGCCCCAGCCGAATTTTCCAGGCAAAAGATTGTTCTCGTTGACCCAATGCGAGGAGCCACCCTTGAAAAGCTGCATCATATCTTCGATGGCCATCTGAGTCGGAAGGTCCACCAAGGCATGCACGTGCTCGGGATTTACATAATTGATCTTCATGTACACGCCTTTCTGGGATGCATACACGTGCAAATAAGCGGATAATTTTGCTGCAGCGGGTTTGGAGAGCAGTGGTCTTCGTTCCAAGGTCGCCCAAACAAGGTGCAGCCAAACACGAGAATAAGAATGCAGGGACATCAGCGAGGTTTACTTGCCGTCTGTAGAAAGACAAGGTGGGAAACCGTTGAAACGGTTTATTTTGCTTTCCGTCTTGTTCTTCCCACCCAACTGAAGTTGGGTGTTAATGAGAGATGGAGCCAGGAGACGTTCACTCAAGGCAACGGAATCCAGTGAGATCTCGCAACTTCACGCCGCTTCTTTCTCCTTTTTCGCGCGACCCAAATCCTCCGTGCTGATTTCGCGCATCTTGAATTTTTGAACTTTGCCAGTCACTGTTTTTGGAAAATCATCCACGAACTTTACGTAACGCGGGATTTTGTAATCCATGATTTTGCCATGGCAGTAGGTCTGGAGATCGTTGGCGGACATCGTGTGACCGTTTTTGAGTTTCACCCAGGCCGTGACTTGTTCGCCGTAATAGCTGTCGGGCACCCCGATGATGTAGGCCTCGGCAATCTTGGGATGCGTGAACAGGAATTCCTCGACCTCGCGCGGGAAAATCTTCTCGCCGCCTCGGCAAATCATGTCCTTCAAGCGCCCGGTGATCCGGACGTAACCATTTTCGTCCATGACCGCCATATCGCCACCATGAAGCCAGCCAGCAGCGTCGATTGTATCCTGCGTGGCTTGCGGGTTATTGTAGTAACCGCGCATGACATGATGGCCGCGATAGCAAAGTTCACCCGGCTGCCCGCGGGGCAATGTGCGGCCAGTGACTGGGTCAACAACTTTTTGTTCCTGGTGTGGCATTACTTTGCCTACGGTACCGCAACGCAGCTCGATGGGATCGTCGATTTCGGTCATGTTACAGACCGGCGACGTCTCAGTCATGCCACAAGCAATCGTGATTCCGGCACAGTGCATTTGTGAGATGACGCGCTTCATGACTTCGACAGGGCAGGGGGCACCGGCCATGATGCCGGTGCGCAGCGTTGAAAGATCAAATTCGCCAAAGCGAGGATGATCCAGTTCGGCAATAAACATTGTGGGGACTCCGTGGAGCACCGTGCATCGCTCGCGAGCAACTGCCTCGAGTGTGTGGAGCGGACTGAAGTGCGGCGCCGGGAGGACCATCGTCGCGCCATGTGTTACGCAGGTTAGATTTCCCAGCACCATTCCGAAGCAATGGTAGAACGGCACTGGAATGCAAAGCCGATCCTGGTCCGTCAACCGCATTCGTTTTCCAACCCAAAATCCATTATTCAGGATGTTACGGTGCGTGAGCATCGCACCCTTGGGAAAACCCGTGGTGCCGGAAGTGTACTGGATATTGATGACGTCATCGAAATCCAGCTCGGCCTGGCGTCCCTGGAGCTCAGCTTGAGTGATTTCCTTCGAAAGCGATGCGAGCGCAGGCCAGGGAAGCATTCCGTTCTGCGCCTGGCTGCCGAGAAACACGATTCGCCGCAAGTGAGGAAGTTTTGGTGAATGCAGGTCTTGCCTGGGCTCCAGTGAGGCCAGTTCAGGAAGGAGCTCGCGGAGAATTCGAGCGTAATCTTCATCCTTGAAGCCTTCGCCACTAATCAGGACGTTGCATTCGGATTGGCGCAGGGCAAACTCCAACTCGTAACTTCGATAGGCCGGATTCAGTGTGACGAGGATGGCTCCGATTTTTGCCGTGGCGAACTGCGCCAGCACCCACGCGATGCAATTGGTGGACCAAATCCCGACGCGCTCACCTTTTTGAATCCCCAACGCCAGCAGCCCTCGGCTAACCCGGTTCACCTCTTCGAGGAATTCTGCGTAAGTGAGGCGGCGGTTTTCAAAAACCGAGACCAGGGCATCGTTGTTGGGAAAGTTTGCCGCCGTCTGGTCAAGCAGATCCCCGATGGTTTGGCCGATGAGCGGCATGTCCGAAGTTCCGTGAGCATAACTCAATTGCATCGGTGCAACAGAATCTTAGTAAATAGTGACTGCGTCAAGCCAGCGGGATGCTCCGGGGTGGGCGAGATAAAAGTGTTAGAAGGATTGCGAGTAACTTTTGAGTGAATATTGTAAGAGGGCTGCTACAACATTCTTCAAAAGTAGGAGGTGAGATGCACCGAAATCCGTCCCGGAGGGACACGTGATAATAGCCCAACGTTTCAACGTTGGGACGGCCAGTTTTGGGTTGCATAAGTCCCGAAGAGGGACGGCTGAATTTTTGTATGAACCTGCCTCAGTTCCAATCTTCACGCCTTTTCATCACGAAGTAGCGCCTCAAGATCTACACATTCTCCAAAATTAAATGTGCGATACACCGAAATCCGTCCCGGAGGGACACGTGATAATAGCCCAACGTTTCAACGTTGGGATGGCCAGTTTTGTTTTGCATAAGTCCCGAAGAGGGACGGCTGAATTTTTGTCCTCCGACGCGAGATCCTTGGGGGTATTGGTCTGGCCTCCTGTATCTTCTTGTAGTTCGGGGGTACGTCAAAATCTTTTTTTCGAGAAAAGTTGCAGCTGTTTGCAGTCATTCTGCAGCCGTTTGCAGTTCGTTTTGGGTGATCCTTACTCTTCGCGCAATTCCTGAAAAACCCTGTGCTATGGTCAGCGCATGTTTTTCGATTTGAGCGTGTGTTTTGAAAATCAATCGATTGTAGGCGCCAGCATGGGAAGACTTTTTGAAGGCGTTTGCCATTGTTCGGGTGTGTTCCCCAAACACCGGAGCGCGGCCGTCCTCGGCCGCAGCAACGTTCGAACATGCTGTTTCCCTCGAATTTCGACACAACTTTCGGGTCGAGGATCTCCCTTTTCTTTCATCTTTGGCTTTGGGCAACACGCCCGTTCGGGGCCTCCTTACATCTCCTGCAGTTCTAATCATCCCTGTGGTCAGCACTCAAATGGGAAATTTCAAATTGCACATGTGCAGTTTGAAATCCAAAATGTGCAATTTGAAAAAGATGCCTAACCTACTGAAACCAAGCCACTTGAAATGAAATCGGCATTCAAACTGCACTTCAACAAAAATATTTTATGTGCAGTTTGAAATTTGAAATCTGAGCCGCCCGACCCTGGTGCCGGCGCGCTACAACTGATTTGCCCATTGATTGGGCCGTTCTTTGACATCTTAAACGGACTGGTAAGACTCTCCTTAATCCCAAGGACTAAATCTGGGATGCACCGAAATCCGTCCCGGAGGGACATCTGATAATAGCCCAACGTTTCAACGTTGGGACGGGCAGTTTTGGGTTGCATAAGTCCCTAAGGGCCGGGTGACTCACATCCATATTTGCTGTCGCTGTCCTCAACGGTCTCTATTGCTAAGGCAACACACGACAAACGGTACCTTTGGGAGTGAGGTCAGCCGTCCCTTCTGGACTAACCTTTTGCTCGCGGCTTGCATGGTCCCAACGTTGAAACGTTGGGCTATTCTCATTTGTCCCTCCGGGACAGGATTTTCTGCCCCACTTTTATCCCGTCCACCCAGATGCTCGTCCTTTGCAATTGGAATTTCCGCTGATCTTAATCGCTTTTAGGTTTGTTATTTACAATCCTGATGAAACGACGGTGAAACCGTTAATAAAATATGAACTCTTTATCAACGGTTCTGCTCAAACCTGGCGAAGCCGATCGGATTGTTGCGGGTCATCCCTGGGTATATCAGGGCTCCGTTCTTAGGTTAAGTCAGCCAATGGCGGATGGAGAATTGGTTCAAGTTAAGGATCATCGGCAGCGTTTTCTGGGGGTCGGTTTTTACAATTCCAGATCGAAGATCAATGTCCGCGTGATAGCATGGGATCGCCTCGAGGTGAACCAGGCTTTTTTTGAGGAACGCATCCAGGCCGCCCTGGCTTTGAGAAAGAAGTATTTGCCCGAGGCCACTTCCTTTCGGGTTGTGAATGCCGAGAGCGACTTTCTGAGCGGTCTTATCGTTGATAAGTACGAAGATGTGCTGGTGCTGCAAATCTCTTCTCTTGGGATGGATCAACGAAAACCGTTCATTGTCGCAGCGCTGCAGCGCCTTTTGTCCCCGCGAGCGATTGTCGAGCGTAGCGATGTGGCGGCACGGAAATTTGAGGGATTGCCCGAAAGCAGCGGGACATTGAGCGGTGAGTCAGATGGTCCAGTGACCGTGGAATTGAATGGGCTGAAATTTGAAGCCGATCTGAAAGCTGGCCACAAAACTGGTTTGTATTTGGATCAGCAACTGAACTATCAGACCGTGGCAACATTAAGCCGCGGAGGGCAGGTCCTGGATTGCTTCAGCTTCATTGGAGGGTTCGGTTTGCATGCCGCGAAGGCGGGTGCCGCCCACGTCCATATGCTCGACCAGAGCGCGGACGCGATTGCGGCTGCAACCCGCAACGCTGAGGTGAATGGCTTGGCGGAAAAATGTTCGACCGAGGCGGTAAATGTTTTTGATTGGCTCCAGGCACAAACCATGACAAAGCCGCACGAGAAAATCGTGCCAAGATGGGACGTGATTGTGCTCGATCCGCCCTCGTTCACGCGCAATCGCGCCTCCGTCCCTAATGCTTTGCGTGGTTACAAGGAAATTCACCTGCGAGCGTTGAAGCTGCTCAAGGTCGGCGGGACGTTAGCCACTTTCTGTTGCTCGCACCACGTGGACGCGGGGCTTTTTCAGGACACAGTTCTTTCGGCTGCTTTCGATTGTCGTCGAATACTAAGGCGGGTTGCCACTTTTAGCCAATCACCCGATCACCCGATCATTCCCATGATCCCGGAGACGGAATACCTGAAAGGGTTCGCATTCGAAGTGGTCAGATAAAGGGGGCCATGAAAGGTAAAGGGCGCGGCTTTTTTTCTTTAATGGGTGTTAGAATATGCTCGCAGTTAAATTGGTGGACGGCTGGGTTGCTTTTTTTGCATGCCTATCATGTTGGCGCAAGTGAGCTGACGATCGAGGAAATCCCGCTTCCGGCATTCCGCATCGACGGGCAGCCAGCCCGGGCTCATACCCAGGGACTGGAAGTAGAAGGCGGCAAGTATTTCGTAACCGCTCGCCGCGAAGACGTTCGTCCGAAACGCGCTCTGCTCTTGCGCGTTACTCAAACAGCCACCAATTGGGAGGTCTGGGACATTACGCCTCGTGATTCGGCTGGGACTGCGATGAACCTGGATCATCCAGGAGGGATGCAATCGGACGGACGCCGTCTCTGGATCCCAATTGCCGAGAGCAAACCTAAGAGCCATAGCATCATTCGCGTTTTTTCTCTTGCTGCAATGATTCCTAATCAGTCGTTGGAACCCGAATTTGAATTTCGGGTTAACGACCACATTGGTGCGGTGGCAGTCGCGGCCGACCGCGATCTGGTGTTTGGAGCTAACTGGGATACGGAATCAGTTTACGTATGGGATTTGCAGGGTCGCTTGAAACGAACACTGAGTGGTTCAGAGATAAAATTAAGGGGGTTGGGAGCGGTCGGATCTTCGAATGATCGTGGAGGTGTCGCCATTCAGGATTGGAAATCAGTTGGAACTCAAATCTTTGCCTCGGGTCTGTCACGCGATCGAACCGTCGCGACCACGTCATCCCAGAGCAGGTTGATCTCAATACACAATTTCCTGGAGCCTGATTTTCACCAATCCGCGATCGTGCTGCCATTACATAAAGAAACGGAACTTGCGCGGGAAGCGATGGCCATTTCGGGCGGCGTGGCCCTTTTTCTTCCAGAAGATCTTGGGGTGTCCAACCGGATCTTTCGGATCTCCATGACCGATCTTTTCAAACACAGCGGCGCGCAGTGATCGCGTCCGCCTAACAGCGGCGCGCACGGAGAACGTGAAAAAAATCGTAGCAGACGAGGTAACGAGGCTCTAATCTCACCAAAAACGAAGGAATTTGAGCCTCGTTACCTCGTCTGCTACAATGTATCGAATTTTTTTCACACCTTCTTAGCATTTCAGTTTTCCGCTTTTCATGTTACGTGATCGTGGATGAAGAAATATATCGCCGAGGCGATTGGAACTTTCGCCCTGGTCTTTGCCGGCACGGGCGCCATCGTGATCAATGAGGTAACGGGCGGAGCAATTTCCCACGCCGGCATCGCTCTGACGTTTGGCCTGGCCGTGCTTGCAATGATTTATACGGTGGGCGACATCTCAGGCGCCCACTTGAACCCTGCTGTCACAATCGGTTTCTGGGCGGCAAGGCGGCTTCCGGGTCGCGCGCTTGCCCCTTACTTTATCAGCCAACTTACTGGAGCGCTCCTTGCCAGCGCCCTGCTGGGATTCTTGTTTCCCCAAAGCAAGTTTCTTGGGGCGACAATGCCCGCCGGCTCTGAGCTGCAATCATTCATTCTGGAATTTGTGCTCACCTTCCTGCTCATGCTCACCATTCTGAATGTCTCGACTGGCGCAAAAGAAAAAGGCATTACGGCCGGTATTGCTGTCGGCGCAGTCATTGCTCTCGAAGCAATGTTCGCGGGTCCCATTTCCGGCGCGTCGATGAATCCCGCCCGTTCACTCGCGCCTGCCATTATTTCGATGCACCTGGAACACCTTTGGCTCTACCTGGTCGCTCCTCCGTTCGGAGCAGTCGCTGCGATGTTCGCCTGCCGTTGCACCCGGGAACAAGGCTGTTGCGTGAAAGTTTCGGCACAAATGCATTCATGAAAAAGAAAGTGCTGTTTATCTGTATCCACAACAGCGCTCGAAGCCAGATGGCAGAGGCGTTCCTGAAAGAGATTTGCGGAGCCACGTTCGACGCCTTTAGCGCCGGGCTTGAACCTGGTAAACTCAATCCCATTGTTGTGGAAGCTATGCGGGAAATCGGCATCGACATTTCCCGCAACCAGACCAAGTCGGTGTCTGGCATGTTGGAAACCGGCCAGAGCTTCGGCTGGGTGATTACCGTATGCGATGAGACGAGCGCCGAGCGCTGCCCGATATTTCCAGATGTGACGGCCCGTTTGCATTGGAGCTTTCCCGATCCTTCAGCTTTTTCCGGCACACACGAAGAAAAGCTTGCTCGCACTTGCCAGGTGCGCGACACCATTAAAGCCAAAGTCGAACAATGGTGCGCGGAAGTCTGCCCCATAGCGGCTTAAGCCGTGACACAGGCTGAATTTGTCCGGGCAGGCTCGAACTTCCACCTTCTCACTCCCTCCAGCGCCGCCTTAGCCAGAATGGGAAAACCAGAGCTTTCCTTGATTTCGACCCGACTTGCTTTGCCTGTCGCCGTAACTCTTACGTTTAGCAACACCGTCCCCTCTTCACCACGCCGCCTCGCAATCAACGGATAATTAGGGTTGGGATGCAATCGTCGGAAACACCAGGCAATGCGCGACTATCGAGACACAAAAAGCAAATTTGAGTCCAGCAAACATGTTTTACCGTCCTCGCCGAAAGGGCTGAATCTCCTCCCGGCCGGTGCCGCTACGCAGACCGGCCCACCGAAACATTTCCAGATCAATTCCAAAAATCAGAAAAACTTCGGCCGCTGGCGATTCCTCAGTCAGTCCAGCGAGGGTAACCAGCCCCAGATGCGTGTCTTTAGTTGGCTTGAAAAGGATTGTCGGCCCTAACAATAAGGTTGTCTGACCCTCCCGTTCTTGATCGCTTTCGAATTCAGCGAGAAACTCGAGGCCGACGGTTACCTTTCTGTCCATGAGGACATAGCTTAAGGCGGCGTTCAATTCATATTCAGTCTCGCGCTCTCCGCCAACCTGTTGCTCGAAACCAAAGTTTCCTCCAAAATGAAATCGCTGACCGATCTCCTCCGCCAGTAGCAACCGAAAAAGCAAAGAGTCCTGTGCCCCACGATTAAAACGCCATCCGGCATCAACGGCCGGGTTAAGCAGAATCTTGCCCCAATCTGCCAGCGCATGAGGCAGTTCCAGCCGGGTTGAGTCGTAAACTAATTTTCCCCCTTCGATTCGATAATTGGGCTCCACATCCAATTGGGTGCGCCAGGGAAGACCAAACTCAAATTCCGATTCAAAAATATGCTCGGGCTTTCCGTGGCGTGGCTGTGACCAGGTGTAAAACTGATTGAACTCAAATTCTCCAGGAGGAATGACGTATATATCCGTCTCGGCAAAGGCCCTGCGCGTGGTCCACTCTGGCTGATTAGCGGGCCCTACCAGTTCTGATTCCGAGGAGACATCATGAAGGCTGGCAGGCTCCCCAAGCACGGTTACCGTCTCCAGCCGCTTCGGAGAGCTGGGCTCGGCCTCATTGGCGCTTTGTCCACTTGTTGAGGCAGCGGATACCACCAGAAACCCGAGCACTGCGACGATTCTAAACGAGTGCATCGATGCAAAATAATGGTTCGTCAAAATCGATGTCAATATCTAGTGGCGACGTCGTCGCGTGAGCACCACTGCGCTTCACGCAGAGCCTTCCAGGAGGCATCACTGAATGAAACATGTTAGAAATGCCAGGCCAGTCCGGCACGAATGCGATAATCGGGCACGGTCTGCAAGGAGGTGTTCTCCAAGCTCACGGGCAGGTCAACCGCAAGATACGCAGCCAAACTCCTCCGCCACGTAAAAGTCAGTTGTGGTCCAAGATAAACGGCAGTTAATCCAGTATCCTCCGCCTGCTCGCCTTGAAATGTGTCCTTATTTTTATGCTCGCCCGACACGACCGCCTGTAAAGACAGGGTGTATTTCTTTTTCAGAGCCAGATAAAACCCGGGCCCGCCCGACCACGTCAGATCATCCGCGAACTCATAATCGAAATCACCTTTGCTCCGGATTGCATATTGCACATTGGCTGAGAGAAAGCCTTTGTGCCAGCGCGTGAAAACTCCTGTGCCGATAATGCCGTCATAGGAACCGCTTCCAAGCGTAAGGTCGTGTCCATGAATCCCACTGGGCGGACCGACGGGATTCTCCACCTCGTTTAACTCCTCACCGATGCGATCACTATTGCCAGTGGGGAACTTAACGCCACCGAGAACGCTCCAGTTAAGACTGAAGTCATCACCCAAGTGTCGATATGGCACGAAGGTCGCCAACAGCGAGGCATCGCCGAGTCCCGACTCGGTACCCTGATCGATCCCTCCTGCGCCATCGGGCCGCTTGAACGACCGATAAATCACCGGCATGGTGAACTGCAAACCGAATCGTTCATTGAAATTGTAACCCGCGAAGACCTGGGAAACGGAGCTGTCGAGATATTGGCCTGAAGGATCCGCCACCTCATGGCCATCTACCTGGACGGTTCCAAAATGCGTGAATTGTTCGGCTATGCCTGCAAAGGGGCCCCGTTCTGTTTCAACACGCGTCAGGCTGGGAGCATAAATCCCGCACAAATCACACGCCGAAACAGGCTGCGCACAAGCCACAGCCAAAACTGCTGGAATCAAAATCTTCATAAACTTAAAAGCTTTGAGGATCGCACACAGCGGCCTCAGGATTAAAAAAAAGACGGGAAAAAGCTCCACTCGCAGCGAACGACTGGAGAAACGAAGAATTATCCGAAGAAACCTCGAGGGGGCGGAAAGGGAGGAGCGTGAGTCAGCAAATCTCCAGCAGGTTCCAATGAAGGGACCTCGCAAAATACCGAGGGTGGAGAAAACAAGAATGCGACTGGCGTGTATTGAAATTTCAGTTTGCTCAACTCAAATTTATAATCCGGTTTCTCCTCCGAGCGCTTGCCTTTGGCGATTTGCTTGCAAAGAGGGCAGGGGTGTTGGCCGTCAAAAGTTTTCGCCACGGCCTCCGTCAGGGGCGCTTGCTGCGAATAACTGATTACCATCCCGGCCCAGGCCACTGCCTGGAGAAAAGCCCAATGCAAGCCAATCGAGCTGGCAAGAGCCAGGGCAATCAACATCCTGGGTAACCGAATGAGCACGAGCCTATCGTAGATGCGCGCCGGGGAATGTCAAGCAATCCTTGGCTGAAATGGCCGAAACCGGGCCTGATTAAAAGTAAGGTGTTCCCATTCTCAGGCCGCGTCTCATTAACACCCCCATTTATGGGGGTGCGCTGCGGCATCGAGCAAGTTTAACCCTTTCAAGGGTTTCTCGCGGTCCATCCCACTTCTAATCACGCACGCCGAAACAGCTAGCCAATCACGTTTTTACGGTAACATACTGGAAATGGTTTACGAAAGGCAACCTGCCGCTATCAAGTCCTGCTGGACCGCGGGCGGCCGCTGCGGTGTCTTCGTGCTCGCGGCATCTTCAATCGGCTGTCTTCTTTTTGACTTTTATCGGCTTTGCCCGATGCGCATTTTCACCATCTTTATACTCCTGCCGGCGTTTGCTGCTTTGCTGGCTTGTGTGTGGTATGACTATCAATGGGGGGACGGGCAGCTTTGGCGGTCAGTCCTGATTGGGTTAACAGCAGGTCTGGCGGCCGCCATCGCCTATGACGTGTTTCGATTGCCCTTTGTGTTCGCCAGGGAATGGGGCATTGCTTCAGTGGTCCCACCCTTGAACCTTTTCAAGACATTCCCACGCTTTGGCGCAATGATTCTAGGGGAGCCAATTGAACAGACTCATTATTCGGCCGCAGCACAGTTTCTTGGTTGGACTTATCATTTTAGCAACGGCGCCACTTTCGGGGTCATGTACGTCGCAATGATCGGCAATTTGAGGAACCGCCATTGGGCCTGGGCAATTCTAATGGCTCTCGCCCTTGAATTCGGAATGCTGCTCACACCCTATCCGCGTGTATTTAACATCCAGGTGACCACTCGATTTGTGCTTGTGACCATCGCCGCTCACGCGATCTTCGGAATCGGCCTCGGTTTAGCAGTACGCAAGCTGGCGAACCTCGGCGCAATCCCCGTGCTGCGCCATCCTGGATCACACCGGGAAGTGTAATCTTTGAAGGGTGGTAATTTGTTGCCAGCTTTGACGGCTCGAAACCGTTTTCTTTAGTTTTATGTTTGACGATTTCCAGAAGATCCATTACCCAGCAGTAACGGACCCAATGAAAGACCGAGAGTAAATGCTCAACACGAAAACATTTTTGGCGGTGGATTTCGGCGCCGGAAGCCTCAAGCTCGCCGAGTTCGAAGTCAACGAGACCGGGGGGCTCCGCCTGAAGCAATACGGCCTCAAGTCGCTGGGTGCTGAAGGAGCCCAGGAATCAGCGCGGGAAGCCACGATTTTAAAGGCTTTAAACGCGATGATCACCGAAAAAGGGATCAAAGCAAAGGCCGTCAATGTCTGTGCGCCCGGCTTTCACGTCTTCTCCAAATTCGTCAAACTCCCCCCGGTGGATACGGGCAAGGTCACGCAGATCATCCAGTACGAGGCGCAGCAAAACGTCCCGTTCCCGCTGGCTGAGGTTGTCTGGGATTACCAGATTCTTGGCTCCACTCCCGGAGGCGAATTGGAAGTTCTTCTGGTCGCGATCAAAGCCGATATTGTCGAAGGCCTTTTCCGCGTTACCGAATCGGCTGGGTTGAGTTTGCAAGTAGCTGATGTTTCGCCGGCGGCATTGTGCAATGCCTTTCGTTACAATTACGGCGACCTGGATGATTGCACGATGCTGCTGGATATCGGCGCGAAGACCAGCAACCTCCTGTTTTTTGAAAAAGGCAAAGTCTTTTCACGCAGTATTAACCTGGGCGCAAACTCGATCACGCAGGATTTCGCCAGCGAATCGAAACTGAAATACGACCCCGCCGAGAAGATCAAAATTGATGAGGGGTTCGTCAGCCTGGGTGGCGCTTACGAGGAACCCGAAAATCCGCACCAGGCGGCCATCTCAAAGATTGCGCGCCAATTCATGACGCGGCTGCACATCCAGGTTAACCAGACCATGCAGTTTTATCGAGGTCAGCAGGGCGGGTCTGCACCGCAACGCCTTTTCCTTTCCGGCGGCGCTTCGATCATGCCTTATACCGCGCAGTTCTTTGCCGAAAAATTGAATGTCCCGGTCGAGTACTTCAATCCTTTGCGCAATGTCCAGATCGACCCGGCAATCAATCTCGAAGATCTTGCCCGGGTGGCTCATTCGATGGGCGAAGTCGTTGGTTTGGGTTTGCGAAACCTGGCTCATTGTCCGGTCGAGCTGAACCTGATGCCCGAGAGCACGCTCAAGTGGCAGGCTTTCAATCAGAAAAAACCGTATTTCATTGCCACCGTTTTCAGTTTGGTCGCCGTTGTCGCGGCGATGGCCTTCATTTTTGATCAGTTGGCTGATGTTAGAAAAAAGGCGCTGGATGATCTGGTCAAGGAAGTGACTCCGCAAGAATCCCGGGCGGCGCAGTTTCAAAATGTCCAAAAAGGTCTTCAGAAGACCCAAAAGGGAGCCGAGCAAGTCGTCGAGTGGGTCGGGGACCGGTTTTTTTGGACCGATGTGCTGAGCGAAGTGCGCAATGTTCTGATGCGGGTTGAAGCCGGCGCGAAATCCAAATTCCGAACCGACGCAGGAGTCTGGGTCGACCGCCTGATTACAGCGCCGGAAACTGGTGAGGCCGATCTCGCCTCTGCTGATCCCGCCGCATCGCCTCTGGGTGTGTCACCCATGATGGGTTCCGCTGCCCAAAACGAGGCTTTCCGCCGCCGTTATGGGCTGGATCGTGGCGGGCCGGCCGCTCTGCCGGTTCCTGAGGCCCCGCCTGCGGATCAATCTGTCGCAGGCGCTACGCCTAAGAAAAAGGGTGCCACAAACGAAGTGGATTCACTCGATATTACCTTCAAGGCGGTGACGCTCGCGAATGTCTCCGCTTCTGCCAATAATGAGCTCGCTTTCGCCGTTCGCAATGAACTTCAGAATGATCCCATGTTCGTGAAAGAGGAAACCGATTTCACAGCGCAAGCCGCTCAAATCAGCGCCGATGAGCCGCCGGGCGTTTTCACTTTCCGAATGACCGTTAAACTAAAGCGGCCTCTCAAGCTCTAGTTATGGACTGGATAAAACGTAATTTATACTTCGTCATCGGAAGCGCCGTGGCTTTGTTACTGCTGGGCGGTGCCGGCTATTATTATTACTCCACCTGGAAAGCAAACACTGAAGTTCTTGGCAAACTCCACGAGCAGTACGCCAACCTGGCGCGCCTCAACAGCATGAACCCGCATCCGGGCCGCCCGCCCGAGAGCGACAACATCAAGCTGGCCAAAGAGCAGGAGCAGCAAATGCGCGCCTTCAAAGACCAGGCTCAAAAATCTTTCCAGCGAATTCCGGGAATCCCCGAAGGCCCGAAAGTCGCGGGAGAGGACTTCGTCACTTCCTTGCGCCATACCATTTATCAACTGCAAAAAACCGCCACGAATTCGAGCATCGCGCTCCCCAGTGATTACGGCTTTTCTTTTGCCGCCCAACGAAATCAAATGCGATTCAAGGATGGCACTCTCGATCCATTGTCAGTACAACTGGGTGAGGTAAAAGCGATTTGCGACGTTCTGTTTCAAGCCCGCGTCAACGGCCTCGAGTATATTCATCGGGAACGGATTACCCCGGAAGACCAGACGGCAACGACAACCGATTATACCAATCAAAAATCTGTCACCAACGACCTGGCTGTTTTGACTCCTTACGAGGTTAAGTTCAAATGTTTTACTGCAGAACTTGCCGGAGCCTTGGCAGGGTTTGCCAATTCTCCCAATGGGTTGCTGGTCAAAACGATTAACGTCGAGCCCGCTCCCGCAGTTGAAACGGCTCCGGACGCCGCGCCAGCCGTTACTTACATCCCGCAGCCTCTAGCGACTCCGGAGGTGCCCACTAAGACCAGCCGCGCAGCCGAAGAGCAGCGGTTTAGATCTCGTTACGGCCTCGATCCTGGCAGGATGAGGGGCCCCACTCCTCAGCCTGTTGCTCCTCCTCCTGTGGCTCTTGCTCCGGCTCCTGCTGCTTCCAAAGGACTTCAGACAGTGCTGGATGAAAAACAAGTGGCCGTGACGATGGTTCTCAATATCGTAAAACTGCTACCTTCCAAGTAAAATGGACTTTCTTAAGAAACATTACGAAAAGATCATCCTCGGCATTGTCCTGGTGGGCCTGGCAGTGGCCGCGGCTTTCATTCCATTTAAGGTGGCCTCCGAGAGAAAAGAACTGGATGACAAACGGCTCAGCCTGATTCCCCGAAGCGTCAAACCCCTCACAAACCTGGATCTGACCACACCCCAGGCATCCCTGAAACGCATCGCCGAACCAATTGTCGTTAACTTTTCCGCCCCTCACCGATTGTTCAATGCAGTGCCCTGGCAGAAATCGGCCAGTGGACAGTTGGTCAAATATGATGATACCCACATTGGCCCCAAAGCGGTGACGATTACCAAAATCACACCCCTGTATCTCATCATCACCGTGGATAACGTCAACATCTCGGATTCCGGCCCGCGCTATGTGCTCGGCGTGCAGAAGGAAGCCGCAGCCCAGGCCAGCCAACGGATCAAAAAAGAGACCTACTCGAAACTCAACGACAAAAACGATACGTTCATTCTTCGTAAAATCGATGGGGCCGCCGAGGCGCCTACCAAGTGGACCCTCGAGTTGAACGACAGCGGTGAAACCGCTGTCGTGACCAAAGAGCAGCCATTCAAACGTATCGATGGCTACATGGCCGACTTAAAGTACGATCCGGAAAAGCAAACCTGGAACAACTGCCGCATTGGCCGATCCCTTCGTCTCAACGGCGAAGATTATAATGTCGTTGCTATTTCTCAGAACGAAGTTGTATTGTCCGCGAAATCAAATCAGAAGAAATGGCCAATACAGTTAAACCCAACAACAGCCAATCTCTCGAATCCAACCCCCTGAACCATTGCCAATCTGAACCGCGTCGTGTTCTGTCGGCGCAACGAACCCAATGATCAAAGCTGCCACTCTAACCATCGGATTGTTTCTTTCGCTCGCCACAGTTGACCTCGCCTCAGCCCAGGAGTCGGGACAAGTCGCAGTCAATGAGGGCATCCGGCGTCAACATGCGCAAATGACCTTGCGCGATACGTTGAGCCGGGCCCAGGCTGCCGAAGCGCGGCATAACCTGCCAGAGGCTGCGACCCGTTATGACGATGCCTGGGTGCTGGTGCAATCCATCGGAACAGGGGTGGACGAAGAGCGCGAGCAGACGCGCGCCGGTCTGGGTCGGGTGCGGCTCGAACTGGCCCGCAATGCTCAAAAAGCTGGCCACCTCCGCGATGCCGACAAGCAGATCAAGGACGTGTTGCGGGTCGACCCCACCAACGCAGTGGCTTTGGAATTCAAAGACCTGAATGACAAAATGCTTCACGCTCAGGCTGGCAAAATGCCTAGCGAGGAAACTGCCAGTATGCTGCCTGCCATCGCCGAACAAAAGATCAAAACGGGCACCCTGGTCCAGGACGGTCGAATTCTTTACGAGGCCGGAAAGCTGGACGACGCGGCTATCAAACTGAGACAAGCCGTCAAAGAAGATCCGCAAAACCAGGCGGCCTATTATTATCTGAACTTAATCAACGAACGCCGCTATCTTGAAGCGCAGAACAGGCGCGACGTCACTTCGCGCGAAGGTTTGGTCGAACTGGAGCAGGAGTGGGCGAGTCCCGCAAAGCGGGAGTTGTTGCCGCTGCCCAATCCTTATGCTCGTTCGTCTGCCATTAATACCAGCCGTGGCCGTCAGATCATCATGAGCAAACTGGATCGGATCCGATTGGACAAAGGCTGGGATGGCCTTCCGCTCAGCGAAGTCATTAAGGATCTGGGTGATGAATCCAGAAAGCGCGACCCCGAGAAGCGCGGCATTAATTTTATCATCAATCCTAACGCCGACGCAGCCGCGGCACCTGCTGCGACCACCATCGATCCAGCCACCGGGTTGCCTGCGGCAGTCGCTGCCCCCAGCGAGCCGGTAGATGTGGGAGGGACTCTCATCAAGATCAATCCTACCCTTACGGATGTGCGCCTGGCAGATGTCCTTGATGCTATCATCAAGGTCGCCGATCACCCGATCAAATATTCTATCGAAGATTATGCCGTTGTGTTTTCGGTCAAATCGCGCGAGGCAGTGCCCCTGTTTGTTCGAACTTTCAAAGTGGACCCGAACACCTTCATGCAGGGATTGGAAGCAGTCATAGCCTTTCCGTTTGGTTCGATCTCAACGGGTTCAGGCGGTGGTGGTGGTGGTGGCGGCGGCGGCGGTGGCGGTGGCGGTGGCGGCGGTGGCAGCGGCGGCGGGGGAGGCTCGGGCAGCCTTACCGTGCCTCGAGTACAGCTTGCCGGCGGTGGCTCTCAAGGCGGCGGCGGTGTGGGAGGCCAGGGCGGAGGAGGCCAGGGTGGTGGTATCCGAAATGTCACTCGTACCAATTTGCAGGAAACTGCCATGCTGCAGGTCCGGGATTTCTTCACCACACTCGGAGTTTCGCTGACCGATCCCGGCAAAAGCGTATTCTTTAATGAGCGCGAAGGCAGTTTGCTCGTCCGTGCCAGCGCCCAGGACCTGGATATCATCGAGCAAGCCATGCAGACCCTCAACATCGCTCCTCCGCAGATCAATATTAAGGCCAAGTTCGTCGAAATCGCGCAAAATGACACGCGGGCACTTGGGTTTGATTGGTACTTGGGCAATGTATTGATGAATAATGGCAGAATGGGCTTTCAAGGCGGTACTGCTCCCACGTTCAACGGCGCGCCATCTGCGGCCAATCCCGAAGGAACATTTCCCGGCAGCGTTGCAAATGGAACAGCACTCGGGAGCTCAGTCTCCGATCAGTTGCTCACTCCTGGGTTGCGCAACCTTGTCGCCGCAAGCGGAGGTGGTGGCTCTATCCCCTCATCTGGCGCTATCCCGGCAATTGGCACTTTCAGCAGCATATTGACTGATCCCCAATTCCGTGTCGTGGTGCGTGCTCTGGAGCAACGCGCTGGTGTCGACCTGCTCAATGAGTCATCCGTCACCACGATGAGTGGCCGGCAAACCGAAATTCAGGTGGTCGATCAACGTACGATCGTCACCGCGCCGAATCTGAACCAGACCGGTACGGGTGGCGGGGGCGGACTGACTGGCACGGGTGGCGGCGGGGCGATCGGCACAACCCTGAACTACACAACCGATATTCTTCCATTCGGTCCGACCCTGGACGTGTTGCCATACGTCTCAGCAGATGGCTTCACGATTCAAATGACGATCATCCCAACGATTACCGAATTTCTGGGTTATGATGATCCCGGCGGTTTCGTTCCACAGGCCCAATCTGTAAGCGGCGGCGGCAGTGGAGCAGCCATTCCTATTACCGGCCAGTTGCCTTTGCCTCACTTCCGTCTGCGCCAGGTCACCACCAGTTGCATCGTTTGGGATGGCCAAACTGTGGTGTTGGGTGGATTGATTACAGAGGACGTCGTGAAGCTGAAAGATAAAGTTCCCATCCTGGGCGACCTGCCTCTCATTGGCCGGCTCTTCCGCAGTGAATCGAGCCAAACCGCCAAGAAAAATCTGATCATTTTCGTGACCCCGACGATCATTGACCCGGCTGGCAACCCTTATCATACCCAGGACGAAATGCCTTTCGCACAGGCGGCGATTCCCGCGCAAACTACGACGGTTCCGGCCGCACCGGCGCCGTAAATGAAATTTTTTCTCCTCGGAAAACCTGGTTCGGGTCAAGAAAACATTTACAAACGCCTAATACTTTGTTAAAAACTCTGTCAAGCTATGTCATTGTCGCCACGAGTTTTGAAGAGGGCCGCGCACGGGTATCTCCTCTCGTTGTTTCCAGCAGCGAAAGCGTGTCGCTGGCTGGTTTATTCCTTCTGGTGAGCGTTAATTTATGCGAAAGCTTTCGATGATCGAGAAAATGCCACCGGAAAATCAGGAGAGATTTTCGGCCAGGTTGCTGGTGAAAGGCCGCAAGATCGCTTTTTGTTCGGCTCTTGTCCTGGTGATTCCCGTGGTTGCATTTGCGGCAAACTATGCGCGCCAGGGGGCGCAGTTTGGCCTGACCAGTCCGCTGGTAGGCGACCAAACCAATCCACAACTGAGCATCCGCCCAGGTGGTGGCTACGTGGTCTGGCAGGATAATATCACCGATGGCGATGGTTTGGGTGTCAGTGCGCGCCGCCTGGATAGCAGCTTATCGGGTTCCCTTGGGGTGTTTCGAGTCAACGTCCAGGGAACCAATGACCAGGAAAAGCCAAATGTGGCAACGTTGAATAATGGTGGCGCGGTCTTTGTCTGGCAGGGAGGCAAGCAGGGCTTTCAAAATATCTACGCTCGATTTATGACGTCCAGCAACACCTGGGCAACCGGTGATGTGCTCGTCAACGCTTTGACCAATATCCACCATATCGATCCAGCCGTCACGTGTCTATCGAATGGAAACGTGGCCGTGGTATGGTCCAGCTTTGGTCAGGACGGGAGCATGCAGGGAGTGTACGAGCAGCTCTTTTCTCCTGCTGGTCAAAAAATAGGCGGCGAGATGCCGGTGAACCAGACGACGCCCTACAACCAGCGGACGCCGGTTCTCGCAGGATTGAGTGATGGGAGATTCGTTGTAGTTTGGGTTTCCGAGCAGCAGAGATTTCAAAATAGCGTGGATATATATGCTCGGTTTTTCACGGCTTGGGGTGCTTCAGCGGGTAACGAGTTTCTGATCAATACGACTACTAATATCTGTGCCAACCCATCTGTCGCCGCGTCTTCTGACGGTAGTTTTGCAGTGGCTTGGGGCCAGAAGGATCTGATCGTGGTCAGTAACAGTTGGGACATTTTTTCACGAAAAGTTTCCAGCGCAGGCGTGGGCGGCCCGGTTTTCCGGGTGAATACACATACCTATGGAGATCAGTTTGCACCCAGGATCAGTTCGGCGGGAACGGATTACCTGGTCGTTTGGACCAGTCTTGCGCAGGATGGCTCGCGCGAGGGCGTTTTTGGCCAGTTTCTGAATGGCACAGGTATCCCGGTCGGCGCCGAGTTGCTGGTGAATACCACCACAGCCAGTTCACAGATTGATCCGGCGGTCGCCTCGGATGGTATTTCCCGCTTCCTCGTCGGATGGACGAGTTTTGGTGGTGGCGTCAATAGTTTCGATCTATACGCCCAACGTTACTCTACTGCCACTCAACCACTCACCCCTCTGGCTGCGCCTTTTGTGACAGTTCTCAGCTCCAATTCACTCGCTGTCAGTTGGCAACCTTTGTCGGGGCTTAGTGTAGCCCATTATGATGTGTACGTTGACGGGGCCGCCGGCGCTACGGCGGTTTCCAGCAACCCATGGTGGACGATGACCGGCCTGGCAAACGCCAGCACGCATTCGTTCCAGGTTGCTTATGTTCTAACCGACGGCCGGCTCTCTCCACTTTCTGCTGCGACCAGCGGGACTACTTACAGCGGGGGCGCGACTTGGGGTGGTATTCCCCAGGAATGGATGATCCGTTACTTCGGCGGTGATATGTTCTCCTGGCCTTCGCCTTCTGCTGATAGCGATAAAGACGGGGTTTCCAATTACAATGAGTTCCTGGGCGGAACTGACCCTGCGGATGCAAACAGCGTTCTACGCGTTCGTTTGCAGAGCACCGCTCAGGGTCTGTTCCTGAATTGGAATACTCAGCCTGGTCTCATTTACCAGGTGCAATCTTCTTCCGACACGAAAAACTGGACTGATCTTGGCACTCCCCGTTTCGCCGCCGGCACTGTCGATTCCATGTATGTCGGCGGTTCCAACCTCAATTATTATCGAGTGCTCCGAGTGCGCTAAATCTATATCGTATGCTTCGATTTTTGAAAAAGTTTGCGTGGGTCGGGTTGCTGGCGGCCATGGTCCAGGGAGCGGCGGCATTTTCTTTGCTCGGGCCAAACGCTGTTTGGATGACTGATGATCTCAGTTATAACAATCAACTCGACTTTACTGAGGCTCCTGGAATACTTGATTCACCTTTGGGTGGGCCTCAGAACATCGGAGAGGAATATCGTTGGAACATACCAACCCTCTATTATGCAGTGGATCAAAGCTTTCTCGATTACTTTGGCTCGAACGGAGTGGTTTCCATTGACCAGGCAATGGCTATCCTGAATAGCCTCTCGCCTGTTTCTTCGTATAGCTCCAATCTGGATGAAGTGCCCATGGAAGCAACCCGGGAGAACTCGCGGGCCAGGGCATTAGGACTTTTTGATCTAAAAACACTCGCTTTGCACCTTATGGTTGAGGGACTCGGTCTGGCCGATCCGGTGCGGTATGATTGGACGTTGCGCGCTCGGGTTATCGTCTCTCCTCCAGGTTGTCCTGTTTTTAATTATTTAGTGATCCAGCGCAACTTTGACCCTGCATCCTGGGAACCTTCAGCGTATGTAAATGGAACATTATACACCTATCGCATCGTCGAATTTTGTCCAGTCGTGGACCGGGCAGATGCTTTCGAGCAGAGAGTGGACCCTCTCCAGAGCTTTTACACTGCGGTTGCTTCACCAGGGATTGGCCGTGGTTCCTTCTTCACCGGGCTGACGAGGGATGATATCGGAGGATTGAGATATCTCTACAGGACGAACAACGTCAACTTCGAGGAATCGGGTCCTGGCACGCAGACCTTTGTTACCAATAACACTGCTCAGTTGATTACAACTTCGAATCTCAACTTCTTTGCAGCCTTTGCCTTAACAAACAATCAGGCCGCCGTTGAGGGTCAGTTTCCCGGGCTTACGATAACTTCGGTGAGCAACACCTTTGTTTACCTTCCAACCACCAACATTGTTTCGACCTTCACAAACTCGCCCTGGGCGCCTGCCGGTTCGCCTGCGCAAATCGTTTTTTCGACCAATGTGACTTTTACCTTTCAGCAAATATTCCAATATACATTCGCCAACTTGTTCAGCGTCCAGTTGACTACCAATGGCTATACGTTGGTGCCTTTAACAACTCTCACTCTAAGTTCGAATCGAGCTTTTAACACTGTTCAGACCATTTCCGCCACCACCGCGCCATTCTCTCCTCCTGGCACTCTTGCGACCACCAACATTACCACCCGCACATTTCTGACCAACCAGATCGGTGGCGAGTTTATAGTTCTGCCGCCAGGTGTTTGCGATATTGCAATTCTTTCTACTCTTGCCACAAATGTAACCACTACCACCAACGAGATTGTCACTTCAACCAACACGGCTGGTGCCACCAACATTAACGGTCAATTCTTCAGCCAAACCCTGATCCAATTTTTTACAAATCATACCTTCCTTTATTTACCAATCATCTGCGACACAACCAACGTTTCGCTAAATCAGGGAATCGAAAAGATCACTTTTATTCGCCGCGATTTTGATTCCTTGCTAGGCCGGTTTTTTTACCCGATCACAAATGAGTACGTGTTGAACTCCGTCACGAACTCCACGATCGTGAAGCATCGAATCAGGCGAGTCGTTAACACTCCGGATATTCTCTTCACCGCGGCCGATATAGTGAATCCTCCACCCCCTGTGACTGGTGCCCCTGTTGTTAATATTTACCAACGTGACATTAACTTTAATAGCAACAATATTGTAAACAACTCAGATGGAATTCTGAACGGACCTGGCTTGATTCAGCCAGTCAAGACCGTCACCTTTCAAAAAGTAGGCCCTGCCTTTAGGAATGCTGGGCCGTTCTTTATGGATGAGCCTTCGAATGTCGGGACTTTCCTTTTGGGATCCTTTGATGGAACAACCAATGCTCCCGTCGTTTACCCAAATGGCCGAAGCATTATGGATTATGAAAATGAAGTGTTAATCCACGTCAGCACGACGACCTTGCCAGGTGGAACAAGCGGAGTGGTTTTCACCGCCCAACTGCAGGGGACCGGCGGCACCACGCCATATACCTGGGGGTTGGCTCCGGGCTCCGGCCCTCTGCCTCCAGGATTAGGTGAGTTTTCCGCTGCTTGCAATTGCTGGGTGGTCCCCTCGGGTGGCCTTATCTCCGGGACTCCCACCACCCCAGGCACCTTTAATTTCACCGTTCTCATGACCGATGCATCCAATCAGAGCGTAACCCAAGATCTGTCCATAACCATTAGTCCATGATCGCATGAGATCGAGAAGTGAAATGGAAAACGTGTAACTATGATCAACAGATTTTTACGTTCAGGGTTGTTGGTTTTGACTCTTTTGCCTCTAATGGGGCGGGCTGCGGATTTGATATACACAAATAATGGCCTGATCACTTTCCCTCCTCAAATCGACGCCATCACTGTTATCAACAACGGAACTTTTGACTTCTCATTAAATCCAACGCGATTACCTTTTGACACCTCGGATACCCAAAATTTCACTAACAACGGAGTCATGTTCGGTTCGATTGGGTTCCGCTTTGACAATGCACCTGCCAATGCGGGTGTGCGCAAACTTTCCGCTAACTTTCGAAACCGTTTGGCAGGTAGGATAACCGCAGTGGACAATGAAATTCAATTTTTTGAGTTAATCAATGGACAACCAGGGCGTATAGCGTTGCAGGATTCTTCCCAACTGATTGTAAATGCCACAAACATTATTAATGAGGGGAATTTAGTTGCAGGCGGAGCTGGTCTTTTGCGCCTTGTTGGCACAAATGTCAATCTGGCGCGTAGTGGAGTCGAAATCGAGCCGATCGCTGCCTTGGGCAGTGGCGTTATCTTCAGCAATTATTTTATTCCAGACGTGGCAATCTACGATCTTTTCTGGGGTCAAACGAATCAAGTGTCGGATAGTTCCAGAATCATCCGCGGGCGGCCAGGGAACGTGACAGTTACATCTCCTCCAAGCCAGATTCAGGGGCCATTTGGGGGATTTGGATCCACAAGTATTCTCTCGGGTACATTAACGCTTCAGCTCCTCAATCCCGTGGGTGCTTTTCATACGCAGACTCTGGCCATGACCAATATCATGTACACCAACGCAACCGGGATCGCTGTGTCGACAAACGTTCCCACCACAAATGTGGTCCAGGCTGTATTCGTCGGTCTGCCTGCCACCGGCAACGTCGATTGGGACGTGAGATTCACCGATAGCGAGGATTTCAACAATCCCATGAAAACTGTTTCGGTCCGGTTATCTCTGACTCAAAGTAACGTCGTTACAATCAGCCAGGATGCAGTTTCCATTTATCTGGTTGATACCCTGGCATCGGCTACAAACCGGGGTTTCTTAACTAATTTCACCGCCACGACTCATCTTCGTCCTGCCAATTACTTAATGGAGCGCCTGGAGCCGTTTGAGTATGCCATCGGTGTTCCCGGGGAGGGAGAATTTGGTCCAATCTCCACCAACCTTTTGTATCAGCCCGATTTCGCGAGTCGCATCGTTACCAATGAATATGCGGCGTATGTCGCCTTCGTGGACAATATCGCATCACGTCCGCCAGGTATTCCTGCCGGGACTGTTACCAACCTGCCTGGCCGTATCGAAGTGCTCGCAGACACCTTGGACCTTACCAGGACCAGGTTTCGGGCGAACGGACTCCTTGACGTCAGGGCCAGACATCTCATCAGCAGCAGCAATACCGTCGTTGATGCCGAAAACCTTAGTTTTAATCTTGCGACCACGAACGGCTTCCTGAAATTTGAAAACCTTGCGCGTGAGACTGCCGAGCGAATCCGGGGAACGAATTATGTCTGGAGCGGCTTATGGACCAATTACGAAAACTTGATTATTCCAAATTTTGTCCAGAACGCTACGGATACAAACAAGTACGACCCGGCGCCGATCACGAATGTGGTGACGTTCTACGAGTACGCCATGGTTTATGATAATTCGCAAATGCTGTCCGAGGTTCCTGTAATCGTGAATACTCTTGCCACCACCAGTACCAACGTGGTGATCAACGATCGTATGACGGTGGTGCAATCGCTTTTCATCGATGCTACAAGCTTTACGCTCAACGGAAGCATCACCCTGTCCAACACGTATTTTATCAATAATCATGGTGACGTCGTAGTGGTTTCCTTGAACGATTGGGTCGGCACCAACGCGCCAAACCTCAAATTCTTTACCAACAACGGCACCCTCAATATACCGAGTGAAGGGCACTTCGGGGATGACCGTGCGACTCCCTACTCGGCATTTGTAAACAATGGAACGATCACTGCCTTCGGTCAGACAATCAAAAGCGACTATGTGGAACTCAATGGGCAAAACAATGCTTCCGCCAACATTTCTGTCACTGCGGCGTCGGCCAAAATCCAGGGAGCCCTCGATGGTGGCGGGGATGTCGAGTTTTTTGCCGGAGACTTGAGATTTCTTCACGCCTCTATCTCCGCTGGAAGCCGATTGGATTTGACTGTTACTAATACGCTGTCGGATGCGGGGGGAAGCTCTGGCAATTCATTTTCGGTTCATGACGGTTTTCGTTTGCTCCGCAAGCCAAATTCAGGCGATCTATTGGGAACCAGTATTAATTCCATTGCTCCCGCATTTGCTGAAGTGGATCATGTCTGGGCTGCCGCGGACTTGGGCCCTAGCTCCGCCGGCTTTCAAAATAACGCCGCATTGGGCAGGTTGATATTAACTCCCGGCCAATTCGAGGCGAGTTTTCCTCCCTTGTTTTTCTTTGCAGGGACAGGCGGCGGCAACGCTCTTTACGTCGATCAGTTGGATTTATCCAATCTCGCCGACTATCAAAATGAGATCGCGATCAACCCCGACCTCGTGATTTACTATGCTTCTGCAAAACTAAACTTCACCCCGCCCCTAACCAATGGCGCTGCGCAGCTTCCCGAGGAGTTTCTTGATGGGCAATTCGGTGGCCATCTGCGATGGGTCAGGGATTTTGCCGGGCCAAACAGCTCGGTTGCAGTGATTCAGAACGGTGTCAGTATCTTGGTAAATCGGGCTTTCCGAGAAAGCTTGATCATCGATTCTGACGGCGATGGTGTTCCCAACGGTCTTGATTTCTTCCCGTTTGACAGCTCACTCGTCGCAAAACTTGCCTTGGCCAAACCGCCGATGACTGCTGTCCTTTCCTGGAACGCCAAACCCAACAAGATTTACTCCGTCGAGGCTACGACCAACAATGTTTCGCCAACCTGGACTCGGGTGATGTACTTCACTAACTCCGCCAGCACCAATGGAACTGTGACTGTTCAAATACCAGTGGCGCCTGGAGCACCTCGTCAATTTTATCGAGTCGGCACGTCGAACTAAATGCACCTGACTGGCAGACTGGCCGATCGTTGAGAGAATCTCGATTCTGGCGTTCATACAGAGCGTGTTTGAAAACACGAGCGAGAGTTTGTTGCAGTAAAAGTCGAACCATTTTTCCTATTCCTATGCAATTGACATTTAAACATTTGAAGGCGGTATTCAGCAAATGGAAGCCCGCCGGCCTGGCCTTGATGATGTGTGGGCAACTTGCAGCGGTGTCGTCTGGCTACGCTCAGGAGTCTCGCCAACTTCACGGCCATGTTCCAGCCGCCACCGCAAAACTGCACCCGCTGAAGCGCCTTGGCGGTAATTCTCATTTGAACCTCTCAATCGGTTTCCAATTGCGCAACCCGGAGGCCCTTGCCAATTTGCTCCAACAAATTTATGATCCGGCCAGCCCGAAATTCCGACAATACCTTACCTCGGAGCAATTCACCGACATGTTTGCGCCTACCGAGCAGGAATATGAAGCAGCGATTGCTTTTGCCAATGAGCATAAATTGACCGTCTCGAATCGGCACCCGAATCGGATGCTCTTGGAAGTCGAGGGAACGGTTGCCGACATCGAAAAGGCCTTTGGGGTGGAGATGCAGGTTTATAAGCACCCAAGAGAAGATCGGAATTTCTTTGCCCCTGGAACCGAACCGATTGTTCCATCAGCCCTGAAGCTGCAGGATATCAGCGGGCTGAGTGACTTCGCCCGGCCTCACCCTAAATACAAGCACAAGCCAGCATCTTCAGTCGCGCCCAAAGCTGGCTCAGGGCCCTCTAGCAATTACATGGGTCACGATTTCAGGGCGGCTTACGTTCCTGGTGTTACTCTGACGGGGTCAGGCCAGACGATTGCCCTCGTCCAATTCGATGGTTACCTTGCGAGCGATATCGCTGCCTACGCGACCCTCGCTAACCTTCCTGCCGTTCCTTTGCAAAATGTGTTGCTGAATGGCTTCAACGGCCAGCCGACGGGTAATGGAGGCGAGCTTGAGGTTTCATTGGATATCGAGATGGTAATTTCGATGGCCCCTGGGTTATCCAAAGTTATCGTGTATGAGGGCGATCCATACAATTTCTTTCCGAACGTTGTTCTGAATCGCATCGCCACTGATAATTCTGCGCGCCAGGTCAGTTGTTCCTGGGGTTGGGTTGGCGGGCCTAACGGCACTACCGAGCAGATTTTTCTGCAAATGGCCGCTCAAGGCCAGTCCTTTTTCAATGCCTCGGGTGATGACGATGCATTTCTCGCCGGGCAGGTTGATGATCCGAGTTACTTCGGCACACCTTCGGCCAGTCCTAACATTACCCAGGTGGGCGGCACTACCTTAACCACAACCGGGCCGGGAGGTTCATGGGTATCGGAAAAGGTGTGGAACTTTGGCGGCGGATCCGGAAGCAGCGGGGGTATCAGCAGCTATTACTCAATTCCTTCATGGCAACAGGGCTTGAACATGACCGCCAATAAGGGCTCTACCACTCACCGCAATATTCCGGACGTGGCTATGACTGCCGAAAATGTTTTGGTAATCGCCGATCACGGCGTTCAGTACACCGGTATCGGGGGGACGAGCGTGGCGGCGCCTCTCTGGGCTGGTTTCATCGCTTTAGTCAACCAGCAAGCCATTAGCGGCGGGAACGCTCCAGTTGGCTTTGTCAACCCTGCAATCTACGCCATTGGTAAAGGAGCTAACTACACTGCCGATTTTCACGATACGACCACAGGTGATAATAAATGGGCTGGAAGTCCGACCCAGTTTTCTGCTGTCGTGGGTTACGACCTTTGCACCGGTTGGGGCAGCCCTTCAGGACAGAATCTGATCAATGCGCTCACTTCCGGCGGCATTCCTGATGGAATTCTCGAAGTCAGTGTGACGCCTCCCAACGGGACCACCCTGCTTCAGGGTTCGACGCAGCCGGTATTTGTGCAGGTCACAGATGCCGCTTCCGTGACTAATGCCACAGTTGTCGCAACGATCAATGGCGGCGCGAGCCTGGTCTTCACGAACAACGGAGTCGCCCCCGACGTGGCGACCAACGATGCCATTTATTCGGCCAACCTGGTTGTGCCCAACTCCACAAACGACATTACCTTGAGCTTTCTGATTACCGCTCCGGGCAAAACCAATAGCGCCACTTCCGTCACCTATAATGTTGTGCCTGTGCCGGTCAATGACTATTTCACCAACGCTTTGAAAATTCCCGCCGCTGGAGCTGCTTACTTCTCGAATAACAGATTCGCGACGCTCGAACCAGGTGAGACGAAGCATGCGGGTGTCAACTCTGTGGCCGCGTCACTATGGTGGAATTGGTCACCGGCGAATTCAACCAATGTGTTCATCGACACAACTGGGAGCGACATTGACACCGTGGTAGCCGTGTACACCGGTCAAATCGTCAGTAATCTGACGCAGGTTGCAGCCACTAACGACGTGGGCGTGAAGCAGCAGGCGTTCCTCAATTTTAATGCGACTGCTGGCACCTCTTATCGCATCGCCGTAGCAAGCGCCTCATCAAACTCGCTTGGCTCCCTGCGCCTTTTGCTTGCCCCCGGGGGACAGCCCGATACAAATCCTCCGGTCGTTTCAGTCAGCAGCCCCCTGAGCGGTCAGTATGTGTCAAATTTTCTGATTACGATTTCGGGCACAGCAAGCGATCCGCAGCCCAACGCCAGCGGTGTGAAGCAAGTGTCGCTGAACTTGAATGGGCAAAATTACCTTGTCAACGGGACGACGAATTGGAGCTACACACTAGGTTTAAGCCAGGGCTTGAACCACATCAAAGTCACTGCGCTGGACGTCGCCGGCAATTCTTCGGCCCCGGTCACGGTAGATGTAACTTACGTTATTGGACACGTCGCCAACGATTTGTTCGTTAACGCGATTCCGCTCGCAGGCGATTCCGGCTCTGTCAGCGCAATCACCACGAATGCGACGAAGGAATTCAACGAACCGGATCATGCGGGGAACTCCGGGGGCAAATCTGTTTGGTGGTCCTTCACTCCCTCGGTGGATGGTCTCTTGGATCTCACCACGACGAATTCCACGTTTGATACATTGCTGGCAGTTTATACCGGCGATTCGGTCACGACAACGACAGTCCGGGCCTTCAATGACGATTCCGGCGCCAATAGCTTCAGTGCCTTATCTGTTGCGGTGCGTGCGAATACCACATACCACATAGCAGTAGATGGTTTCGATGGCGCTTCGGGAGTCGCTTATCTCGGTTACGCTTTCACTACCGGTGCGGTCTTCAATTTCACGATCGGCTCCGATACGGGGGGCCATGTGTCACCAGCTTCTGGTAGTGTGGTTAGCAACTCGACAGTTGTTATCACTGCTGTGCCGGACGCATTCTTTGAATTCGATAGTTGGACGGGCGCGTTTTTCTCGACCGACAACCCCTTGTCCCTCGTTGTGAATTCCAACGTAAGCCTGACCGCTCATTTCCACAAGACCAGCTTCACGGATGATTTTGAAAGTGGCGATCTGTTGAAGCTTAACTGGGCCAGCTCGGGTGCTCTTCCGTGGGTAGTCCAAACCAATACGGTTCTAGCCGGGAACTTTTCCGCCAGGTCAGGGGCTATAGCCAACAGGCAGACCAGTTCCCTGATTCTTACGACAAACCTCGCCAGCGGCACAGTTTCCTTCTTTTTCAAAGTCAGTTCCGAACCGGAGTTTGACTATTTCAGCTTTTATATCGATGGCGTTCAGCAGCAAAAATCGTCTGGAGAGTTGGATTGGACAACTTTTACCACTCAAGTTGGAAGCGGGTCTCATACGTTGGAATGGCGTTACACCAAGGATCAAAACGGCACTTCGGGGCTTGACGCTGCATTCATCGACAACGTGAACCTTCCAATCCGCCTCGCCACGGATGCATCGAGTCCAGCACTGCTCGACATTACGCGTCAGTCTGACGGAACTTTGCTGATTCGAGTTCAGGGGCAAACGAATCAGCAATATGTGATCCAAGGTGCGACTAACTTGACTACACCGATTGTTTGGCAAAACCTTTCAACGAATACCGCTACTGGCGGGGTGATCCATTATACAGATCCCGGCACCAACCCGCTTCGGTTCTACCGCGCGGTTGTCCCGTAGGAAGCAAACGGCTGCGACGAAACGGGGCCTGCGGTCACTCAAAGCAACTTTGCTGAGCAACGGGCTCTCGCGGTGCAATCTGAAATGAAGGTTCTTGGGCTTACTGGCGGTATTGGGATGGGCAAATCCACGACCGCTCAACTCCTTCAGGACCGCTCGGTGCTGGTGGTCGATACGGATGATTTAGCTCGGATTGCAGTGGAGCCTGGCCAGCCGGCTTTGGCTGAAATTCACGCACAGTTCGGACAAGATGTGATTGGTCAAGATGGCCGGCTTGAACGGGGCGCCTTGGCCCGCCTCGTCTTCTCCGACCCCGCCGCGCGCAAAAAGCTGGAAGAAATACTCCATCCCCGCATTCGCGAGTTGTGGCGTAAACAAATAAATGCCTGGCGGTCCGAAGGCCGCTCCCTCGCTGTAGTCGTTATTCCGCTCTTATTTGAGACCGGTGCTGAAACAGAGCTCGATGCAACGATATGCGTAGCGTGCTCGGAGGCTTCCCAAATCGAAAGGCTTTCAGCTCGCAATTGGAGCCTGGAACAGATTCACCAACGGATTAAGGCCCAATGGCCAATTGAACGAAAACTCGTGAAAGCGAATTACGTCATCTGGACTGAGGCCAGCCTGGAGATTACCGCCTTGCAGCTTGAGAGAATACTGCAGAGTGCGGTCGGTTAACGGAGCGCGGACATTCCTGTCCGCAGCAACTCTCAAACGATCGAGGCCTGCGATTTGTCATTGGGCCTTTCTCCATTTCAAGCTTGCTGCGGACAGGAATGTCCGCGCTCCGGCGGATTTGTGCTTGTTCGCGCAGTGTTGTGCGGACAAGCTTGCCGCATGGGCGAACCTAAGCGCCGACTTCCCAGTCCGCCGCACAATCCTGGGGTACGCGATTTGGTGGAAGGAAAGCGCGCCTGGGACGATCGAGCGAGCCAAGCGCGTCAGCGTGAAGGTTTTCGCGGCTGGCACGAGCGCGGTTACCTTCCTCACCGCGATTCACCTGGCCTGACGCAGTTCATTACTTATCATCTTGCTGATGCATTCCCGGCTGAGCTGCGCGGGGAATGGGCGGCTCTCCTCAAAATCGAAGCAGAACCCGAAAGGCAGAAACAGTTGGAGACTTATTTGGACAGGGGCCGCGGTCGATGTTTTCTAAGCCGGCGGGAGATCGCCGAAACCTGCGAAAAAGCCTTCCATAATTTCGATGGCGAGCGATACGTGGTTAAAGCCTGGTGCCTCATGCCGAACCACGTGCATGTTCTTGTTCAAATTGCAACTGTGCCGATGGCTGTGGTTGTTAAGAGCTGGAAGGGCTTCACCGCTCGTGAGTGCAATAAAATACTTGGACGAAGTGGAAGTTTCTGGGCCAACGACTATTGGGACACGTATATGCGCGATAGCGAGCACGAACAAACGACTGTGCGCTACATCGAAAACAATCCGGTTAAAGCAAGGCTTACAACTGCGGCAAAAGACTGGCCTTGGAGCAGCGCTCGGTTTCGGGACGAATTGGCATGAGCTGCTAAGTTCGGAGCGCGGACATTCCTGTCCGCAGCAACTCCCAAACGATCGAGGCCTGCGATTTGTCATTGGGCCTTTCTCCATTTCAGGCTCGCTGCGGACAAGAATGTCCGCGCTCCGCGTTAATCGATAGATAAATAAAAGGCCTGGGGAAACCATCCCCAGGCCAAACAGGTATGAACAAACCGAATGGAGACTAGCTTGCCGTGTCGATGGGCAGGATGTGAGGCGATCCCACTTTGATGCATGTTGGTTTTGCATCGACAGTGGTTACTTTATAACTGAGCGCAAACGTGGTGCCACCCGATGGGCAGAGCACGGAGTTCTTCAGATAACTGCTGATATCGGTGAATGCTACCGCGGCTGCAGCCGGTTTGTTGTTTTCAAGTGCCCACTGCTGAATCGCGCCGTCAATCTGGCGCAGGTTATTGATGCAGGCATTCATTTGCGAGGTCGTTCGCGCCCGGATGAAATTGGGAATAGCGATCGCGGCTAACAGGCCGATGATGGCCACCACAATCATAATTTCCACCAGGGTGAAACCCGACTTACGAATCATTTTGTTTTTCATAATTTTAATTTCCTTTTTTTGTTTTTTTACGATGAACTAGCTGCTCGTGTCTGGTGCGAGTTTGTGCGTTCCGGGAAGGATTTGGCACACGGGTCGGATTGCTACCGTGCTGATGGTGTAGCTGTCGCTGAAGAGAGTGCCTCCTGAGGGACAGATTACCGAGTTTTTCAAATACCCGCTGATGTCCGTGAAGTCCACTGTCGCGCCGGCAGCCTTCTTGTTTTCGAGCGCCCATTGTTGAATTGCGGCGTCGATGTGTCGCAGGTTGTTGATGCAGGCGTTTTGTTGCGAGGTCGTACGCGCCTTGATGAAGTTGGGGATGGCGATCGCGGCTAGCAGGCCGATGATGGCCACTACAATCATGATTTCCACCAGGGTGAAACCCGACTTCAGTGATGTTTTTCTTTTCATATGTTTTTTTCTTTTGCAGTGTGAACGCTGCAACAGGCGGGTTATTATAATTTCATTTTTGTTCACTTATTGCCTGTTGCAACTGCGCATGCATCCTCCCATGGGAACGGTCTTGCCAACAACTTCGCCGAATACCGAATTTTTTCCAGGGCCCGTACTGGAATCATTCCGCATTACCGCTGAACTAATTAAGCGCTGTGCCTGGGAAGGGATGACAATGTTTTGCCATCCGCCCGTCCCCATTTCCCACTCACCCTTGTTCTCGCGCATTCCGTCCCTCTCCTATCCCATCCCAACCGGACATGGGATCTCGGGTCAAGTTGGGTAGGGCGTCACTGCCGCCGTTCGGAGCAGCGGTTTCATTTGGCGGCGCGCACGAAGTGGCGCGCCCAACCTCTCAAGACATACATTGTTTCACTTATTCTGCGTGCGTTCCATGGTCGCACGGCCTATCTTCTCCCGCGCTCATGGCCAGAATAAAGCCTTTCGCCGCGTTGCGGCCCAGACCGGAACTTGCCGCCCAAATCTGCGCGCTGCCGTATGACGTCTTCTCTACGGAGGAGGCAAGGCAAAGCGCTGCCGGAAATCCTTTGAGTTTCCTCCATGTGAGCAAACCGGAGATCGATCTGCCAGCGGGGACAGATTTGTACGCGCCTGAAGTTTATGCAAAAGGAAAAGAAAACTTTCAAGGGCTAATCGCTCAAAAGGCGCTGGGGCATGAACCGCAAGCGTGTTTTTATCTGTATCGGCAAATTATGGGCGACCATACGCAGACAGGAGTGGTCGCGGTGGCAAGCTGCCAGGACTATTTGAATGGTGTCATTAAGAAGCACGAACTCACGCGTCCGGACAAAGAAGATGATCGGGTTCGGCACATACAATCTCTTCACTCCCAAACCGGACCGGTTTTTCTTGTTTACCGTGCCAACACAGCGCTCGATGAGTTCATTGAACTGCGAACGGCCAACTTGCCCCATATCGACTTCGTCGCGAGCGATGGTGTCCGCCATACGGCCTGGACGATTGTAGAATCCCCTGATATTCAATTCATCCAAAACGAGTTTACCCGGACTGAATCCCTGTACATTGCTGACGGTCATCACCGCTGTGCGGCCGCCGCCCGGGTCTGCCAGAGTTCCGAAGGCGCCGGGCATACGGCGTTTTTTCTCAGCGTGATTTTCCCACACAACCAGGTTCAGATCTTGCCTTATAATCGCGTAGTGAAAGATTTGAACGGGCTTTCTCCCGAACAGGTTCTTGAAAAGTTAGATGGCGTATTTGTGATTCATCGAGGTGGAAATGGTGAACCCTCGCGAAAGCATGAGTTGGGGATTTACCTGGATTCCCATTGGCACCGGCTGAATTTCCGTCCTCGTTTCGCGGCCACCAGTGATCCGTTCGAAAAGCTCGATGTCAATCTGCTGCAGAATTTTGTGCTCGACCCGATTTTTGGGATCACCGATCCACGGACCAGTAAGCGGATCAACTTCGTTGGAGGTATCCGAGGCACAGCGGAACTTGAGAACCTGGTGAACAAAGGGGAGTATGCTTGCGCGTTTTCAACGTATCCCAGCGACATTGATGATCTGATGGCTATCGCGGATGCGGGCGGTATCATGCCTCCGAAAAGCACCTGGTTTGAGCCCAAACTCAGGGATGGCATGTTCTGCCACATGATTTAAAGCTGATGTTCAAACAAAACAATTCGTGTATGCTTAGGCTTGCGTTTGAAACTTCCGCAGATGGATAGTAAAGATAAGCTCCCGCGCTTGAGCGTATGAAACCGCAAATGTTTTGTTATTTTGATAATAATGCCACAACACAGGTCGCACCTGAAGTTGTGGACACCATGGTTCCTTTTTTGAAGGAACATTGGGGCAATCCGTCCAGTGCCTACTCATTTGGACACGATGTGGCTCAACACGTGGAAACGGCCCGCGCAAAGGTCGCCCAACTAATCAATGCAGACCCGCGCGAAATTATTTTCACCAGTTGCGGAACGGAGAGCAATAACTCGGCGATCCACAGCGCACTAGTGACTCACCCTGAAAAGCGCCACGTCCTGATGACTGCGGTTGAGCACTCGGCAAATATTAAGTTCAGCAACTTTCTCCAGAAACAAGGTTATCAGGTCAGCTTGTTGCCGGTCGAATCCGATGGCGGATTGGATTTGCATTTGTTGGAAAAAACCATCCGGCCCGACACTGCCATCGTATCGGTAATGTGGGCCAACAACGAAACGGGAGTGATTTTTCCGATTGAAGAAGTCGCCGCTCTTTGTCGCAGCAAGGGGGTTCTATTCCATACCGACGCAGTCCAGGTTCCCGGAAAACTCCCCATCGACGTAAGAGACCTGGGCGTGGACTTCCTATCCTTATCTGCTCATAAACTGCACGCTCCAAAAGGAATTGGATTATTATACGTCAAACGCCGCACTAAATATCATCCCTACATCATCGGGGGAGGGCAGGAACGTGGGCGGCGCGGTGGGACCGAAAATGTTCCGTACATCATCGCATTTGGGGTTGCGGCTCAGTTGGCAATGACCAATTTGCATGACGAAAACAAACGCGTGCGGGCCTTACGCGACAATTTGGAGAACGGAATTCTCGCGCAGGTCAAAGGCACTCTGCGGAATGGATCCAAAGAGCCGCGTTTGCCCAATACCTCGAACATTGCTTTCGATGGTGTCGAGGCCGAAGGTATCTTGCTGTTGTTGGATCAAGCCGGCATTTGCGTTTCGAGTGGATCTGCCTGCACGACGGGTTCTCTGGATCCTTCGCATGTGTTGATGGCGATGGGCCTGGACGTGAATCGGGCCAGGGGCAGCGTGCGCTTCAGCCTGGGCGTCTATAACACAGAAGAGCAAGTGGATTACGCGCTAAAGACCATCCCTCCCATCATTGCTCGGCTCCGGGCAACGGGGACGGAAGTGACGAAAGGCTCGCGCGGCCCGGCCGTCTCACAGGCCGCTTGAGTTTTCTTATAGCGCTATCAAAGCGGCTTTCCGGTTAGGCGTTCGTAGGCCTCAAGATATTTTGCCTGGGTCCGCGCGATCACCTCTTGCGGCAGAGCCGGGCCGGGCGCGGTTTTGTTCCAATCCAGAGTCTCAAGATAATCGCGGACGAATTGCTTATCGAAACTGGGCTGGCCTTTTCCAGGTTGAAACTGGTCTGCCGGCCAAAAGCGGGATGAATCTGGTGTCAGCACTTCATCTATTAAAATAAGCTTTCCGTTCAGAACTCCAAACTCAAACTTGGTGTCAGCTATGATGATGCCTCGCTTTCGGGCATAGTCCCGTGCAAAATTGTATAGCTTCAAACTTGCAGCGCGCGCTTGTTCCGCATGCTCCGGGCCTACCATTGAAGCAGCTTGCTCGAAGGAAATGTTTTCGTCATGACCAGTCTCGGCCTTGGTCGCGGGTGTGAAGATGGGTTCAGGCAGTTCCGAAGATTCCTTCAAACCGGCCGGCAACTTGATGCCGCAAACAGTTTGTCTTTCGCGATACTCTTTCCAGCCAGACCCCGCAAGATAACCGCGTACCACGCATTCAATTGTCAGCGGTGTGGCCTTTTTCACAATCATGCTTCGACGCGAAAGTTGGCGCTCGAAGGGTTTAAGGCTGGCCGGCATCGCATCCCCGCTATGTGAAACAAGATGATTCGGCTGGAAGGCTTCCGTCTGCGCGAACCAGAAATACGAAATTTGCGTCAGCACTTCCCCTTTGCGGGGAATTCCGTTGGGCATGATCACATCAAAGGCTGAGATGCGGTCAGTGGCAACAAATAGCAAGGTGTCGCCCAAATCAAATATATCGCGGACCTTTCCGCTCTTAAGTTTGTGAATGCCAGGCAGCTCAAGCGTTAAGATTGTATCATTTGTCATGCGTGGAATATGAAAGTGGAAGTTCCTTCTGAAAAGGGATTTCTGTCCTGAATAGCATTTTTTGCAAGGTGGTTGCATTTGAAAGGCTCGACAAAGGTTTCGATTAAGCACGGCGACGAGGTTTCGATGGCGGGAGAGGCGAGGATTTCATTTAAACTTTCCAGAATGCCAGGGTTAGGATAGGGTGTTTTCCCGCCTAGGCGGGATACTATGAAACCCGAAGTGGAACTTTACGATACCACCTTGCGCGATGGCAGCCAGGGTGAGGGTATTAACTTTTCAGTTATCGATAAGCTTCGCATTGCCGAAAAGCTTGATCATTTCGGGGTCCATTACATTGAAGGGGGCTGGCCCGGATCGAATCCGAAAGATATCGAATTCTTCACCGAAGCCAGGCGCAGAAAGTTCAAAAACGCCCGACTGGCTGCATTCGGCGCAACTCGGAGGAAGGGTGTCGCCGTTCAGAGCGACGAACAAGTGCGGCTTTTGCTGCAAGCGGGCACTCCGGTAATAACGATTGTTGGCAAAACCTGGCTGCTTCACGTTAAAGAAGTCTTGCATGCGACCCCGGCGGAAAATCTGGCGATGATTGCCGAAACGATACGATTCCTGAAGGACCAAGGGAAATTCGTCATTTATGACGCCGAGCACAGTTTTGATGGTTACCATGATGCGCCCGAGTACGCGCTGGATACGTGGCTTGCGGCCGACAAAGCCGGAGCGGATGTGATCGCCTTGTGCGATACAAACGGAGGCCGGTTGCCGGCCGAAATTGCCCAGGTCACAGCCTTGGCCAAAAGCAAATTAAAGGCGCGCATTGGAATCCATACCCACGATGATATTGGTTTGGGTGTGGCCAATGCGTTGGCTGGCCTGGAATCGGGCGCGACTCATGTGCAGGGAACCGTTAATGGATATGGCGAACGAACTGGCAATTGCAATCTCATCAGCGTCATTCCCAACCTCGTGCTGAAGCTAAAGAAGCCGTGTCTGCCTCCCACCTCCTTGGTCAAACTCAAGGAGTTGTCGCAATTTGTGGATGAAATCGCAAATGTTCGTCATAATCCGCGCTTGCCATGGGTTGGTTCTGCCGCCTTCTCGCACAAAGGCGGCCAGCATGTGAATGCGGTGCAAAAGCTCGCGAGGAGTTACGAACACATCGATCCAGCCAAGGTCGGCAATTCGCGCCGGGTTCTGATCAGTGACCTTGCCGGGCGCAGCAATATTGTTGTTAAGGCTCAGGAATTGGGTTTTAAGCTTGATCACGACACGCCGGAGTTGAAGGACATTCTGGCAAAAATCAAGAAACTCGAGCACGAAGGGTTTGAATTTGAAGCCGCCGAAGGCTCGTTGGCTTTGCTTATCCGAAAAATTCTCAAACATCAGGAACCGCCATTCCATATCGATGGGTATCATGTTTCGATCCGACGCGATCGCTCGCACTCGGTTTGTCAGGCCAGCGTTAAAGTTCAGGTCGATGGGGTGACGGAACATACCATTGCCGAAGGGGACGGCCCGGTGAACGCACTCGACCAAGCCTTGCGCGGCGCGCTGGTGAAGTTTTATCCCCAGCTTAAAAAAATTCAACTGTCCGATTATAAAGTGCGGATCCTCGATTCCACCTCGGGCACGGGCGCGCGCACGCGTGTTCTGATCGAATCAACCAATGGCAGAGAGGAATGGGGGACCGTAGGCGTTCATGATAATATCATTGAGGCGAGCCTTCAGGCCCTGACCGATAGCATCGAGTACGCTCTGATGAAGAAATAGTTGTTCGCCTATGTCCGAGATCTCTAAAGCGTACGAACCGGCAGCCGTGGAGACCAGGTGGTATCAATTCTGGCTGGACCACAAATTCTTCATCGCGGATCCTCAATCACCAAAGCCGGCTTATTCCATTGTCATCCCGCCGCCTAATGTAACCGGCGTGCTGCACATGGGACATGTCCTGAATAACACGATTCAGGACATCCTCGCCCGGAAGGCCCGCATGGATGGGAAAGAAGTGCTTTGGCTGCCCGGAACGGATCATGCCGGGATCGCCACGCAAACCGTGGTGGAAAAAGCACTTCGCAAACAGGGGCTGATGAAACATCGGGAGGACTTGGGGCGCACAAAATTTCTCGAACATGTTTGGGCCTGGAAAGAAAAGCACGGCGGATTGATCATCCAGCAATTGAAGAAACTGGGATGCTCATGTGATTGGAGCCGTGAGCGATTCACGATGGACCCAGCTTATTCGCAATGCGTGCAGATGGTCTTCGTTGAGCTTTATAAAAAGGGATTGATTTATCGCGGCAAACGCATGGTGAATTGGGATCCCGCCGCCCGCACAGCATTGTCCGATGAGGAAGTCGAGATGACCGAGGAGAAAGGCCATCTCTGGCATATCAAATACCCGTTGCTCGATGCTCAAGGACGACCCGATCCGTCCCATTTCGTGATTGTGGCCACCACGCGTCCCGAAACTATGCTGGGCGATGAAGCTGTCGCGGTGAATCCTAAGGACCCACGCTACAGCAATCTGGTTGGCCGGCGTTGTTTGCTCCCATTGCAGAACAAATCCATTCCCATCATCGCCGATGATTTTGTGGATCCGAAGTTTGGCACCGGTTGCGTGAAGGTGACCCCGGCACATGACCCAAACGATTACGAAATGGCGCTTCGGCATGACCTTCCGCTCACGGAGGTCATCGGGGCGGATGGCGCCATGACTCCAAAAGCTGGCGCCCATTTCGAGGGCATGGATCGGGGGGAAGCGCGCCAGGCTGTCATCGAACAACTCACGGAGCACGGTTTGCTGGTTAAGGTGGAGGATTACGTCCACCATGTGGGCTATAGCCAACGCAGCAATGTGCCAGTCGAGCCGCATCTGAGTGAGCAGTGGTTCCTGAAATACCCAAGTGTTGATGCATCCACCAGGGCGGTTGTGGAGAGCCGCATCAAGTTTTATCCCGAACGTTGGACCAGGACTTACACGCACTGGATGAGCAACATCAAAGATTGGTGTATCAGCCGTCAGCTTTGGTGGGGGCATCGCGTGCCGGTATGGACGTTCCAAGCATCCGGCGAGGCTGAGGCTAAATCTGCCGCCGAGACTTTGTCCGCAAACAAGATTCACCAGGAATCCGTCGTTAGGCAGCAGGGCAGGACAGTATTTGTGGCCGCGAGCAATCCAGCAGCGCAGGACGAGCTAAACAGGTCCGGTGCGATTCAGGACCCGGATGTTCTGGACACATGGGCCAGTTCCTGGCTTTGGCCTTTCGCCACGATGGGGTGGCCGGAAAAAACAGAGACGTTGAAGAAATTTTATCCGACCACCGATTTGGTCACGGGCCCGGACATTATTTTCTTTTGGGTCGCCCGGATGATTATGGCGGGTTATGAGTTCATGGGTGAGTTGCCATTTCGGAATGTGTATTTCACCGGCATCATTCGCGACAAATTGGGCCGGAAGATGAGTAAAATGTTGGGAAACTCTCCCGACGCGCTCGAACTCATCGCGAAATACGGGGCTGATGCTGTTCGCTTCGGCACGATGCGCAGCGCGCCGCTTGGCCAGGATGTGCTCTTCGATGAAAAAGACGTCGAGTTGGGCCGCAATTTCTGCAACAAGCTCTGGAACGCGTGCCGATTTCGGCAAATGCAAGGTGGCCAAACTCTTGGCAAGATCGATCGGATGCTCCTCAGCGCCGACGATAAATGGATTTTGCTCAAGCTCGACAAAGCCATCCGTGAAATGATCTCTGCCTTTGCTGAGTATCGTTTCAACGAAGCGACTCAAACGTTGTACCGCTTTTTTTGGAGCGAGTACTGCGACTGGTACATCGAGGCAAGCAAGGCAATTTTCTTTGGAACGAACAGCCGAGGCGCCGACACTTCATCCTCCCAGACACCCGACGCGTTGCCTCACACCGCAGAGAATAGCAGCGGCTCCCCTCCGTCTTTCGAATTGGAGCGCCGCGCAAACACATTGGCAGTGATCGATTTTGTGCTCTCTAACACATTGCGGCTTTTCCATCCTTTTCTGCCGTTCATCACTGAGGAGCTTTGGCACGGCATGGGATACCACGCGGGGATGCCGCACGATCGGGGAGGCAAAACAATTCTATTTGCTCCCTGGCCTGAACCGCTGGATGAAGATTTTCGCGGCCACTATGGATTGGATGACTGCTACCTCGAGATGGTAGATGCGAAGTACGACCTGGTTACCCGAGGCAGGAATCTTCGACGTGAAGCAAGGATTCCTGCAAGCAAGAAGGTGACGTTTATTTTCAAATCCGCCAACGGCATCTCCAGGCTGGATGCCGAAGTCTTGCGCCTTTTGCTCAATGCAGAGGACCTCAAAATTACGCCGGATTACGAGCCGAAGCAGGGTACTCCGGCCATACATTCTGAGCTTGGTGAACTTTATCTGCCCCTGGAAGGTTTGCAGGATCTTGATGCGGAAAGGACGCGGCTAAAAAAAGAGCTGGAAAAGTACGAAGCGGAACTTGCCAAAGTGGAACAAAAGCTGGGAAATCCACAATTCGTTCAGAAAGCGCCGCCGCCCGTACTGGCTGAACATGAGGGCCGCCGCGCGGAATGGCAGGAAAAGAGAGAGCGAGTGCTCGCGTCATTGCGGGCATTGGGTTAATAGCAGCCTTCGATTTCAAACCAGCCACTCCACCAAGCAGGGATGAATCTAAGAACAGCACATCGAGAAGCCATTAACGCCGCCTTGTCTGCCGGGAAGCTGATGCGACGGCACCTTGCTTCTTCCAAGCGTGTTCAAGCGATCACCCAGCACGACATTAAGCTTGAGCTCGACGTCCGTTGTCAAAAGCAGATCCAACGGGCACTGCACGCGGCCTTCCCTGGGGTCGACTTCCTGGGGGAGGAAGGCGTTGCCAGCGATCAGCTCCGTGATTATCGATGGGTTGTGGATCCGATCGATGGCACTGTGAATTATGCCTACGGCATCCCGCATGCCTGTGTGTCTATTGCCCTTCAGAGACGCATAGTCACGACTGCCTCGGCAGGGCTCCGGAGCCGGTCAAAAACAAACTCGGCGAGCCGGTCACGCACCTTGGCAAAATCCTCAATATATCCCGACGGCTATCAGACATTAGTTGGAGTTGTTTTCGACCCATTCCGCGAGGAACTCTGGACGGCTTCCTTGGGTGAAAGCGCGCGACTGAACGGCAAGTCTATTCGGGTGAGCACACGACGCACGCTTAGGGACTCCATCATCACGATGGGGTTATCGAAAAGTCCTGAACATTTGCGAGCAACCATTCCCGTGTTGAGCCGATTAGCCCAGCGCGTGCGCAAAATCAGAATCCTGGGCGCTGCAGCGATTGATTTATGTTATGTGGCTACCGGCCGTTTCGACGGCTTTATGGAACGTGGAATTCGTCTATGGGATATCGCTGCCGGAGGTCTTATTTTGGAATGCGCCGGAGGCAGTTTCTTTCGGGAACCAATCCCCGGCGAGCACGCCTACCGGATAATAGCCAGCAACGGATTACTTCAAAATAAATTAGCTGCGATTGCGCGCTCACAAGCAAAAGCAATCCATCACTTAAATGACAACTCCGCGATGAAACGTCGCCCGAAAATGCTGAAGCCGGCATCCGCTCGCTAAAGAATTGTCGAAGGCCAATACTCTTGTATTCTATTCCCAATGCATCGATATCGATTTTTGCTCTGCTTTCTGGCTTGCCTGGCCAACTTGCTTTATGTTGAGGCGGGTACTCTTGCTCAGTTTCGGACAGTGTTTGGAGACATCGAGGTCGAACTCTACGATCAGGACAAGCCGGTCACAGTCCAGAACTTTATTCAATACGTTCAAAGCGGCCGATACCAGAACCTCTTCGCGCATCGAATCGTGACAAATTTCGTCATTCAAGGTGGCGGTTACACCGTAACTAATCGAAACGCGACTAACCTGACATTCATGCCGGTTCCTGTTTATCCTAAGATCACAAATGAATTTGGAGTGGGCCGCAGATTCAGCAATGTGTATGGCACCCTGTCGATGGCCAAGCTCGGTGGAGACACAAATTCTGCCTCTGCCCAATGGTTTTTCAATCTCGCCGATAATACACGCCTGGATGCACCGGATACGAATAACTTTTTTGTCGTGTTCGGCCATGTCATTCGGGGCACTAACATTTTGAATTTGTTTAACGGTTTCCAGCCATGGGACGGCGTCTCCGCCCCGATGCAAAGCACAAACCTTGATCTTCACCAATATTTTGCTGCGCCTTTCGGTGATCTACCGCTGCTTCGCCCGGGCTTTGCGAACTCAAATCTAGTCTTTATGGATATCAGTCTCCTCCAAGCTTCCATAAAGCCGGCCCTCAATGGCAGTAATGAAATATCCTGGAGCAGCCCTCTTGGATTGACCAACATCTTGGAGTACTCCACCAACCTCCCTGGCTCCTGGCATCTCCTCGTCAGTTCGAATGGGACTGGAAATACCATCAAAGTGGTCGATTCCGCACCCAATCCTTCCCGATTTTATCGAGTGCGGGTTGTGTACTAATTGGCGTGCAATTCTAGTTTCAAAACTCGCTTGCTTCGCTGAGTGGCGAACCCGTTATACCCGCATACCTCGCGCAGCTTTCATTTTCCACCAGCCCGCACTCTCCTTCCTTAGCCCGGAGCGCGGCCGTCCTCGGCCGCAGCGAGCCTGAAAAGGTAAGCGCGATGAAAATCCTAAACCGTCCTGCTTACAAACGTTGCTGCCCCCGGAGCGCCGCCGTCCCCGGCCGCAGTGAGTCTGGAAAAGTAAACGCGATGGAATAATCCAGACACGTTGCTGCGCCCGGAGTGCGGCCGTCCTCGGCCGCAGCGGAAAGGCAAGCGCGGTGAAAATCCGAACCCGTGTTGTTTGCGAACGTACACGGGGTGGCGGGTTTGGCATCCTCAAAACTGGGCGAGGATTTCCTTGACCAGGCGCATATCTTTGAGGGCCGCGGCGGAACTTTCCTGGTGACGAAGGGAACCGCCGCAGTTCGGTGCAGGTGTAAGCCAGCGGTGAGTAATTTATTGGTCCCACGGGCGACACCCTCAGGAGCAGGAGACGCGCGAGCGGTTGCGAGAACGGCTGCTTGCGCCCACCGTAAACTTTTGCGAACGTAGACGAGTGAGAACGAGCTTTGTGCGTTGATGTTTGTGGTGCTTTTGCTGTGCGTTGGCTTGGTCTGCGTTTCACCGTTAAAGTGGCACAACGTCAATCGTACGTTTCGACTCTTCAGGAAAATGCCCGTAAAGATTGGCTTGCCGGTGTGGCGAAATGGCAGACGCACAGGACTTAAAATCCTGGGGCCTTAAACAGCCGTGTGGGTTCGAGTCCCACCACCGGCACCAACTCTAACTGCGTGTGCAGCAATGAGTTGGGTGCCGATGGGTCCTCAACGGACACCAAAACGGACACCAGTCCTACTACTCCGCGAGTCAGCCCCGACAATCCTTTGGGAAGTCGTGCGCTACTCGGTAACGGTTCGGTCCCGGCCCGTCTACCATCGCGATTACGTGAAACAAATGAAAACACGTTATCGCCTAATGTGCCGCGGAAGCCGCAACGGAAACTTCTAGGGGCTTCAGCTCGGGATTTGACGATTCGAGCTTTGACTTGTCCTAAGGAACAGCCGCAAGATTTCCGCATGGCCGTCAGCCTTCAGCATTTAGCCTTCAGCCTTTCCCGGCTGGCTCGTCTGATGGCTGCGTTTGCCTTGCTGTTGTCCCTGACAGTGAGGGCAGGGGATTGGCCGCAATTCCGCGGTCCGGAGGGAAACGGTGTCGGTCAAGAGGACAAAGCGCCGCTCCATTGGGGACCGACGAATAACGTCCGCTGGAAGGCGACACTCCCAGGTCCTGGTAACAGCAGCCCCATCGTTTCGCATGGGCGCGTCTTTGTCACTTGTGCGGAAGACTCGGGCAAGAAGCGAAACCTGTACTGCTTCGATCGCCGGACGGGCAAGGAGCTTTGGGTGCGGACAGTCGAGTTTCCCATCGTTGAACCAACGTATCCATCGAATCCATACTGCGGGTCCACGCCCGTTGCTGACGGCGCGCGTGTGGTGGTCTGGCACGGCTCCGCCGGGGTCTTTTGCTACAACTTCAACGGCAAGGAACTTTGGAAAACGGACCTCGGTGAAGTGCGCAATGAATATGGCTACGCCTCCTCGCCAATCCTCCATCGCGGTAAGATCATCTTGAACTTCGGTCCGGGCGAGCGGGCCTTTTTGGCCGCGCTCGATTTGAAGACCGGCAAACTGCTCTGGAAATACGACGAGCCCGGGGGTCCGAAAACTCTCCTCAAAGGAAATTGGGGCTCGTGGACTACGCCCATCGTGGCCAAGGTCGGGGGCAAGGAGCAGATTCTTTGCAGCATGCTCACGCAGTTGGTCGCCTGCGATCCGAAGACCGGCGCGCGCTTATGGTTCGTCGAGGGATTGTCGGAAGAAAAAGTTGCTTTGATATATCCTTCGCCTGTCGTCTGCGGCGAAATCGGCGTCGCGTTTTCGGGCTATGTCAACGGACCCACGTTTGGTTTCAAGCTCGGCGG